>ERZ1090879.488-NODE-488-length-24894-cov-8.688031_pt1 | contig 24894 bp, 20 predicted proteins | sample MGYA00478472_ERZ1090879 | MGnify/ENA primary metagenome ERZ1090879 (study PRJEB33644, sample SAMEA5815723) | chicken gut metagenome | biome: Chicken; feature: Gastrointestinal Tract; material: Caecum | place: Ireland | collected 2019-01-01 | study: A study of the... | reverse complement strand
CGAGCTGTGCGTATTGCAGTGATCGCGAGGCGGAATCGAAAGGATCAGATACGCTCTTTTATAGAAAAGTGAGGTTTTGGAAAGACAGCAGCCCCTTTGGCAACACAATGAGGAGGGATAGATATGTCTCAGATTAATGTGAGTAATCTTACTTTTGGATATGAGAGCAGTTTTGATAATATTTTTGAAAATGTTTCTTTTTCAGTGGATACAGACTGGAAGCTGGGTTTTGCGGGGAGAAACGGAAAAGGCAAGACTACTTTCCTGAAACTGCTTTTGGGGGAATATTCTTATCAGGGCAGTATTACAGCCAGTACCTGTTTTGATTATTTCCCATATACTATAAGGAAAGAAGACCGGTTAAAGCCGGCGGCGGAATTTATAGAAGATCTGAAACCCGGCTGTGAGCAGTGGCGGGTATTCTGCGAAATGGACCAGCTGGGGCTGGAGGGAGATCTTCTGTATCGGAGATTTGATACCCTCAGTTTTGGCGAGCAGACCAAGCTTCTTCTGGCAGTACTTTTTTCCGGTGAAAATGATTTTCTGCTTCTGGACGAGCCTACCAATCATTTGGATCAGGAATCCAGGGAAATGGTAAAGAATTATCTGAAAGAGAAAAAAGGATTTATCCTGGTGTCCCATGACAGGGATCTGCTGGACACATGTATCGATCATATCCTGGTGCTGAACCGGAAGAGTATTGAGATACAAAGCGGAAACTTCAGCTCCTGGGAGGAGAATAAACGGCGGCAGGATGAATTTGCCAGGAGAGAGAATGAAAAACACAGAAAAGCTATTGGAAAGCTGAGGGAAGCAGCAGGGCAGACAAAACAGTGGGCAGAGAAAAATGAAAGCTCCAAGATCGGATTTGACCCTGCGAAAGAACATGATCGTTCCATTGCCACCAGAGCCTATATCGGCGGAAAAACAAAAAAGATGCAGAGCAGGGTCAAACAGATGGAAAAACGTATGGAACGGGAGATCCGGCAGCAGGAAGGTCTTCTTCAGGATATCGAGGAGATCCGGGCTCTGAAAATGACTCCTCTGAAATATCGTAAGGAAAGGCTGGCGGCGGCTGATGGATACGGACTGGAGTTCCCTTGCAGTGGTAAAGTGTTATTTAAAGAACTGGATTTTGAGATCTTTCAGGGAGAGAGGATATTTGTAACTGGAAGAAATGGCCAGGGAAAGTCCACTTTGTTGAAAATGATCCTGGAAAAAGCTACGGGGATCCCCCAGTTTGGAAAAGGCGAAAGACCGGAGGAAAGAGGCGAGTTAAAAACCGCTTCCGGTCTTGTGATATCTTATGTCAGTCAGGATACCTCTTTCCTGCAAGGCAGTATACGGGAATTCTGCAGGAAAAAGGGACTGGAGGAAAGTCTTTTCTGTGCTGTACTCCGACAACTGGATATGGACAGGACTCAGTTTGGAAAGAATATGGCGGAGTTTTCCGAAGGACAGAAGAAAAAGGTGCTTCTGGCAGCCAGTCTTCTGACGCCGGCTCATCTGTATATATGGGACGAACCTTTGAACTATATTGATGTATTTTCAAGAGTTCAGATAGAGACACTGCTCCTGGATTATTGTCCTACACTGCTGGCTGTGGAGCATGATGTAAGATTCCGTGAAAGGATAGCTACCGGAACCCTTTCCCTTGATAAAATATAGAAACTTATCCGCAGAAAAATTATAAAAGCCAGGTTCTAAAGAAAAGGAGTCCTCATATACTTTAGGGATAAGGATCCAAAGGAAGGGCATATGCCGGGATATAGAAGATTTATTGCCTATGTATACGAATACGTTCAGGGAAAGAAAGGCGACGGAAAAGGATTTATCAAAGTTGAAGCCAGAAACGGGATCTGCCGTATGAGTTTTAAACTGAGAGGGATCCAGGGAAGAGATTCTGTAGAGGCCAGAGCATACGGTTATGTAAGAGAAGGAAACTCTGCCAGAGGAATTTATCTGGGAAAAGGAGATCTGGCAGGAAGTCAGGCAGAATTTGAACTGGAGTTGGGAGAAGATCAGATAGGCGGCAGCAGTTATAGTCTGGGCGACTTAGGAGGACTGCTGATCCTGGGAGAAAACGGGGAGATCTATGCCAGCGGCTGGGACGAACAGCCGGTGAGACCGGATATGATCATGCTCCCTTCCCTGCAGGAGGAAAAAGATGAGGATAACTCTTTGCCAGAGAAAGAAGATTATGAAGACGGTAATACAGTTTCAGATACACTACAGATCTTTCCCCAGGAAGATAGTGTGACAGATGCAGAACCGGATTCTGGTGAAGTCCCGGGAGGAGCAGAAGGGAAAAACTCAGAGATACCGGGAAGCGAGAACCGGGAAATGCAGGGAAAATTGGAAAGTGAGAACCGGGAAACTTCGGATGAGTCGGAAAGTGAGTACCGGGAGGAGTCGGAAAATGCGTATTATATGACACCGGGAACAGAGGCTGGATCGGCTTACCAGGGAGAATACGGGGAGACAGAAGAAATTCTGGAAGAGAACCCCGCACCGGAAGAAATCCCGGAAACAGCTTCAGAATATGAAGAGACAGTCAGAGAAAGCCAGAATACTGTAAGGATTGCGGACGAAGCGATGATGGAAAGCCAGTCGGCTGCCCCGAAACAGCTGTTCATTCCTTTTTCGGATGAGGAGATCACGGACTGCCAGAAAGTAACGCCGGCGGATCTGCGGATCCTTGGAAGACGGGACCGGGGTCTGATGAACAATAATTTTCTCCGGTATGGAGTGAAAAATTATGGACATCTGCTGATCGGAAAAAGAAAAGAAGATGGAAGATACATACTTGGAGTTCCTGGAATTTATGAACGGCAGGAAAGTCTTATGGCAAATATGTTCGGCTTTCCTTATTTTAAAGAGTGCGCAGGTTCCCGGGAAAGGCGGGGAAGGTTTGGATACTGGTACCGGCTCATTGACACACCCCAGTTTTGAAAACTTTTCTTGACCTGTAACCGGACAGGGGATATAATAAATCTTGTCCTGCCAATGCAGGAGAAGATCAGGAGATGTACTCAAGTGGTCGTAAGAGGTCGCACTCGAAATGCGATAGGTCCGCAAGGGCGCGTGGGTTCGACTCCCACCATCTCCGCCAGAATATTTTGCCCCCAAGGGAATGTTCCCCTGGGGGCTTTTTTACGATGCGCCCGGCAAGGGACTGCCGTGTTTGCACGAGCGGGCATCCGACTTTACATTGCCTGTCTCCTATCCAGCATTTGGGTACTGAAAACAAGGAGCAGGAACATGACCAGCAAAAAGGGCGGAAAGCACCAGGTTCCTATATGCTGGGCAATAAATCCAAAGACCACAGGTGTCAGCATGATACTGGCGTTGGAGAAAGCCATTTCCATGCCGATGATAGACTGAGAGGATTCTATTCCAAAAAGTATAGGAGTGAGATGGGTCATGTTTGGAAACTGAGGTCCGTTTCCCAGTCCTATGAGAAATAATCCCAGGATCGCTGCCGGTCCGGGGAGAGGAAGAAGGAGTAAAAGGACAGCCGCCAGGATGATCACCTGACCGGCCCTGATCAGCTGCCGGCTGTTAAAGCGTACTGAGAGCAGACCGGAAAAAAATCTGCCAAGAGCCATTCCCACAAAATAGAAGGTGATCATTTTGGCAGCGGCGTCTGCGTCCATCCCCTTTGTATCTACCAGGAACGTACTTCCCCAGATCAGGCAGACGGATTCCAGAGCACTGATACCTACAAATGTGAGAAAAGCGAAAAAAATCCGCCTGTTTCCCAGCATTTCTCCGGGAGACAGGACCTTCATCCGGATCTCTTTTCCCGGCTGGCGCTGCTTTGCCTTTTTCCATAAAGGCAGAGAGACGATGGAAAGGAGAGCAATGCACAGCTGTATAAAAAATACTGTACGGTACCCTCCTCTCCAGTTCATGTTATCGGACAAGGCCAGAGACATGAGATAAGGGCTGAGAGACACTCCGATACCGTAGAAACAGTGGAGAAAACTCATCTGCATGGCGTTGTAGTTTACGGCTACATAATTGTTTAGCGCAGTGTCGATAGAGCCGGCGCCGATACCCAGTGGAACCGCGCACAGACACAGCCAGAGAAAATTCTGGGAACAGGAAAAGCCCAGAAGTGCAATTGCGGTAAGACTGGTGGACAGGGCGGTCACTTTTGGAGTTCCAAGCTTGGCAATGATCCTGGCGCTTAAGAGACTGGAGGCAACAGTACCTCCGGAAATGATCATGGAAACAAAACTTACATAAGAAATAGGCGCATGGAATTCTGCATAGATCGCCGGCCAGGCAGTTCCCAGAAGGGAATCCGGAATACCGAGTCCAATGTAAAAAATGTAAATAAATATAAGAAGGAGAATGGTCATAAGAAATTTCCTTTCTTTGAAAACAGAGTCACAGATTTCTGTGCCGATATAAGAATATCACCATATTAAGATCAAATACATGGATTTTCTGAGAAAAATATAGTATTATTTACCCAAAAAGGAGAAAGGGGCAAAGGACGGATATGAAAGCCGGCGCTGTGATGCCAAGAGATCATCAGATGAGAGAAAACCTGTCTCAGGGCACTGACAGGTTTCCGATACAGTATTATACAGACAATCTTGCAAAATGGGAGCATGGCCAGGTGCCATTTCACAGGCACAGGGAGACGGAGTTTTTTTCCGTTTACCAGCGAGAGGTGGAGGTCCGGGCAGGGGACAGACATCTCCATCTTGTTCAGGGAGAAACGATATTTCTCAATGGCGGTGAGTTTCACAGCTATGCACAAACAGGAAAGAGGAAGGACTGTCTTTGCCCCAATATCGTGTTTTCCGGGGAGCTTATAGCTCCCGTGACCGGCATGGTCTATCAGAAATATTTATCAGCTGTTTTATATAATCCTTCTCTGCCATATTTTATCCTGGGTCCTGATGTGGAATGGCAGGCTCAGATCATAAAAAGACTGTATCATGTCTATGGACTTCTGGCAAAGTACGGGAGAAAAGGCTTTTATGAGGAGATTTCTCTGGACTTCGGGGAAGGAGAACCAGATTCCCCATGTTTTGAACTGGATGTGGCAGGGGAACTGATGGGGATTTTCAGAGAACTGTATATCCACAGAGAAGACCTCCCTTTTCAGAAAGAGTCCCGAAAGGAACAAAAAACACAGATAAGGCTGCGCAAAATGCTGGATTATATAAATGAGCATTATCAGGAAAAAATATCCCTGGAAGAAGTGGCAGCCTCGGCAGGCATAAGCTCCAGTGAAGCTGGCAGATGTTTCCAGAAATATTATGGAAAGGCCCCGATAGAATATATGATAGAGTACAGACTGGATCAGGCAAGACGTCTTCTTGAATCTTCAGAGCTGTCTGTTAAGGAGATCGGATTCGAATGCGGATTTTATGATCCCAGCTATTTCACCAGGATTTACCGGAAACATTTCGGGATTACCCCGGGAAATTACCGGAAATACGCCGGAGGGGAAAGATGAAATACCGGACTTGATTTGCCTATGGGAATACATTACAATAAATGCAACAAGAAGCATCAGAAAGAAAATCTGATGGTGGAGAACAGGGTTAAGAAGAAAACAGCCAGTCAGGAGGCAGAAAACGTGGATGAGGCGTCAAGACTTACAACAGATGAGAAATATATGAGAGAGGCCAAAAAACAGGCCATGAAAGCTTATGCTCTGGGAGAGGTTCCTATAGGCTGTGTTATCGTCTATCAAGATAAGATCATTGCCAGAGGCTATAACCGGAGAAACACAGATAAAAATACGCTGTCTCACGCAGAACTGAATGCTATCCGGAAAGCCAGCAGAAAACTGGGAGACTGGAGACTGGAAGGCTGTACTTTGTATGTGACCCTGGAGCCCTGCCAGATGTGCGGGGGCGCTATTGTCCAGGCGAGGATCGACAGAGCAGTCATTGGAGCTATGAATCCCAAGGCAGGCTGTGCAGGCTCTGTACTGAACCTGCTGGAGATGGACGGATTTAATCATAAGGTCCAGGTGACCAGGGGAGTCCTGGAAGAAGAATGCAGCTCCATGCTTTCAGGATTTTTCCGGGAGCTGAGAGAGAAGCGAAAAAAACAGAAGGAAAGAGAGGAACGGGAATGACAAAACAGGAATTTCAGGAATTGGTAAAAAAGGGAACAGTATTACTTGACGGGGCAACAGGTTCCAATCTTATGCGGGCAGGGATGCCCAGAGGAGTATGTACAGAACAGTGGGTATGTGAAAATCCTCAGCCCCTTATGGAGCTGCAGAAGGCTTACAGGGAAGCAGGTTCCCAGATCGTCTACGCGCCTACTTTTTCTGCGAACAGGATCAGTCTGGCCAATCACGGCCTTCAGGATAAAGTAGAGGAGTTAAATAAAACTCTTATCGGAATTTCCAGAAAAGCAGTAGGAACCGGATGTCTGGTAGCGGGAGATCTGACCACTACCGGGAAACAGGAGGTGCCTTATGAGGAGCTTTTAGAGGCTTATAAGGAGCAGATCACAGCCCAGATAGAGGCCGGGGCAGACCTGCTGGTGGCAGAGACCATGCTAGGAGAGACCGAGCCTATGGCTGTTCTGGACGCTGTGGCTTCTATCTGCGATCTGCCGGTAATGTGTACGCTGACAGTAGAGTCAGACGGCAGTCTTTTCTTCGGGGGCAATGTGTACGACGCCGCAAAGGCCCTGGCGGATATGGGAGCGGACGCTGTAGGGATCAACTGTTCCACAGGACCGGATCAGCTTATGGCAGTTACAGAGAATCTTCGGAAAGCGGTTGATATTCCTCTGATCGTAAAGCCGAATGCCGGCATGCCGGTGATCGATGACCAGGGAAATCCTGTATATTCCATGGAGGCCAGGGAATTTGCGATTAATATGAAGCGTCTGATCGGCGTCGGGGTGGATATCGCCGGCGGATGCTGCGGGACTACACCGGAATATATCCGGGAACTGAAAGGAATGTTATGAATCGTAGAATATAAATATAATAAAGGGGGTTTTTTATGAGACTGACTTTTATTGGGGCCGCCCATGAAGTGACAGGAAGCTGCTATTTCCTGGAAGGGGCGGGAAAAAAGTTTCTGGTGGACTGCGGTATGGAACAGGGACCGGATCAGTATGAAAATCAGGAAATACCGGTACCTCTTTCGGAAATTGATTTTGCTGTGCTGACCCATGCCCATATCGATCATTCAGGGAATTTTCCCTTAGCTTATGCCAAGGGATTCCGGGGACCGATCTACGCTACGGCAGCCACCTGTGATCTCTGTGACATTATGCTCCGTGACAGCGCCCATATTCAGATGTTCGAGGCTGAATGGAGGAACCGGAAGGCCAGACGGAACGGTCAGCCGGAATTTGTGCCTGCTTATACCATGGAGGATGCTCTGGGGGTGATCCAGCAGTTCGCGGCCTGCGATTATCATAAGATCATTCAGCTGGCAGAAGGGATCAAGGTAAGATTCACAGATGCGGGTCATCTTTTAGGTTCGTCAAGTATAGAGATATGGATCACTGAAGACGGAGAAGAGCGAAAACTGGTATTTTCAGGCGATATCGGAAATACAGATCAGCCTCTTATTAAAGATCCGGAATACCTGGACAGCGGGGACTACGTGATCATGGAATCTACCTACGGCGACCGGAGCCATGGGGAAAAGCCGGATTATATAACAGAACTGACTGACATTATCAGGAGAACTTTCCGACGGGGAGGCAATGTGATCGTTCCTTCTTTTGCTGTAGGCAGGACCCAGGAAATGCTGTATTTCCTGCGGAAGATCAAAGCGGATAACCTTCTTCCGGAATTTCCGGGATTTGAAGTGTACGTAGACAGTCCTCTGGCGGTCCAGGCAACCAGTATCTTCAAGGAACATTACAGTGAATGCTATGACGAGGAGGCTATGGATCTGATCCGCCAGGGGATCAACCCTATAGCTTTTCCCGGGTTGAAGCTGTCTGTGACCAGCGACGAATCCAAGGCCATTAACTTTAACGAGAAACCGAAAGTGATCCTGTCCGCCAGCGGTATGTGCGATGCAGGACGGATCAAACATCATCTGAAACATAATCTCTGGAGACAGGAATGCACCATTCTTTTTGTAGGCTATCAGGCGGTGGGAACTCTTGGAAGAGCGCTGATCGAAGGGGCAACAGAGGTTAAGCTTTTCGGAGAAGAGATCCACGTAAATGCCCAGATCGTCCGGCTTCCCGGGATCAGCGGTCATGCAGATAATGAAGGGCTTATGCGCTGGGCAGGAGCCTTTCACGAAAAACCAAAAAAAGTCTTCGTGACCCACGGGGATGACCAGGTCTGTGATCTGTTTGCAAAACGGCTGAACGAAGAACTTGGTTATCAGGCCATCGCTCCTTACAGCGGCACTATTGTGGATCTGCTTACCGGAGAGGTGGTAAAGGAAACTCTGGGAATTGCAGTGAAACATGCAAAAGAAAAGGCGAAGACCAGAAAAGCTGCCGGCGTATATGCAAGATTACTTGCAGCTGGTCAGAGATTAATGACGGTTATCCGTCATAATGAGGGCGGAGCTAACAAGGATCTGGCTAAGTTTGCAGATCAGATTAATGCCATGTGTGATAAATGGGACAGATGATCCCAGCCTTTGAAAGCAGGCGTCTGGAGCCGGGAAAAACGGTTCCAGGCGCTTATTTTGAGCAAATTCAGTTTTTCAGTTTAGCGTGGCTCTGACGAAAGTCTGTAGGAGACATCTTTTCATACTGATAAAATACCCGGTTAAAGGTGCTGCTGCTGTTGAAACCGGCTTCCATAGCAATATCGGTAATGGAGGCCTGGGTGGTCAAAAGCAGCAGTTTTGCTTTGTGGACCCGCTGCATGGTGACATACTGAGAGAAGGACATTCCTACAAAATCTTTAAAAAGCCTGGAAAAATGAAATTTGGAAAAACCTGCGTAGGATGCCGCCATTTCCAGGGTGATCCCCGAGGAAAGATTCTGGTTCAGATACTGGCACACCGCCAGAAATTTTTCCTGATAGGGATGATTTCCCTGATGGCTGGAGAGACCTCCTGTCTCTTTTCCGGGGAACACCTGCATCTGCAGGGACGAAGAACGGAAAAGAAGGGTGTAAAGCTCCAGGACCAGTGCGTAGAGGCTGGCTTCCCAGAGGAGCTTTTTGTGCCTGGATTCCCAAATGGCCGAAAGCAGGAGTCTTTCCGCTGCAGTGTAAGTAGGGTCTTTCAAATCCCTTCGAAGGATGAGAAAGGAGGGAAAGGAGAATAGCAGTGACTGGAATTCTTTCAGAGAGTACAGGATCTCCACATCAAACTGAAAGATCAGGCGGGCGCCTTTCTCAGAGCCGGAAAGGGCATGTATGGTGCCGGAATGGAGAAACATGATGTCTCCTTTTTCCAGATGATAAGTTTCTTCTTCAATCTTTACCTGATAATCTCCCGACAGCGGGAGGATGATCTCCACGCAGGGATGCCAGTGGGGATCAATATGATAAGAATTTCTTTGTATCATCAGCCGGAAATTAGAAGAATCCGGATAGATGATATTTTCACGAAAACCGGAAAAGATTTTTTTCATAAGTCAGACTCCAGATTATGTTGATAAAGAAAGGATAGCAGTATCAGGGGAAAAAAGCAATCGTAAAAGAGCGGAGAAAGGATAAAAGCAGGAAAAGCTATAATATCGTGTCCTATAAAAGTAAGAAAATTATAGAAGAAGGACATTTTATTTTATGGGCATTATAGACATAAAATGCTATGCTTATATCACTGAAACTATTAAACATGCCGAAGGGCATAAGGAAAAGGAGGAAAGAGTATGAAAAAAAGAATGAAAAGACTTGCAGCGCTTTCCATGGCAGTTTTGATGGCTGCATCGATGGCGGCCTGCGGCGGCTCAGGTGGAGACAGCGGTAGCGGTGACAGTGGTTCCGGCTCAGGCGGTTCCAGCTCAGGCGGAGATAAGGAGATCGTGTATTGGAATATCGGTACAGAAAGTCCCGATAAAGATATTATCGAAGCTGCTGTGAACAAATTTAACGAGGAGACAGATTCCGGCTATACCGTAACATCCGTTCCGACTCAGAATGACTCCTATAAGGAAAAACTGGTCGTTGCCATGAGTTCCGGTGAATGCCCGGATATGTATTCTTGCTGGTCCGGCGGTCCTATGTATGAGTATATTGATTCCGGATTTGGACAGCCTATCGATGATCTGTTTAATAACTCTGAAATTAAAGATAAGCTGATGGAATCTGCAATCGGCCAGGCAACTTACAACGATCACATCTATGCGGTTCCTTATCAGAATGTATCTATGTCAGGTATTTTCTATAACAAAGAAATGTTTGACAAATACGGGCTGGAAGAACCTACTACTTTGTCAGAACTGGAAAATATCTGTGATACTTTGAAAGAAAACGGTATCACACCATTTGCACTGGCGAACAGCTCTAAATGGACAGGTTCTATGTACTTCATGAACCTGGCTGCAAGATATGGCGGACTGGAACCATTCCAGAATGCTGTAGCAGGAACCGGAAGCTTCACGGATGACTGCTTCATTAAAGCCGGCGAAAAGATCCAGGAGTGGGTTAAAGCAGGATACTTCCCTGACGGTGTAAACTCCTTAAGTGAAGACGACGGACAGGCGAAACAGTTAATGTATCAGGAAACAGCAGGTATGCTGCTTTGCGGATCCTGGTATACGGGCACATTTGCAACAGATAGTGAAGAGTTCTATCAGAAGATCGGCTGGTTCCCATTCCCGGCTATCGAAGGTTCGGATGCTGACCCGTCTATTATGATCGGTACAGTAGGTGACCAGTTTATCGTATTCAACTGTGAAGGCGAAAAACTGGAAGCTGCTTTTGAGTGTGCAGAAGATCATCTGTCTGATGAAGTTATTGATATCGGCGTAGAAAGCGGAAAGATCCCGCCGGTTAACGGAATTGAAGACAAACTGACAGATCCTATCACAATCGAAGTTGTAGAGGCTGCCAACAATGCGTCTGAGATCCAGCTGTGGTATGACCAGTATCTGCCGCCGGCAGTTTCCAATGCGCATCTGGACGGACTTCAGGAGGTATTCGGTCTTACTATGACACCTCAGGAAGCGCAGGAATCTATGCAGCAGGCTATGGAAGAGTATAACGCACAGAAAGCCGAATAAGCAGCAATATGACGGAAAAATCAAAAGGGCTCTGGAGACAGAGCCCTTATTTTTGGCAAAATAGATAAAGAAACCTATAAAAAAGAAGCAGTATGGATAGAAAATTATAGAATCTGGGAAGATTGTTCTATGTAGTTTTCGGAATCTTTTTGTTAGTATGATACTATCAAAAAAGTTCTTAAAGTAATAAGAAGGAGGGATTTTGTTATGAAAGAAAAGAGTACTTCTTTGCTTGCGATCAGGCAGAGAAATACAAGAAAAGTGGCTGCGCTTTTTCTGGCTCCTGTTACAATTCTGATGATTGTCTACATTTTTTATCCTATTGTAGATACATTCATCACCAGTACTTACCAGTGGAACGGAATTTCCGCAGACAAAAAATTTATAGGTATCCAGAACTGGATCACTTTGATCCAGGATAAAAGTTTCTGGATTGCCTTTAAAAACAATCTGATCATCATGGTGCTTTCCATTGTGATTCAGATTCCTTTAGGACTTGCCCTGGCAACATTTCTGGATTTCGGAGGGAAAAAACTTACTATATTTAAAGTTATCTGGTTTATTCCTCTGCTGATGTCCTCTGTAGCTATTGGCTTCCTGTTTACCTACGCTCTGGCTACAAACGGTGGTATTGTAAGTACTATATCCGGATGGTTCGGCGGTGGAAATATTGACCTCCTTGGTAATCCGAAAACAGCATTGCTTACAGTTATCGCAGTTATCTGCTGGCAGTTTACACCATTTTATATGGTATATTTTATGGCTGCATTTACCAATATTCCTTATGATGTATTTGAAGCAGCCAGGATTGACGGCGCTACCAGGGGCCAGTATTTCTGGAGGATCGCGCTTCCTCTTCTGGTACCTTCTATGAAGAGCGCAGCTATCCTTTCCATGGTAGGATCTCTGAAATATTTTGATTTGATCTACGTAATGACTGGCGGCGGACCGGGTACATCTACTGAATTGATGGCTACTTATATGTATAAAGAATCGTTTAGCCAGTTTAATATGGGATATGGTTCTGCTGTAGCAGGCGGTATGTTTATACTGATCTCCATGATCGCTTTGATTACAATGAAATTGATTAATGGAAAGAAGGAGGCGTAAAACAGATGGATGTTTACAAGAAAAGTAGAATAAAAAGTATAATTTGTTGGATAATCGCCTTCGCGCTTGCGATTTTTTATCTGCTGGTTTCCTTTCTTCCCTTTATATTTATGGTGCTGAACTCTTTTAAAGAGAAGTTTGAGATGCTGACAAAGGGAGTTTTCGAATTGCCGGAAAGCTTTAATTTCGCTAATTATCAGGAAGTCCTTACAGGAGGATTTGGAAGATATTTTCTGAACAGTGTTATCGTACTTGCAGTTTCCCTGATCCTGCTGCTGTTCATAGCTTCCTGTGCTTCATATCCTCTGGCAAGATTCCAGTTTAAACTGGCCGGCCCTATTTATGCCGGGATCGTAGCCTGTATGTCTATTCCTGTACATATTACTTTGATCCCTGTGTTTAAGATGTCTCAGGCTACAGGGCTTTACGACAGTATATGGGCATTGATCGGCCCTTATATAGCATTTGCGGTTCCTATTTCTGTGTTTATCCTTACCAGCTTTATGAAAGAGATACCACGGGAGATTGAAGAGTCTGCAGAAATCGATGGCTGTGGAAAGATCAAGATGTTCTTCTCTATGATCCTTCCTCTTTCCAAACCCGGTCTTGCTACACTGGCAATCTACAATGGTGTAAATATGTGGAATGAGTTCTCCTTCGCATATACATTAACCCAGTCTTCCGAAAACCGGACGCTGCCTCTGGCTATCTGGGAATTCCAGGGACAGTATTCTATGAACACTCCTATGATCATGGCAGTCCTGACACTGACACTGCTGCCGATGATCGTAATGTTTATTATCTTCCAGGATAAACTGGTAAAAGGTATGACGGCCGGTGCTGTAAAGGGCTGAGCCAGAGAGAAAAAGGGCGTTTTATACGCCCTTTTTTGCTATACAAGCAAAAGGAAACCAGTGGACACAAGTTTAAAATAAAGATATACTGTTATTGATAAAGACTCAAAACGAAAGCTATCAGGAGAAAAGAATGAAAAAGTGGATAGAACGAATCAATCACTGGAAACTGGATAAGAAAATGCAGGTTCTGGTAACGACTTCTATTATTATGATGACCTTAATTATTTTAGCGGTATCCACCATTTCCTCAGTGACGTCTATGAAAGAAAAGTCCATAGAGCTTCTGCAGACGAACAATGATACAATGGCAGAAAACTATGTGACTGCTCTGGAACAGTATAAGGCTCTGGCAGTGGCTATAGTAATGGATGATACGGTGCAGAATTATCTCCACTGTACCAGCAAGAGAGATCCGTCCTATACCGGATATGCCAATAATGCAGTGAATACTATGACCAGCTGTCAGAATATGTATCCGGATCTGAATTTTATCGGGATTGTAAGCTACCAGATGGATGACTATCTTTATAAGGGGACAGAAGCTATTGTCTCCAGTGACTTTCAACAGGTCTACGCCCAGGATTATCAACAGTGTCAGACTGTTCAGAATAGTACCATACGTATAGGTTTTTCCAACCGATATTATAAAGGCAGCCGTTATACCCTCAGCGTCTATTTCCCCATTTATGATTTGAATGTGATCATGATGGAACGCGGTCTGCTGTGTATGAATTTTACAAATCCGATCCTGGAACAGATTCTGGAAAACAATCCGGAAACAGGAAGCCGGACTTCAGTCATACAGACAGACGGGACTATTGTAGCAGATCACAATAAGGAAAAAATAGGTGAAAGGGCATCTTACGAAGATCTTCTCAAAGGGGATAGCGGGGAATTTTCCTGGAAAGGGAGACTTTATATTTATCAGAAAGTATCCGGCTGGAATTATTATATTGTAAGCAGTATTGCCAGCCTGGAGCTGTATGCGCCCAGTATTCGTACCATTATTATCATGACAGTCATACTCTTTTTTATGGTTTTGCTGAGTTTTTTTATAGTGAAGCTTATCATACGCCGGGTATACCGGCCTTTGGATCAGACTGTACAGAAAATGGACCAGGTAGCAGCCGGGTCCCTGGATACCCGGTTAAACGTAGAGAGTATGGGAGAGGATTTCCAGAAACTGGCAACGGGTTTTAACTCTATGATGGAGAAAATCCTGGTGCTTATGGATCAGGTGAAAATGGAGCAGCATCAGATAGAACAGATCCGGTTTAATTCTCTCCAGTCCCAGATACAGCCTCATTTTCTTTATAATACTCTGGAGTGTATCCACTGGCAGGCTATGGCAGATGGAAACAAGGAAATTTCCACCCTTGTCATGGCTTTGGCAAAATACTACAGGATCTGTCTGAGCAAGGGACATGATGTGATCCCTCTGGAGCTGGAGATCGAACATATGAAAAACTATCTGATCATTCAGAATATGCGGTATGATAATATAATCGGAAGTGAGATCCAGATCGAAGAAAACTGTAAAGAAACTATGATCCCGAAACTGACCCTCCAGCCTTTGGTGGAAAATTCTATTTATCATGGGATTAAGGTAAAAGAAGGAAAGAAGGGCAGTATTTTTCTGAAAGCAGTAAGGGAAGGGGACCATGTGCTGATCACTCTGGCAGATACCGGGAGTGGAATGACCCAGGCACAGATCGACGCTATGAACCAGCAGCTTTCAGAATATGATGAATCCTTTGGATATGGAGTAAGAAACGTGAATAAGAGGATCGAGCTTCTCTATGGTAAAGATTACGGCCTGTATTATCTCAGAAATGAATTTGGAGGAGTTACTGTGGAAATACAGCTTCCCTATACTACAGAAGTTGATGATGGGATTTTAAAAGGGGATATGATAAATGTATAAAGCACTGATTGTAGACGATGAAAAGATGATACGTATGGGGATGAAAAAAGTAATACCTTGGGAAGATCTGGGTATTGGCGAGGTATATACCGCGGCATCTGCCGCCGAGGCTCTGGAAGTGCTGGATAAGAACAGACCGCAGATCATGATCACAGATATCCAGATGAATGGGATGACCGGACTGGAACTCATCGAGAAAGCCAAGAATATTATTCCCGAATTAAGAGTGATCGTTCTTACTGGCTATGATAATTTTGAGTATGCCAGACAAAGCCTCCGTCTCCAGGTCCAGGACTTTTTTCTGAAACCTATTGAAGAAGAAAATCTTTCCAGGGCTCTCGGCGAACAGGTGAAACAGCTGGATGAAGCGGAGGAAGAAAAACGTAATTTCCGGCTGCAGCAGAGGACCCAGGGAACCGCGGAACAGATGGAGCTGGAAAAATGTATTCGGGGTATTATTAGCCGCCCGAAGGAAAGCAACCAGATCATGGATGTGCTGGAACAATATTATGGATTCCAGATGGATCAGGGGCTTCAGATCGTACTGATCATACCAGCCCAGAATTATTCCGGCCAGGAAGCAGAACAGGATTTTCATGAAATGTCCGTAAAAAATATCTGTATGAGTGTGGTAGATGCTCAGGGAGAAGGTATCACCTTTTCTGAAGAAGATGGAATTCTGGGGATTGTTTATTTTGTGGAGGAGGAAAGTTCTGTTATAGAACACATTGAAGAACTTTCAGGGATCCTAAAGGATGAATTTGATACAAAACCAAAGATCGTGGTGGGAAGTGCTGTGTCAGGGTTTTCCAATCTGTATATTTCTTATAATGACGCAAAGTATCTCCTGAATACAGAAAAGGAAAGTATTCAGGATATTATCCAGACCTTTGGAGAACAGAACAAAAGTAATATTTTCCGGGATATTTTCAGCGAGTTGAAGGGGATTATGTGTTCGAATACCGGAAATACAGAGTATGTTATGAAAGCTTTCCATACTTTTGTAAAAGCTACGGAGTCGTATAATCTGTCTCAGCAGACTGTGCGCAGACTATGTTTTGAGATGGCATCGGATACCTATTTCGCTTATATGGGTGAGTCAAAAGAGACGGAGCCGGGGCGTTTGGATGCGCTGTCCAAAAGTCTGTTGTCCGCCAACCGGGAAGAGGCCTGTGAAGTGACGGAGATGTTTCTGAACCAGATGCTTGGAAAGGAAGAAGAAAGTGTCCATGAGATCGTAGATAAGGCAAAGTATTATATCTCGGAACATCTCACGGAAGATCTTACAGTATCCAATATTGCCGCGTCCCTGTATATTACCCCCAATTATTTTTCAAGACTGTTCAAGCGGGTAACAAAGGAAGGCTGCAATGAATACATTGTGCGGAAGCGTATAGAGAAGGCGAAATCCCTTCTGGAGACCACCAGTTTGAAAACAGGAAAGATCGCTATGATGGTAGGCTACCGGGATACCAATTATTTTTCTCTTGCATTTAAGAAACATACAGGAAAATCCCCCACAAAGTACCGGGAAGAAATGCAGAAACACGGAACAGAAGCATAAAGCAATAAATGGGCAGTTTTCCGCATGAAGGACATAGAGAAAAGACGGAAGGCCAGTGTAAAATATCCATATCAAACAAAATCGGAGGATAGAGTATGAAGAACTTTAAAAAGGAAAGAGCAGAGGCTAGGAAAAAAGCAAAAGAACTGGTAAGCAAAATGACTCTTATGGAAAAAGCCTCTCAGTTAAAATATGATGCATCTCCTGTGGAAAGATTAGGAGTACCTACATATAACTATTGGAATGAGGGCCTTCATGGAGTAGCAAGAGCAGGAGTGGCTACTATGTTTCCCCAGGCGATCGGTATGGCCGCAGCATTTGACGAGGAAGAGATGAAGAAAGTAGGAGATATCATCGCCACAGAAGGAAGGGCAAAATATAATGAATATTCTAAACATGGCGACAGAGATATCTACAAAGGCCTGACTTTCTGGTCGCCTAATGTGAATATTTTCCGGGATCCCCGATGGGGAAGAGGGCATGAGACATACGGAGAAGACCCCTATCTGACCGCCCGTCTGGGTGTAAAATTCGTGGAAGGCCTTCAGGGAGATGGACCTGTTATGAAAGCGGCTGCCTGTGCCAAACATTTTGCCGTACACAGCGGACCTGAAGCCATCCGCCATGAGTTTGATGCGAAAGCCACTATGAAGGATATGTGGGAAACTTATCTTCCTGCTTTTGAAGCTCTGGTGACAGAAGCGGATGTGGAATCAGTAATGGGCGCTTATAACCGTACAAACGGAGAGCCATGCTGCGGCCATCATTATCTGATGGAGGAAGTGCTGAGAGGAAAATGGAAATTTGACGGTCATTTTGTATCAGACTGCTGGGCCATTAAAGATTTCCATGAAAATCATAAGATCACTAAAAATGCCAGAGAATCCGCAGCCCTGGCCTTAAAGCGAGGCTGTGACGTAAACTGCGGCAACACCTATCTCCATCTGCTGGGAGCTGTGGAGGACGGACTGATCACAGAAGAAGATATCACAAGATCAGCAGAAAGAGCCCTTACGGCCAGGTTCCTGCTGGGACTTTTTGATGACAGCGAATATGACAAGATCCCTTATGAGAAAGTGGAATGTAAAGAACATATAGAAGAAGCGCTGAATGTAGCAAGAAAGGGATGCGTCCTTCTGAAAAATGACGGCGTGCTGCCTCTGGACAAAGAAAAGATCAAGACTATTGGCGTGGTAGGCCCCAATGCAGACAGCCGTGCGGCCCTGATCGGAAATTACCACGGTACTTCTTCCAGATATATCACTGTGCTGGAAGGTATCCAGGATGAAGTGGGAGAAGACGTAAGAGTCTTATATTCCCAGGGTTGTCATCTGTACAAAGACCGGGTAGAAAATCTGGCCTGGGAGCAAGACCGTATCTCTGAGGCTGTTATTACAGCAGAGCACAGTGATGTAGTAGTGATCTGCGTAGGACTTGATGAGACGTTGGAAGGAGAAGAAGGAGATACCGGAAACAGCGATGCGTCAGGAGATAAAAAAGATCTTCATCTGCCGAAGGTGCAGGAAGAATTGATTGAAAAAGTGACAGCAGTAGGAAAACCGACAGTAGTGGTCCTTATGGCTGGAAGTTCTATTGATTTAAATTATGCTCAGGAAAACTGCAACGGAATCCTACTTGCCTGGTATCCGGGTGCAAGAGGCGGAAAGGCTGTGGCAGATCTGCTTTTCGGAAAAGTATCCCCTTCAGGAAAACTGCCGGTTACTTTTTATAAAGATCTGGAAGGTATGCCGGAATTTACAGACTATACCATGAAAGGACGGACTTACCGCTATATGGAGAAAGAGCCTCTGTATCCTTTTGGTTATGGATTGACTTATGGAAACGTAGAGGTTACAGATGGAAAACTGCTGAATCAGGTAACTGCAGCCTCTGATATTGAAGTAGAGGTTACTGTGGAGAATAAAGGGAAAACAGCCACAGAAGAGGTTGTACAGCTTTATATTAAGGATTTGGAGTCGCCACTGGCGGTACGCAATCACAGTTTATGCGGATTTAAAAGAGTTTCCCTGGAACCGGGAGAGAAGAAAAAACTGTCCTTTACTGTGAAAAACCGGGCTATGGCAGTGGTAGATGAGGCCGGAGAGCGGCATATTGACAGTAAAAGCTTTAAGATTTTTGCCGGTATTTCACAGCCTGACAGCAGGAGTCTGACTCTTACAGGAAAGAAACCGGCAGAAATAAATGTGACACTTGGATAAAGAAAGAAGACAGATTTCTCTATAGAAAAAATAAATTACCCATGCTAACATAAGGGGCAGAATAGGTATATCCTATCCTGTCTCTTTTCAATAGAAAGCACGGAAGACAGAACGGTTTCTGAAAAGAACAGGAAGGGATTATGGACTGAGGAAAGAGAAAGGACTGAAGAGCTATGCAGAACTGGAAAAAGAAAATCATGATCCTTGGATTAAGCGTTTCCCTTGTGGCGGGAGGCCTGTACGGGTGCGGAAATACAGATACAGAAGAGACTACAGAAAAGACGGAAGGCACCTCAGGAGAAAGCCAGGAAACTGTGGAGAAAGCGGAAGGCAGCAGTCAGGCGCAGATAGAAAAACCGGAGACAACCCAGGCGGAACACCCTCAGTTTGTAGCTGATGGTATCAGAAAAGTAGTTCTGGTAGAGGATGGAGAGGAAATCTTTAATCTTTCCAATGAGCCGGCGGGATATAAGATGGATTTTGATTACTGGGAGATCCTGAATCCTTATGATGAAACAGTAACTGTGAATACAGAAGCTATGTATGAGCTTTTTGACGTACTCTGCGGACTGAATTTTCAGGCTCCTGTAGCAGTGGATGCAGAGATGGATACGGGAATTGCAGACTCCCGGACCAGTATTACACTGGATTTTGTAGATACATTGGATGATTCTAAGGCAAAACAGACTGATTACGCAGATAAGACAGCAACTATCATCCTGGGAAATGAAGACGGCGCGGGAAATCGCTTTGCAGCAATCCAGGGATTTGAAGACCAGATATATAAGCTTTCAGCCAGTACAATAGATTCTATTTTCGGTCTGGATCCATTTTCCTATATTTTAAAGATTCCGGTATTGATCAATATTGATACTGTGGAAAGCATGGAGATCCAGGCAGGCAAAAAATCTTATGAGATGAATGTAGACTCTGTAAACGGTGAATACCAATTTGGCAATAAGGATGTGGAGAAGACAGACTTCACTACTCTTTATCAGGAAATCTGCGGAATTATGCTGGAAGGAGAGGCTGAGGAAGAGAAGATTACTAAAGAAGGGGATCCGGAACTGGAAATTACCTTCCATAGAAATAGTGAAGAATATCCGGAAATACAGGTGTCGTATTACTCTTATGATGATACCCATGATCTTCTGGAAGTAAACGGAAACAGCTATTTCCTGGTAAATGCAGAAGATGTAGATAATCTCATAACTTCTGTAAGAAAAGCATTTTAACAGATAAAAGTAACATACTAAAAAGAACAATAAATAAAAAGGAACTGTTGTATCAGACATATGTCAGGAATAAAATGTATAAATATTCCTTGCCTCAATTCAATACAACAGTTCCTTCTTTTTGTGCAAAAAGCCCTTAAATACAGGACTTTCCTAACAGTCGAGTCCCTGATTTGCCCGGAATCATTGACTTTTTAAATTTTCCTTCCTATCCTTTAGATAGAAAACAGCGGAGCCTGAGACAAAGACATATATCTGTCCTTCGCTGAAAAGATCGAGAGGAGATGAAGTATATGGAAAATAAGAAGACATTTGGCGCTTACGTTCTTCAACGGCGGCGGGAACTGGGAATGACCCAGAAGGAACTGGCAGAGAAATTATATGTGACAGAGTCTGCCGTCAGCAAGTGGGAGAGAGGACTCAGCTACCCGGATATTACGATCCTGCAGAATCTTTGTGCCGTTCTTCAGGTAACGGAACACGAACTTCTTACAGGAAGCGAGGACACCAGCCGGAAAGTTTCCGAGAAGCTGGCTCAGAAATACAAAAAACTGACACGGAATTATCGGATCGTTCAATATGTACTTTATGGAATGATCCTGGCAGGATGCGGCATTGGGAACCTGGTTTCTTCTCATACCCTGGACTGGTTTTTTATCGCAGCTGCCGGGGTGATGATGGCGGCTTCCCTGACTCTGGTACCGGCTCTTGCAGCCTTGGATCCCAGATTTGAAAATTATAAGCTGCCTCTGGCCTTTGGTTCTTTTACATGTTCTTTGGAGATTTTACTGCTGGTCTGCTGTCTTTACAGCGGCGGTACCTGGTTTTGGGTGGCAGGGACGGCGGTACTATTCGGTTTTGCCCTGGTATTTCTGCCTTTTTTACTGCCTTTTCTTCCATTACCTTCGTCTATGGCAGACAGAAAGACTTCCGTATATCTGCTGACGGTGACAGGACTTCTGATACTTCTGCTTCTGACCTCCTGTCTGTCAGCAGGAGAAACCTGGTTTCCTGTAGCAGCAGTAAGTGTGCTTTTTGGCCTGAGCCTCTTCATCCTGCCGGTTCTTTTATATCAGCTTCCTTTGTCAGAGTGGATGGAAGAGCGGAAGCTGTCCATGTATCTGCTGATAGAAACGGCGTTACTGCTTTTTCTTCTGTTAGTCTGTGATCTTAACGGCGGGGGGAACTGGTTCTTTCCTGCAGCCCTTGGAGTACTTCTTGGGCTTGGGCTGGTATTTCTGCCTATTATATTAAGGCAGACCCTTAGGGATCTGCCTCTGTACCGGCATAAGTCTCTCCTTTATCTCTCAGCAGAGACGGTATTTTTCCTGCTTCTTTTATTTATTGTGGCTCTTCAGGGAGAAAATCTCAGAGGTTTTTGGACTTTAAGCCTTCCCAATGCCTTGTTGTTCCTGGTCCTTCCCTGGGGCGTTATGGGGGCTCTGCGTTATCTCCCTGTAAACCGCTGGCTGAGAGCAGCGGCAGCTTTTGCATGGACAGGGCTGTGGATATGGCTGGCGCCTGCAGGTTTTGACCAGATCATGATCCCTGTATACGGACAGCCTGAGAAGCCTTATTCCCTTGCCATTCCCTTTGACTTTACAAAATGGGAGCTGCCATATAATGTCTGGAATGTCATTATGATCATTCTGCTGGCGCTGGGAGCCGCGGCACTGCTCTGTGGGGTCATGGGCCTGCGAGCTATGAAGAACCGGAAAAACACATAGATCTTATAATTCGTCCTGATAGCAGCTGATTCTGCTATCAGGGCGAAACGAGTTACTCTTGATTGGCTTTTTAATATTTTCATGATATACTATCAAATAGTGATTATACTATATTTTATAGCGATTACGGGAGGTGTTTCCGTGGCAGAGAGCCAAAATGTTGAGTGGAAAGAAACATGGCGTGATGAATATCTTAAATGGATATGCGGTTTTGCGAATGCTCAAGGTGGAAAAATTTACATTGGTACAGACGATAAAGGCAGAGTAATCGGCCTGCGAGATAGTAAAAAATTATTGGAAGACATTCCGAATAAGGTTCGGGATGTTCTTGGTATCATTGTAGATGTAAATTTGCTGACTGAAAACGGAAAGGAGTATATTGAAATCTGTGTAAGCCCAAACGGTTACCCTGTTAATTATAAAGGAGAATACCACTACAGGAGTGGCAGTACCAAACAACTGCTAAAAGGGCAGGCACTTAATCAATTTCTGCTACAGAAAACTGGAATTACATGGGATAGTGTGCCGGTTCAGGGTGTGACAACCCAGGATTTGAGAAATGATAGCTTTGATATTTTTCGGGAACAAGCTGTTCTTAGCAGACGAATGGATAGAAAGGACGTTGAGGCTACAAATGAACAGTTGCTTGATAACCTGAATTTGTTAGATAATGGTCTGCTGAAAAGGGCAGCAATCTTGCTTTTTCACCATAATCCAGAAAAATGGATACCGGGGGCTTACGTTAAGATTGGGTATTTTGAATCGGATTCCGAACTGCGGTATCAGGATGAAATCCATGGTTCCTTGATATCACAGGCAGACAAGGTAGTTGACCTCATTTTTACAAAATATCTGAAAGCTAATATTTCTTATCAAGGAGTGACGAGAGTAGAAACATATCCTTTTCCTAAAGACGCAATTCGAGAAGCTGTTTTCAACGCTATTGCACACAAATTTTACGGAGCATTGATACCAATCCAAATCAGTGTGTATGCGGATAAGATTTATATCGCGAATGATTGTATTTTTCCGGAAGACTGGACGATTGATGATTTGATGGGAAAACATCGTTCAAGGCCTTATAATCCTCTGATTGCCAATACATTTTTCAGAGCTGGTTTTATAGAGTCATGGGGACGTGGAATTGAAAAAATCAAAGATAGCTGCAAAGAAGCAGGAAACCCTATGCCGGAATATACGATTAAACGTGAGGATATTATGGTTATGTTCAAGAGCTTGGTTAGTAGTACTAACCAAGCTACTAACCAAGCTAACCAAGATGGTGATAATTCCATAGTTACACGTATTTTAAAAGTTATTCAAGAGGAACCAACGCTGTCCCAGAAAAAAATTGCAGATACTATTGGAGAAAAATATAGTACGGTAAAGTATTATATGGAATCTATGAAAAAATCTGGAATTATAAAAAGAGAAGGTTCCAGTCAAAAGGGAAAGTGGATTATCCTATAATTCACCCTGATAGCAGAACCAGTCAAAATCTGCATGGTTTCTGCTGGCTGTGTGGTTGGATGTGGCGTACATACCCAGATATACGCCGGTAAAACCATTATTGACCACGGAACTTAAGAGGGAAGCTTCCACATTTTCAATCAGGGGAAGCATTTCCTGATCATCAGATCCATAGTAAAAGGAATAACCGGTGGTATGGCCGTATACGCTGAGATACAGACGTTTTGACGGAGAGATTCCCTTTTCAACCAGAAGGGATTTCTTTCCGTTTTCTGTTTTCCAGAAACGAAGGACCGGTTGTTCCTCTTTTTGTCCGAGAGTCATCAGATAATGAAAACGGTCGTCCTGTACCAGGGCGATGCCTGCCTCTTCCTGATCTGCAGCCGGAGCAAACTCCATGGCTGTCTTAGCCAGAAAGTTTTTATGCCGTTGTCTTCGCCCTATAAAGGAAGGGGTGCAGATCTCTTCCATAACTTCCGGACGGACCTGAAGCCGGAGATATCCGGGCCGGTCTGTCAGGCTGTAGAAGGGGTCCACAGGGGGATGGATAGTATTCCACTGCAGCTGGAGGGTGGAACACTCAAAATTATCCCACTGGGGCATAGGGGGATAGAGGGTCCTGGGGAGATCTGGAAGCCGTTCTTCTTCATTTACCAGTCCGTTTTCATTGTCGATCATAGGCCAGCCATCTTCTGCCCATACAAAAGGAACCATAAAGGTTTCACGGCCAAGATTGTAATGGCCTCCTTCATAGGGACGGACAGCCAGCAGTACCATCCACCATTCTTCGTTCTGAGTTTCTATAATATCTGCATGGCCGGTAACAGAGATAGGATTCAGTACAGGCATATGCCGATGTGTGAGAATAGGATTTCTGGGACAGATCTCATAATCACCGTTGATCGTCCGGCACCGGGCTATTTGAACACTGTGGTTGATAAAGGTTCCCCCCTCTGCCACCAGGAGATAATACCAGCCGTCCTTTTTATAGATATGAGGAGCCTCGATCCATTTGGAACGGGTTTTTTTGCCATCCCAGATAATATATCTGGGACCCTTGAACTGGAAGGTTTCAGGATCCAGCTCGTTCAGATAGATGCCGTGATGGCCTTCATACAGACATTCCTGACTGATGAAATTGCCTACATACCACAAAGAACCGTCATCATCAAAGAAAAGGCTGGAATCAATGCCGTCAGCTCCTTCTACTACAATCGGGTCGCTCCATGGGCCTGCAGGATTTTGGGCAGTGATCACATAATTGTCTCTCTGAGCCTCCCGTCCTTCGGAAACGAAGGTATTGATGATATAAAAGGTTCCCTGGTGGTAACGGATACTGGGAGCCCATAGTCCTTCGGAGGTTTCGCAGTTTTTATAGTCCAGCTGTGCTGGACGGTGGATACCATGACCGATCTGTTCCCAATGTACCAGATCCCGGCTGTGAAAGATTGGAAGACCGGGATAATAGACAAAGGAAGAAGTGACCATGTAATAGTCCTCCCCAACTCTGCAGATAGAAGGATCCGGATAAAAGCCGGAAAGTAATGGATTGTGAAAAGCTTGTTTTAACATATAGGTCCTCCTGTAAATTTAGTAACTTTATTATAAAAAACAGAGAAATCAGGGTAAATAGAAAA
>ERZ1090879.486-NODE-486-length-24985-cov-48.432210_pt1 | contig 24985 bp, 26 predicted proteins | sample MGYA00478472_ERZ1090879 | MGnify/ENA primary metagenome ERZ1090879 (study PRJEB33644, sample SAMEA5815723) | chicken gut metagenome | biome: Chicken; feature: Gastrointestinal Tract; material: Caecum | place: Ireland | collected 2019-01-01 | study: A study of the... | reverse complement strand
ATTTCGTTGAAATCGTTGCAGCCGCGCCGAGCGCGTCCAGTGGACGAAGCAGCGAAGGCGCGGCTGGCGCAGCGCTCCGGTTTTCGCAAGCGGGCACCGCCCCGCGCCGCGAAAATCGGCTAAGCGCAAGAGTGGGTATGTCACGGTCAGCACTGCCTCCATGTGCCTTACCGTCTGTCGCTCCGCTGGGCCAGAGGGCCAGGGAGGGTGTTTCGACTCCCCCTCCCTAGGCCCTCTGGACTCCCTACCCTCCCGCAACGACCAGGGCGGAGCCCTGGACCCAAAAGCAGAAGGTCGCTCCGGGCGTCTGGCTGAAAAAGCTCTTTACTGCGCGTCAGATGTATTGCGCATCGCTTTTTCCGGGCGCCATCCGCCCTGCGCTCCGATTGTGTATGCGCGCCCTTCGGGCGCGCCTGCGTCCATTCCGATAAACGACGTTAAAGGGCAAGGCAACGGACCTGCCAGCCCAGCCCCCATCAGCCCAAACTGATCCCCATCCGGCGGGCGACGGTCAGCAGGTCGCAGCTCTCGGGGATGTTGCGGCTCTTGCCGGCAATGTCCTCCAGGCGGTTTTCCACCACGCGGCCGTTGACCATGGCGACGGTGACGCCGTAGCGCTCGGCCTCCACCAGCTTGGCGGCGTGGCTGCCGAACTGGGTGGACAGCACCCGGTCGTAGGCGCAGGGTGTGCCGCCCCGCTGCATGTGGCCGGGGATGCACACGCGGGTCTCGAAGCCGGTCTTTTTCTGGATGGCGGTGGCGATGCGGTTGGTGGCGGTGGCGCCAAAGCCGGCCTCGGCCCGCTTGGCGGTCCACTCCTTGCGCTTCATGCGGGCCTCCTCGGCGTTCAGGGCGCCCTCGGCCACCGCGATGATCGAGAAGTTGGAGCCGTTCTTGGCGCGGCGTTCGACGGCGGCGCACACGCGGTCGATGTCATAGGGCAGCTCGGGCAGCAGGATGATGTCCGCGCCGCCGGCGATGCCGGCATACAGCGTCAGCCAGCCGGCCTTGTTGCCCATGATCTCGATGCACATCACCCGGCTGTGGCTGCCGGCGGTGGTGTGGATGCGGTCGATCACCTCGGTGGCGATCTCCACCGCCGTGTGGAAGCCGAAGGTCACGTCGGTGCCGTAGATGTCGTTGTCGATGGTCTTGGGCAGGCCGATGATGTTCAGCCCCTCCTGGGACAGGAGGTTGGCGGTCTTGTGGGTGCCGTTGCCGCCCAGGCAGAGCAGGCAGTCCAGGTGGAGGTCGTTGTAGGTCTTTTTCATGGCGGCGACCTTGTCCACCTTGTCCTCCCCGATCACCTGCATCATCTTGAAGGGGGTGCGCTTGGTGCCCAGGATGGTGCCGCCCAGGGTCAGCAGCCCGCGGAAATCGTCCGGCTGCATCTTCTTGTAGTCGCCGTTGATCAGCCCGTGGTAGCCGTTCAGGATACCGATGATCTCGACGTTGTCGCCCATGCGGACGTACAGCGCCTTGGCCACGCCGCGGATGGTCGCGTTCAGGCCGGGGCAGTCGCCGCCGGCGGTCAGGATGCCAACACGTTTCTTCATGATAAACCCTCTTTTCATACCAATCGTGTGCCCCGGGCACAGGCGCCGCCTGCACCCTCTATAGATGTATTAAGAGTAGTCTGAAATGCCTCATCTGTCAAGGTTTTTCGGAATGTTTTTGTGACCTTTGATGAGCGCGGCGGCGTGCGGCGGCGGCCGGCGGGCCGCGCGGCCAAAAAATGCAAAAAACAGTTGACAACGCCGCCCGCTTGGGGTATAATATCCCTTGTCAGCGGCGGGCCGGGCCTGCCGCGGCAGCCATACCGATGGGGATTTGCATAGTGGTAGTGCGGTAGACTCTGACTCTACTTGTGGGAGTTCGATTCTCTCATCCCCAACCAAACCGCAGCCGCAAAGCTGCGGTATTTTCGGGGCATAGCGCAGCTGGTAGCGCGCCTGGTTCGGGACTAGGAGGCCGTGGGTTCAAATCCCGCTGCTCCGACCAAGAGACGGATGCTGAAAGGCACCCGTCTTTTTTTGTGCCCTCAGGAGCGTATCCCGCAAACGCAACGGACCCAACGGAATCAACGGTTTCAACGGTTTCAACGGTTTCACGGTACCCCCCGAACCCCACGAAAGCAACGGTTTCAACGAAATCACGATTTCACGATACCCCCCGAAAAGCACGATTTCAACGAAATCAACGAAATCACGATTTCACGGTGCCCCAACGGAATCACGAAAGCAACGATTTCAACGAAATCACGATTCCACGGCCCCCAACGGAATCACGAAAGCAACGAAACCAACGAAAAGCACGAAACGCCCGGAAAAGAGGCGTTTCGTTGTTTTCGTTGTGTATGTATAAATCGTGATTTCGTTGGGAACGTTGGGCAGGCGCGCCCGAAGGGCGCGCATACACAATACCCAAAACCCCCTCCTCCATCCCTGCAAATCTGTGCAAAAAGCCGAAAATCGTCCCGGGGGGCTTTCCCGTCTTTACAATCGGGGCGGGGTGTGTTACAATGCAAAGCGTTATCACTGCATCACTTTATCACAGCATAGTGATAGAGGCGGGAAGTGCAGCGGACGGCAAGGAGGAGTTCAAGATGAGAAAGTGGAAAAAAGCAGTATCCCTGTTGCTGACGGGGGCAATGGCCCTGTCCTTTGCGGCCTGCGGCGGCACGGCGTCCGGCGCGGCGGCGTCCAGCGAGGCCGCCGGGTCCAGCGCCGCGTCCGGCGAGGCGGCGGCATCCAGCGCGCCGGCGGACAGCGACCTGGCCTACGTCCAGGACAAGGGCACCCTGGTGGTGGGCATGACCGACTTTGCCCCCATGGACTACCGGGACGACAGCGGCGAGTGGATCGGCTTTGACGCCGACATGGCCAAGGCCTTTGCGGAGTACCTGGGGGTCGAGGTGGAGTTTTTGGAGATCAACTGGGACAACAAGCTGATGGAGCTGGACGCCAAAGGGGTGGACGCCATCTGGAACGGCATGACCATCACCGATGAGGTGACCAGCGGCGCGTCGGTGTCCGAGCCCTACTGCAACAACGGCCAGGTGGTGGTCCTGCCCGCCGGCAAGGCCGCCGGCTACCAGGATGTGGAGAGCCTGTCCGGCCTGAACTTCGCGGTGGAGAACGGCTCGGCCGGCGCCGAACAGCTGGACGCTTTGGGCATCGCCTACGTGGCCAAGACCACCCAGGCCGACGCCCTGATGGAGGTGGCCAGCGGCGCGTCGGACGCCTGCGTCATCGACCTGCTGATGGCCGGCGCCATGATCGGCGAGGGCACCAGCTACCCCGACCTGACCTACACCGTCCAGCTCAACAGCGAGGAGTACGGCGTGGGCTTCCGCAAAGGGTCGGACCTGGTGGACGCCTTCAACACCTTCTGGCAGGAGGCCTACGACGACGGCACCGTGATGGAAGTGGCCACGACCTACGGCGTCCAGGAGTCCGTCATCGAGAAGTAAAACCGCGGGACCCGGCCCGGCGCGCCTTTCGCGTTGGGCCGGTCCCCCTGTGTGAGAGGAACCGTCTATGCTGCTGACCGTCACCCTGACCTTGCTGGAGGGCCTGGGCACCACCCTCAAGCTGTTTGCCCTGACCCTGCTGTTTGCGCTGCCCCTGGGGCTGGTGATCGCCCTGGGCGCCATGAGCCGCATCGCCCCCCTGCGCTGGCTGGTCAGCACGGTGGTGTGGGTGGTGCGGGGCACCCCCCTGATGATCCAGATTCTGATCCTGTTCTACGGGCCGGGCCTGCTGTTCGACCTGCCGCTGCTGCCCCGGTTCGGGGCGGCGCTGCTGTCCTTCGTCATCAACTACGCCTGCTATTTTTCCGAAATCTACCGCGGCGGCATCCAGTCCATCCCCCGCGGCCAGTACGAGGCCGGCGAGGTGCTGGGCATGACCCGGAGCCAGATCTTTTTCAAGGTCACTTTGCTGCAGGTGGTCAAGCGGATCGTGCCCCCCATGGGCAACGAGTTCATCACCCTGGTCAAGGACACCGCCCTGGTGCGGGTCATCTCGGTGTACGAGATCATCTGGATGGGCGAGTCCTACATCAAAAAAGGGATGATCTGGCCCCTGTTCTACACCGCCGTGTTCTACCTGGCGGTCAACGGCGTGCTGACGCTGCTGTTCCGCCAGGCCGAAAAGAAGCTGGACTATTTCCGCTGAGGAGGGCGAACCATGCCTGTTCTGCAAGTCAAAAACATCGAAAAGCACTTTGGCTCCACCCGCGTGCTGGAGGACATCAGCTTTGACCTGGAGCAGGGGCAGGCCCTGGCCATCATCGGGTCCTCGGGCAGCGGCAAGACCACCCTGCTGCGCTGCCTGAACTTCCTCGAGACCCCCGACCGGGGGCAGATCGTGGTCAACGGCGAGACCCTGTTCGACGCCGCCGACCCCGCCACCCAGCGGGAAGCGGAGGTGCGGCGCAAGCGGCTGCATTTCGGGCTGGTGTTCCAGTCCTTCAACCTGTTCCCCCAGTACACCGCGCTGCAAAACGTCATGCTGGCCAAGCAGCTGCTGGCCCAGGAGCAGCCCGACTACAAGGCCCGCAAAAAAGAGCTGCACGCCGCCATCGAGGCCGAGGCCCGGCAGCTGCTGGGGCGGATGGGTCTGGCCGGCCGCGCCAACCACTACCCCCACCAGCTTTCGGGCGGGCAGCAGCAGCGGGTGGCCATCGCCCGGGCGCTGGCCCTGCACCCGGACATCCTCTGCTTCGACGAGCCCACCAGCGCCCTGGACCCCGAGCTGACCGGCGAGGTGCTGAAGGTCATCCGCGCCCTGGCCGAGCAAAAGACCACCATGATGATCGTCACCCACGAGATGGCCTTTGCCCGCGACGTGGCCGACCAGGTCATCTTCATGGACGGCGGCGTCATCGTGGAGCAGGGCCCCGCCCGCCAGCTGATCGAGCGCCCCCGCCAGGAGCGCACCAAGCAGTTCCTGGCCCGCTACGCCCAGGAGCGCTGACGGAACGCTGTCCCAAACGGAACCCCCGCCCCGCCCCGCGCGGGGCTTTCTTTTTGGATTGACAAAATATCTATCACGGTATATACTATAAGCAGGAGGTGACCGGCATGGAAACGGCAAAAGTATTTGAGAACGGCAGGAGCCAGGCGGTCCGCCTGCCCAAGAAGTTCCGCTTCGACGTGGACGAAGTGGTGGTGCAGCAGCTGGGGGACGCGGTGATCCTGGTGCCGCGGGATTCGCTGTGGAAAACCTTCCTCGAAGGGCTCGACGGGTTTACCGCGGATATGTTCGAGGGCGGCAGGCAGCAGGGCCCCCAGCAGGAAAGGCAGACCCTATGACCTATATGCTGGACACCAACATCTGCATCTATGTGATGAAGAAAAAGCCGGAGGCGGCGCTCCGGCGCTTCCGGCAGGAGATGGACGGCGGCCTGTGCATCTCGTCCGTCACCCTGGCGGAGCTGGAGTTTGGGGTGCAAAACAGCTCCGACCCCATCCGCAACGGGCAGGCGCTGCTCCGCTTTCTGGCTCCGCTGAGCGTTTTGCCCTTCGGCCCCGCGGCGGCGTCCGAATATGGGGCGGTCCGGGCCTTCCTGCAAAAGAAAGGCACGCCGATCGGCCCGCTGGATATGCTGATCGCGGCCCACGCCCGCGCCGAGGGCCTGACCCTGGTGACCAACAACACCGGCGAGTTTGCCCGCGTGCCGGAGCTGGAGCTGGAAAACTGGGCGGAATAAACCAGGAGCCCCGCCCCGCGTGGCGCTTTTGCGCCACGCATAAAAAAAGCCCTGTCCGTCTGGACAAGGCTCTTTTTGTGTTTGCGCCGGCCGGTGCAGCCGCAGGCTTCAGAACAGGTCGCTGTGGGTCCCTGTGCGGATCAGCTTCAGGATCAGCGTTTCGCGCGCCACCTGATAGATCAGCAGCCAGTCCGGCTGGATATGGCATTCCCGCATATGCTTGTAATTCCGGGAGTTGGTGAGGGCGTGGTCGCGGCAGGACGCCGGCAAGGGCTGCTCGGCGCACAGGAGCGCCACCACTTGCTCCAGCTTGCGGGGGTCGCAGCCGCGCCGGACGGCCGCTTTATAGTCGCGCTTGAACTGGCCTGTAAATTCCGGCTTAAGCATTCAGGGCCTCCATCAGGTCGGATACGCTGTCAAAGGGGCCGTAGACGTCGTCGTCCTTTTCGGCGGCGTCCATCGCCGCGTAGGTGACCGCGTTCGGCTCGTCCAGGCGCACCTCAAAAGGCAGGCCGTGGCAGCGCAGGGCCTGCCGGTAGAAAATGCCTGTGGCCGTGCTCAGGTCCATCCCGAGCGCGTTGAACAGCTCGGATGCCTGGCGCTTCAGCTCAGGCTCGATGCGCAGGGTCATGTTTCCTTTGGTTGCCATAGGGGTACGCTCCTTTCTCCGTGTTTACCTCTATTATATGCGCCGTTTGTGAATAAATCAAGTGCGATGCAAATAAAATCTTCCGCAAAGCGGCTGTACACGCAACAAAAAAGCCCTGTCCGTCTGGACAAGGCTTCTGGTTGGGGATGAGAGAATCGAACTCCCACAAGTAGAGTCAGAGTCTACCGCACTACCACTATGCAAATCCCCATCGGGCTTTGGTTTGGCGGCCGGCGCGCTGCCGACGGTGATTATTATACTCAGGTTTGGGGCGGTTGTCAACCCCCAAAATCAAAATTTGGGCCAAAAAGGCAAAAAAGGCCGCCGCAGGGCGAAGCTGCGCGCAAAAATGCGCCCCCTGCCGCGCGCCGCAAGACATATTTTGCACGCCGCGGGGCATACAATCAGAAGAAAAGAGACAAAGGAGGCCCCCGCATATGTCCGAAACTCGCCCGCGCAAGACCATCCTCTCCCGCCGTGTGGCGCGGGATATGGAGCACGAACGCTACCACCCCGAGCTGGAGCAGGAGATCAAAGAGTGCCTGTACTGCCTGGAGTGCAACGCCCGGATGTTCGACCTGGAGGTGGACCCCGACCTGGTGGAGCAGCGCATCTACGAGCGGCAGGCCCTGCTGTGCCGCTACCGCTACCTGCTGCAGCGGGCCCGGGAGCTGGGCCTGCACACCATTTTGACGGGGCTGCCCGCTTTCCCCGAGGCGGGCCGGGGCGGCACTTGACAGCAGGGCCAAACCGTGTTATCATACTTGCAAGATACGCTGGCTCTTTCAGGGCCTAGTCCATAGAATAGAGAGGTACATACCATGGAGAGAATCAAGACCATTGCGACCCGCGACCTGACCAAGAGCGTCCAGACCGGCGGCTGCGGCGAGTGCCAGACCTCCTGCCAGTCTGCCTGCAAGACTTCCTGCGGCGTGGCAAACCAGAAGTGCGAGAACAGCAACAAGTAAGCAGCGACCCCCCACTTGATGCCGCCTTTGCCGGGCGGCATTTTTTTGTGTTTCACGGAGGATGACACATGGTACACCAGTATAAACTCAACGGGTACAACATCGTGCTTGACACCTGCAGCGGCTCGGTCCACCTGGTGGACGACGTGGCCTACGACGCCATCGCCCTGTATCCCGACCTGCCCCGGCAGGCCATCGCGGCCCGGCTGCTGCAAAAGTATGCCGGTTGCCCCGGCGTCACCGCCGCCGACCTGGAGCAGTGCCTGGACGACATCGGCGCCCTGAAGGCCGCCGGCAAGCTGTGGAGCCCCGACGTCTACGAGGGCATGGCCTTCGACTTCAAAAACCGCAGCAACGCGGTCAAGGCCCTCTGCCTCCATGTGGCCCACACCTGCAACCTGAACTGCTCGTACTGCTTTGCGGCCCAGGGCCGCTACCAGGGCGAGCGTGCCCTCATGAGCCTGGAGGTGGGCAAGCGGGCCATGGAGTTTTTGATCGAGCACTCGGGCTCCCGCCGCAACCTGGAAGTGGACTTCTTCGGCGGCGAGCCCCTGATGAACTGGCAGATGGTCAAGGACCTGGTGGCCTACTGCCGCGGCCGCGAAAAGGAGACGGGCAAGAACTTCCGCTTTACCCTGACCACCAACGGCATGCTGATCGACGACGACGTGATCGACTTCTGCAACAAAGAGATGAGCAACGTGGTCCTCAGCCTGGACGGCCGCAAGGAGGTCCACGACCGGCTGCGGGTGGACTACGCCGGCCGCGGCAGCTACGATACCATCGTGCCCAAGTTCCAGAAGCTGGTCCAGGCCCGCGGCGGCAAAAACTACTACATCCGCGGCACCTACACCCACGCCAACACCGACTTCACCAACGATATTTTCCACATGGCGGACCTGGGCTTCACCGAGCTGAGCATGGAGCCGGTGGTCTCCAAGCCCGACGACCCCTGCGCCCTGACCCGGGAGGACCTGCCCGTCCTGCTGGAACAGTACGAGGTCCTGGCCAAAGAGATGCTCAAGCGGGAGCGGGAGGGCCGCGGCTTCACCTTCTACCATTATATGATCGACCTCACCGGCGGCCCCTGCATCTACAAGCGGATCGCCGGCTGCGGCTCGGGCACCGAGTACATGGCCGTGACCCCCTGGGGCGACCTGTACCCCTGCCACCAGTTCGTGGGCGACCCCAAATACCTGCTGGGCGACATCTGGAAGGGCGTCACCAACACCGCCGCCCAGGACGAGTTCCGCCGCTGCAACGCCTACGCCCGGCCCGAGTGCCGGGACTGCTGGGCCAAGCTGTACTGCTCGGGCGGGTGCGCGGCCAACTCCTACCACGCCACCGGCTCGATCCAGGGCGTGTACGAGTACGGCTGCGAGCTGTTCAAAAAGCGGATCGAGTGCGCCATCATGATCAAGGTGGCCGAGCAGCAGGCCCTGGCCGCCCAGGGGGTGGACGCCCCCCTGGAGGCCGGCGGCGTCTGCACCGCCTGCGCCGAGGGCTGCGAGGCGTCCTGCGAGGGCGGCGTCTGAATGGCCGGCGCCCCCATCGCTGACTTTGTCCGGGGCTACGCCGCGTCGGATGTCTCCCGGCTGCACATGCCGGGGCACAAGGGCCGGGGCCCCCTGGGCTGCGAGGCCCTGGACCTGACCGAGATCGCCGGCGCGGACGAGCTGTACGCCCCGGAAGGCGTCATCGCGGCCAGCGAGGCCGCCGCCGCCCGGCTGTTCGGCACGGCGGCCACCTATTACGGGGCCGAGGGCTCGTCCCAGTGCATCCGTGCCATGGCCTTCCTGGCGCTGCAGGCGGCCCCGGCGGGGCCGGGCCGGCCGGTGCTGCTGGCGGCCCGCAACGCCCACAAGGCCCTGCTCTACGCCGCGGCGCTGCTGGATTTCGACATCGCGTGGGTCTGGCCCGGGCCCCAGGCAGGGGACAGCCTCTGCGCCTGCCCGGTGGACCCCGCCCGCCTGGCGGCGGCCCTCGACCGCCTGGCCCGGGAGGGGCGGCGGCCCTTTGCCGTCTACCTGACCAGCCCCGACTACCTGGGCGGCGTCCAGGACATCGGGCCCCTGGCCGCCCTGTGCCGCCGGCGGGGCGTCCCCCTGCTGGTGGACAACGCCCACGGGGCCTACCTGCGCTTTTTGCCCGGGGGCAGCCGCCACCCCATCGACCTGGGGGCCGACCTGTGCTGCGACTCGGCCCACAAGACCCTCCCGGTGCTGACCGGCGGGGCCTACCTCCATGTGGGCCGCGGGCTGCTGGCCCCTGCCCCCGAGGCGGTGCGGGGGGCCATGTGCCTGTTCGGCTCCACCAGCCCCTCCTACCTGATTTTGCAGTCCCTGGACCTGTGCGCCGCGGCCCTGGCGGGGGACTGGCCCGCCCGCCTGGCGGCCTGCATCGGGGAGGTCGAGGCCCTGAAACGGGACCTTGACGCCCTGTGCCCCGGCCTGGTCCGCCCCTCCGAGCCCCTGAAGGTGGTGCTGGACGGCGGGGCCCTGGGCTGCACCGGCCAGGCCCTGGCGGACCTCCTCCGGGCCTGCAAGGTGGAGTGCGAATATGCCGGCCGCCAGTACGTGGTCCTGATGTTCGCCCCGGACAACCTGCCCCGGGACTACGGCCGGGTGCGGCAGGCCGCGGCGGAAGCCCTCCGCCGCCGGGACCCCGGGGCCGCCCTGCCCGCCCTGCCCGCCGGCATCTGGGCCCGGCTGGCCGCCGAGGCCGCCCCGCGCCGCACCATCCGGCAGGCGGTGTTCGCCCGGCAGGAGCTGGTCGCCGCCGGGCAGGCGCTGGGCCGGGTCTGCGCCCTGCCCACCGTGGCCTGCCCCCCGGCCATCCCCATCGCCGTCAGCGGCGAGGCGATCGGCCCGGCGGCGGTGGAACTGTTCCGCCTGTACGGGGTGGAGCAGGTGGCCGTGACAACGGAATAGAAAAATCGGCCTCAACTGTACACACCCGCTGCGCAGTTGGGGCTTTTTCGTTTGCCTGCCCCGGCGTCTGGTTGACAAGGCGGCGGGGTTCTGGTATAATCGGAGAAACATTTTACCCAAATGTTAAATATTGGCGGCGGCACGGGGAGGCGCTTTTACCATGCTGAACATCCAGCATCTGACCAAAGCCTACGGCGGCAAAAAGGCGGTGGACGACTTGTCCCTGCACATCCGGCCGGGGGAGATCTATGGGTTTATCGGGCACAACGGGGCGGGCAAGACCACCACCCTGAAAAGCTGCTGCGGCATTTTGCAGTTCGACGAGGGGGACATCCTGGTGGACGGGGTGTCCATCCGGCAGGACCCCCTGGCCTGCAAGCGCCGGCTGGCCTACATCCCGGACAACCCCGACCTGTACGAGTATATGACCGGCATCCAGTACCTGGACTTTGTCGCGGATGTGTTCGGGGTGACGGCGGCGGACCGGGCCGGGCGCATCCGCCGCTACGGCGACGCCTTTGGCCTGACGGAGGACCTGGCCCAGCCGGTCAGCGCCTATTCCCACGGGATGAAGCAGAAGCTGGCCATCCTGTCGGCGCTGGTCCACGCGCCCCGGCTGCTGCTGATGGACGAGCCCTTCGTGGGGCTGGACCCCAGGGCGTCCCATCAGCTCAAGGTGCTGATGCGGCAGTTCTGCGGCGAGGGCGGGGCCATCTTTTTCTCCACCCACGTGCTGGAAGTGGCCGAGAAGCTCTGCGACAAGGTGGCCATCATCCGCGCCGGGCGCCTGGTCCGGGCGGGCACCATGGAGCAGGTCAAAGGCGACGACAGCCTGGAAGAAGTGTTCCTGGAGCTGGAAGGGGAGAAGGAAGGCTGAACCCCGCCGCCGGAGCGGACGGCGGGAGGAGCCGGACCGTCCCCTCTGCGTAAGGGAAGGGCGATGGGACGGCGCTGCAGGGGAGGCCCCGCGCCGCGTGCAAATGGCGGGGAGCCGGACCGTCCCCCCTGCGTAAGGGAAGAGCGATGGGACGGCGCTGGAGGGGAACCACAGACCCCTCAGCGACGGATCAACGGATAAGGAGGGGTACCATGCTGACCGTCCTATTGAAAAAGCAGTGGATGGAGATGACGGCGTCTTTGCGGCGCAGCAGCGTGACGGGCCGGGTGCGCACCGGGTGGAAGGCGGCGGCCTTCCTGGTGCTGGCGGCCTGCGTGGTGCTGCTGGTGATGGGCAGCGTGGGGGCGCTGGCCGCCCTGATCTGCCAGCCTTTGAGCGATGCCGGGCTGGACTGGCTGTATTTTGCCCTGATGGGGGCCGGGGCGCTGCTGGCGGGGGTGATGGGCGGCGGCTTTACCGCCTACGGCATCCTGTACTGCGCCCGGGACAACGAGCAGCTGCTGGCCCTGCCCATCCCGCCGGGGCTGATCCTGGCGGCGCGGATGGCCTCGGTCTGGCTGCTGGGCGCGGGGTACCTGGCGGTGATCCTGCTGCCGGCGTATGCCGTCTACTTTGCGCTGGGGGCGCACCCGGCGGCGGCCGCCCTGGCCCTGCTGCCGGTGACGGCCCTGCTGGCCTGCCTGACCCTGGCCGGCTCCTGCCTGGTGGGCTGGCTGGCGGCGGTGGCGGGCAGCCGTATCACCCGGTATAAGGCCGTCCTCAGTTTGTTTTACGCGGCGCTGATCCTGGTGCTTGCCTTCGGCTCGCAGTTTGCGGTGGGCAAGGGCATGCTCTGGCTGATGACCCACCTGGACCAGGCCGCCTCGGGCCTGCGGGCCGACGCGCAGGCCCTGTACCTGCTGGGCCGGGCTTCGCTGGGGGACCTGCCCGCCCTGGGCATCCTGGCGGCGGTGTCGCTGGGTGCGGCGGGTGCGGCCTGGCTGGCGCTGCGCCGCAGCTATTTGGGGATCATGACCACCCGCCGGGGCGGGCCCCGGGCCGTCTATCAGGAAAAACCGGCCCGCGCCCACAGCGTCCGCGCCGCGCTGCTGGCCCGGGAGCTGCGCCGCCTGGCCGGCTGCACCAGCTATATGGTCAACGGGCTGCTGGGCAGTTTGCTGCTGGCGGCGGCCGCCGTGGCTGCGGTGTGGAAGGCCGGGCTGCTGCGGGGGGCGCTGGCCCTGCTGCCCGGCCCCGCCGCCCTGGGCCCGGCGCTGGCCTGCGTGTCGGTCTGCTCGCTGGCGTCCATGAACCTGCTCACCCCGCCCTCGGTCTCGCTGGAAGGCGGGACCCTCTGGCTGATCCGGTCCCTGCCGGTGAGCCCCTGGCAGGCGCTGCGGGCCAAGCTGGACCTGCACATGGCCCTGACGCTGCCCCCCGCCCTGGCGGCGGCGGTCTGCCTGCTGTGGGCCGTGGGCAGCGGGCCGGCGGGCGCGCTGCTCGCCCTCGCGGCGGTGTGGCTGTACACCCTGCTGAGCGGGGCGCTGGGCCTTGTGCTGGGGCTCAAGCTGCCCAACCTGCACTGGACCAGCGAGACGGCCGCCGTCAAGCAGAGCGCGGCCCCGGTGCTCGCCCTGTTTGCCAACTGGGCGGTTTTGGCCCTGCTGGCCGGGCTGTGGTGGCTGGCCCGGGCGCCGCTGGGGGCCCTGGGCGGCCTGGCCGCCTGCTGCGCGGTGCTGGCCGCCTTCTGCGCCGGGACGCTGGCCTGGCTGCGCCGGGGCGGCGCCCGCGCCTGGCAGCGGCTGTAAAATACGTGTCCCGTCCATCCGCGCCTGGCGGCTGGGCGGGATTTTTTGACCGTCTGACGGGAATGTGCGGGAATGTGCGAAGAATCTGCAAAGAAATGGTAAACTGCCTTGCGGCCTGTGCCAAAACCTGCTACAATACAGGCAGAACGCTTTCCGAAAAATAGAAAAACATCTTTTTTCCTGCAAAAAATCCGGCCTCTGGTTCGTTATAAGGACAGAGACTTTTTTTGATACAGAGCCCTGTGACGGAGGTGCTTGAGATGAAGATATTGCTGACCACCGACTGGTGGACGCCTGCGGTCAACGGCGTCGTCCGGTCGGTGACCCTGCTGCGGCGTGAGCTCCTGGCCCTGGGCCACGACGTCAAGGTGCTGACCCTCTCGCCGGACAGCCACTCGTACGAGCGGGACGGCGTGATCTACCTGGGCAGCCTGAGCGCCGACCGGGTGTACCCCGGGGCGCGGGTCCGCTTTGCCGCGTGGAACCGCTGGATGCGGGCCCTGACCGACTGGCGGCCCGACGTGATCCACTCGCAGTGCGAGTTTTCGACCTTTCTGCCGGCGTGGCAGCTGGCCCGGCGGTGCAACTGCCCCCTGGTGCACACCTATCATACCGCCTACGAAGATTACACCCGCTACCTGATCCCCAGCGAGCGCTGCGGCCATGTGGCGGTCAAAGAGCTGACCAAGCTGTTCTCGGGCCGGTGCGACGCCATCCTGGCCCCCACCGGCAAGGTGGCCGCCATGCTGGACCAGTACGGGGTCAGCTGCCCGGTGTACACGGTGCCCACCGGCATCGACCTGGAGGCTTTCCGCCCCATCCCCCCGGAGGACAAGCCGGCCCTGCGCCGCGCCCTGGGCCTGCCGGAAGGGGAGCAGACCATCCTGGTCTCGGTGGGGCGGCTGGCCGCCGAAAAGAACCACGGCGAGCTGCTCCGCCTGCTGGCCAAAGAGCCGGCGGGCCAGCGGCCCCTGCTGCTGTTCGTGGGGGACGGCCCGGTCCGCGCCCAGCTGGAGCAGCAGGCCGCCGACCTGGGCCTGGTGGACCGGGTGATGTTTGCCGGCATGGTGCCCCCCACCGAGGTGGTGCGGTACTACCAGGCGGGGGACGCCTTTGTCTGCGCCTCCCAGAGCGAGACCCAGGGCCTGACCTACTTTGAGGCGCTGGCCTGCGGGCTGCCCACCATCGTCCGGGCGGACCCCTGCCTGGAGGGCGTGGTGGAAAACGGCGTCAACGGCTGGCAGTGGAAGGACGCCGCCGGCTTCCATGAGGCGCTGGCCGCCTTCTGCGCCGGGGGCGCGGTGCGGGCTGCGCTGCGCGCCGGCGCCCTTGCCACCGCCGAGCGGTACTCGGCCGCCCGGTTTGCCTCCCAGGCGCTGGAAGTCTACGGCGCCGCCCTGGACCGGCGCAGCCGGGTGCCCGGGGGGCTGCCCGCCAGCGTGCCGGCCGCGGCCTCGGGGGTGGGCTTCTTCCTGTGCCTGTGGCTGGGGGTGTGGGCCTGGCAAAAGGGCCTGCTCACCGACCTGGCCGCCCTGCAGGCCTGGGTGGCCGGTCTGGGGCCCTGGGCGGCGGCGGCCTTCGTCGCCTTCCAGGCGGTGCAGGTGGTGGTGCCCATCCTGCCCGGCGGGCTGGGATGCCTGGCCGGGGTGATCCTGTTCGGCCCGTGGTACGGCTTTGCCTACAACTACATCGGGATCTGCGCCGGGTCGCTGGCGGCTTTCGGGGTGGCCCGCTACTGCGGCCGCCCCCTGCTGGAGCGGATGTTCCCCCGCAAGCTGCTGCTGAAATACGACCGCTGGCTGGGGCAGAAGAGCTTTACCAAATGGTTTGCGCTGGCCATCTTCTTCCCGGTGGCGCCGGACGACTTTTTGTGCTACCTGGCGGGGACCACCTCCATGAACTGGGGGCAGTTCACCTTTATCATCCTGACCTGCAAGCCCTTTGCCATCGCGGCCTACAGCACCGGCCTGACGGTGGCCATGAACACGGTGCTGCGTTTGCTGTGACCATTCGGGAGGCGCGAGAGATATGTCTGTCTGCATTTACCGGGGCGGCTACAACACGGTGCGCAAAAGCGGGGTGGGCAAGGCGCTGGAACACCAGGCCGCCGCCCTGAAAAGCGCGGGCCTGCCCCTGATCGACCAGATCCCGCCGGCCGGCCCCGGGGCCAAAGAGTGCGTCGTCCACCTGAACACCGTCCTGCCCAGCGCCCCGCTGGCGGCGGCCCGGGCCCACGCCCGGGGGTGCAAGGTGGTGTACTACGGCCACTCCACCATGGAGGATTTCCGCAACAGCTTTTTCGGCTCCAACCTGCTGGCCCCCCTGTTCAAGCGGTGGCTGATCTTCTGCTACCGGCAGGGGGATGTGGTCATCACGCCCAGCGTCTACTCCCGGCGCATCCTGATGGGGTACAAGATCGGCAAGCCCATCTACACCCTCTCCAACGGGATCGACACCGGGTTCTTCCACCCGGACCCGGCCCGCGGGGCCCGCTTCCGGGAGCGGTACGGCCTGGCCGAAGGCCAGAAGTGCGTCATCTCGGTGGGGCACTGGATGGTGCGCAAGGGCCTGCCCGACTTTGTGGAGCTGGCCCGCCGGATGCCGGAGGTGCGCTTTATCTGGTTTGGCCAGACCGACCAGGCCCTGCTCACCGAGGAGATCCGCCGTGCCATGGAGGCGGCCCCCGGCAACGTCCTGTTCGCGGGCTTTGTGGGGGCGGAGGACCTCTGCGACGCCTACTGTGGGGCGGACGCCTTCGCCTTTTTGAGCCATGAGGAGACCGAGGGCATCGTGGTGCTGGAGGCGCTGGCCTGCGGCATCCCCACCATCGTGCGGGACATCCCGGTCTACGCCAACTGGCTGGAGGACGGCAAGTCGGTCTACAAGGCCGCCACCGTGGACCAGTTCGAGGCCCGGCTGCGGGATATGCTGTGCGGCCACCTGCCCAGCCTGAAAGAGGGCGGGATGGCGGTGGCCGAGGCCCGCAGCCTGGGGCAGATCGGCCAGGCGCTTTGCCGCATCTACGCTTCGGGCGGCTTTCTGGACGCGGCCATGACCGCCCCCGCCGCCGACACGCACACCGCCCGCAAACGGGCATAAAACCTTTCTATATCCCATATAGTAGCGATATGAACCTGCTTTTTTCGATCAACCGCAAATTCATCCCCCTGTGGGAGCAGTGCATGGCCACCATCCTGCGCCACGGCGGGGCCGCGCACTACGACCTCTACGTCCTGCACTCCGACCTGACGGGGGAGGACGGGGCCCGGATGCAGGCGGCCCTGCGCCCCCAGGACAGCTGCACCCTGGTCCGGGTGCCGGATGGCCTGTTTGAGGGCTTCCCCGAGACGGGGCGCTACCCCGTCCAGATCTATTACCGGCTGGCCGCGCCTTTGCTGCTGCCCGAGGCGCTGAACCGCATCCTCTACCTGGATGTGGACACGGTGGTCCTCAACAGTCTGGAGCCCCTGTACACCTCCGACTTTGCGGGGGCGGCCTTTATGGCATGCAGCCACACCCGCAAGTTCCTGGACAAGGTCAACCAGGCCCGCCTGGGCCTGGAGGACGGGGTGCGCTACCTCAACTCGGGCGTGCTGATGATGGACCTGGCCCTGCTGCGCCGGACCCTGCGCCTGGAGGACATCCGGGACTACGCCGGACGGTACAAAAACAGGCTGATCCTGCCCGACCAGGACATCCTCACCGGCCTGTTCGGCGACAAGGCCCTGGTGCTGGACAGCCGGATCTACAACATGACCGACCGGCTGTACGTCCGGTGCAGCGCCCTGCCCTCCGAGCGGCTGAGCCTGGACTGGGTGCGCCAGAACACGGTGGTGGTCCACTATCTGGGCAAGCCCAAGCCCTGGCAGAAGAACTACATCGGCCCCCTGGGCGTGTTCTACCAGGAAGAGCTGGCCCTGACCCGCGCCGCAGCCGAAGAAGCCTGAACCACAACGCGAAACAGCCCCTGCCCGCTGACGGGCAGAGGCTGCTTTTTTATGGGAAGTCCGGGCTTACTCGATGCCGGTCACCTTGTAGTCTTTGGCTTCCACGGCTTGGGTCAGGACGTCGTCGGCCACGCCGGCGTTCAGGGTGACGACGGCGGTGCCGGCGGTGTGGCTGACCTGCGCCGCGTCCACCTGGGGCAGGGCCTCCAGGGCTTTCTTGACGGTGGCCTCGCAGTGGCCGCACATCATGCCTTCGATCTTGATGGTCTTTTTCATAGCAGTTACCTCCGTTTGGTTGACGATGGGGCAGGCCGCCGGCGCCGGCGCGGGCGCGGGGGGCAGCTCGACGGGCCGGATGGCCTTATCTTTGGCAGCGCTGTGCAGCTGGAACAGGTTCAGCCGCAGGGCGTTGGACACCACGCAGAAGCTGGACAGGCTCATGGCCGCCGCGCCGAACATGGGGTTCAGCGTCAGGCCCAGGGGGATCAGCAGGCCGGCCGCCAGGGGGATGCCGATGACGTTGTAGATGAACGCCCAGAACAGGTTTTCGTGGATGTTGCGCAGGGTGGCGCGGGACAGGCGGATGGCCGCGGGCACGTCGGACAGGCGGCTGTTCATCAGGACCACGTCGGCGGCGTCGATGGCCACGTCGGTGCCCGCCCCGATGGCGATGCCGGTGCCGGCCCGGGTCAGGGCGGGGGCGTCGTTGATGCCGTCGCCCACCATGGCCACCTTGCCCTTTTCACTCAGGGCGCGGATCACGCTCTCCTTGCCGTCGGGCAGCACCCCGGCGATCACCTGGTCCACGCCCGCCTGCCGGCCGATGGCCTCGGCGGTGCGCTGGTTGTCGCCGGTCAGCATCACCACCCGGATGCCCATGGCCTGCAGCTGGCGGATGGCGTCGGGGCTGTCCTCCTTGATGGTGTCGGCCACCGCGATGACCCCCAGCAGCCGGCCCTCCCCGCCAAAGAAGAGGGGGGTCTTGCCCTGTTCGGCCAGCGCCTGGGCCTGCCCGGCCAGGGCGGCGGGGACGGGGGCCTGGGTCTGGATGAAGCTGAGGCTGCCGGCATAGACGCTGCGGCCGGCCAGCTTGGCGGTCAGGCCGTTGCCGGGCAGGGCGGCAAAGTCGGTCACCTCAGGGGGGTCCAGCTGGCGGGCGGCGGCGTAAGCCAGCACCGCCCGGGCCAGGGGATGCTCGCTCTTTTGCTCCAGGGCGGCGGCCAGGGTCAGCAGCTCGCCCTCGGTGACGCCCTCCGCCGGCAGCAGGTCGGTGACTTCCGGCTCGCCCCGGGTGATGGTGCCGGTCTTGTCCAGGGCCACGATCTGGGTGCGGCCCGCCGCCTCGAGGGAGGCCGCCGTCTTGAACAGGATGCCGTTTTTGGCCCCCAGCCCGTTGCCCACCATGATGGCCACCGGGGTGGCCAGGCCCAAAGCGCAGGGGCAGCTGATGACCAGCACCGAGATGCCCCGGGCCAGGGCGAAGGCCAGGTCCCGGCCCAGCAGCAGCCAGGCCGCCGTGGTGACCACCGCGATGGCGATGACCGCGGGGACGAACACCCCCGACACCCGGTCGGCGATCTTGGCGATGGGGGCCTTGGTGGCGGCGGCGTCGCTGACCATCCGGATGATCTGGGACAGGGTGGTGTCCTCGCCCACGCGGGTGGCCTCGCAGCGCAAAAAGCCCGACTGGTTGACGGTGGCGGCCGAGACGGCGTCCCCGGGGGCCTTGTCCACCGGGATGCTCTCGCCGGTCAGGGCGCTCTCGTTGACGGCGCTGGCGCCTTCCAGCACCAGGCCGTCCACCGGGATGTTCTCGCCGGGCCGCACCACGAACTGGTCGCCCCGGCGCACCTGCCCGATGGGGACGGTGACCTCGCTGCCATCCCGCAGCAGGGTGGCGGTCTGGGGGGCTAGCTTCATCAGGCTTTTCAGGGCGTCGGTGGTCTTGCCCTTGGAGCGGGCCTCCAGCATCTTGCCCACCGTGATGAGGGTGAGGATCATGGCGGCCGACTCGAAGTACAGCTCCATCATGTACTCCATCACCCGGGCGCCGTCCCCGTGCAGCTGGGCGTCGGTCATGACAAAGACGGCGTAGGTGCTCCACACAAAGGACGCCGAGGACCCCAGGGCCACCAGGGTGTCCATGTTGGGCGCGCCGTGGGCCAGGCTCTTGAAGCCGCTGACGAAGAACTTCTGGTTGATGACCATGACGGCGACGGCCAGCAGCATCTGGACCAGGGCCACCGCCACATGGTTGCCCTCGAACCAGGCGGGCAGGGGCCAGCCCCACATCATATGCCCCATCGAGAAGTACATCAGCACCAGCAGAAAGCCCAGGGAGGCGATCAGCCGCCGCTTGAGCCGGGGCGTTTCGTGGTCGGCCAGGGCGTCCAGGGCCGCGCCGGCGTCGGAGGCGGGGGCGGCCCCGGCGGCCTGTTTGGGGCTGGCGCCGTAGCCGGCTTCCTCCACCGCCCGGACGATCGCGTCGGGGCTGGCGGTGCCCTCCACCCCCATGGAGTTGGTCAGCAGGCTGACCGAGCAGGCTGTCACCCCCGGCACCTTGCTGACCGCTTTTTCCACCCGGGCGCTGCAGGCCGCGCAGCTCATCCCGGTCACGTTGTATTGTTCCATTGTTTCCTCCTTGCGGGCGGGGTCACTTCATCAGCCGCTGGATCACCCGCACCAGCTCGTCCACGGCCTCGTAGCGGCCGGCCTCCAGGTCGTCCACCACGCAGGTGCGGATGTGCTGGCCCAGCAGCTCCTTGCAGAAGCTGTCCAGGGCCTTGCTCACCGCCGACGCCTGGAACAGGATGTCCGGGCAGTAGGCGTCCCGCTCCACCATGCCCCGGATGCCCCGGACCTGGCCCTCCACCCGGTTGAGCCGGTTGATGAGATCCTGGTATTCTTCGGGGCTGCGGTGGCGGGTGCGGGGGGTGCCGTGGCCGGTGGTGGCGGGGTAGCCTGCGGCGGCCTCGTCGGGCTGCTGCAGGGCGGCATCGGGAAGTTTGGTTTCGTTTTCCATAGTAGTATGGACCTCTCTTTCGTATTCATGCGCACCAAAGGAGGCCGCCCGTGGCGCGCCGGCGGCGTGCAGCCCGCCCGGCACACCCGTAGGGGGTACCTGTGCCTGTATTATAGCACGGTTTGCCCCCTAAAACAAGAGGGAAAAGATACCGATACCCCCTATCCGTGTGAAAAAACAGTGAAAGCAGACTGTCAAAAAAGTCCCGACCGGACGACATGCGCGTACGGTCGGGACACATACAGGGAAATTTGGCGCTGAGAGTGTGCGAGCCGCCTTGCGGCGAGTGCGCGGTTCAGCGCCAAATTTTGTCCCCAGGGGGATACCAGGGGGAAGGAATTTCTGTCCCGCGTATGCGGGCAGAAATGGGTTCCCCCTGGAGCGTGTCGTTTTCGACACGCTAAGAAAAGGGGAGGCCCTTTGCGGGTCTCCCAGAGGAAACGAATGTTTAAGCCTGATAGAACTGCTCCATGAAGGCGATGTCGGAGGCGGCGCGGGCGGGCACGGCCTCCTCCCGCAGGACGGGCAGGCGGGTCTGGGGCAGCTGCCGCAGCATGGCGAAGCCCCCGGCGTAGTCGATGGCAGAGTCCTCCAGGCTGGTGGAGTAGTGGCTGCCGTCGGGGCGGAAAGCCTGGCCCTTGAAGTGGACGGCGCAGATCTTGTCGCCGTACCAGCTGCCCACCTTGTCCCAGATGCGGCGCTGGGCGTCCAGGGAGGCGTTCTCGGCCCCGATGTAGTTGGCCAGGTCGCAGATCACCCGCAGGTTGGGGCTGGCGATGGTGTCCAGCACCATCTTGGTGGCCTCGGGGGTGTTCATGGCGTGGTGGTAGACGCACTCGATGCCAAACAGCACCCCCGCCTCCTCGCAGGCGGGCATGATCTCGCCCAGGCTGCGCAGCAGCGATTCCAGGGCGTCCTTGCGGCTGGCGCCGGGCTGCTTGGCCATGGGGGTGGTCTCGCTGCCCATGCACCCGGCGGCCAGCAGCTTGGCGTTGCCGATCTGGCCCAGCACCTTGGCCGCCTCGGCCTTGCGCCTGGCCTCGTCCACAAAGCTCAGCTCCACGTAGGTGCCGTAGACGGCGATCTGCACGCCGGTGCGGGCGGCGGCCTCCCGGGTGGCCTCCACCAGCGGGGGGGTCACGTCGGCGTAGCTCTGGACCCCTTCCACCGCTTTGGTGTAGGCCAGCTGGGTGCAGGCAAAACCGGCCTGCCCGATGGCGGACAGCAGGTCGAGGGGGGTGTGGCGGCCAAAATCATGGCCCCGGGCTCCGGTGATGAATGCGGGCATGGCAGGTACCTCCTCAGCTGAACAGACGGTTGGTGAACACATCGAAGGCGCGGGCCCACCAGCGCCACTCGTGGGTGACGTCCTGGCCCCAGACCTCGGCGGCGGCGGGGATGCCGGCTGCCTTGAGGGCGGCGTCCAGCGCCTGGGTGGAGGCAAGGGCGGCGGGCTCGGCAAAGTCCTGGCCCTGGCCGGCGCACAGGAGGAACTGCCCCTTGGCCAGGGCGGCGACGGCGGCGCTGTCCAGCAGGCCCGCGGCCAGGGCGGCAAGGGGATCGTTGCGCAGGGCCAGGTCGTCCTCGGGGCCGCCCAGCCAGCCGGACACGTCGTACCGGCCGGACAGGCCGATGGCCCCGCAGAACAGCTCGGGGCGGCGCAGGCGGCAGTTGACCGCCTGATAGGCCCCCAGGTCGGCCCCCACGGCCCAGAGGACGGGCCCGGTTTTTTCGGCCTTGGCGGGCTTGTCCGCGGCCTTGGCGGCGGGCGCGGCGGCGTTCAGGGCCAGGATGCGGGGCGCCAGCTCGCCGGTGACGTAGCAGAAATACTTCTCCTGCATTTCGGCCCGGCGCCGGGGGCTCAGCCCCTCGGCCAGGAAGCTGTCCTGGTCGATGCTGTCGGCGCAGAACAGCTGGATGCGGCCGTTCTGGATCAGCCAGGCCGCCGCGTCGGGCATGCCGTTGTTCTCCCAGTCGTAAAAGCGGCCGCCCTGGCAGGGGAACGCCAGCACCGGCACGCCCCCCGTGCCGTAGACCTTGAACTCCATGTCCCGGCCCAGGGCCGTGCTCCATTCCTTATAATAAGTGCCTTCCATCATGATGCAGTTGCCTCCTTCGCATAATAGGATCAGGCTTTGCGCCCGAAAAAGCCTTTCAGCAGGCTTTGAACTGATTTTGCAGGGGGTCGTATTGGTAGCCGATGGACGCCAGCCTGGCGCACAGGGCGGCCTTGTCGGCGTCCAGGTCCTCGCACAGGGCATCCAGGGTGGGGTAATGATCCCGCAGTTTCAGGTTGACAACGCTCAGCAGCATGACGGGATCGCCGGGCAGCGCCATAAACAACACCTCTTTCCGTCAGAACAAAAAAGCCGGCCACGCCAAACGTGACCGGCAGCATACACCACAGTCTCAGACAGCGCGGGTGACCTTGCCAGCGCGCAGGCAACGAGAGCAGACGTAAACATACTTGGGAGAGCCGTCGACGACAGCCTTGACGCGGCGGACGTTGGGCTTCCAGGTACGGTTGGAGCGGCGATGAGAGTGGGAGACCTTGATACCAAAGGTCACGCCCTTGCCGCAGCATTCACACTTAGCCATGGGTACTTGCACCTCCTGTTGAAGTGGGATCAAAAAAGGGAATCCAAAACAATACAGTGTAATCAGCCCTATTATTCTACCAGACGCGGCGGCAAAAAGCAAGCCCATTTTCGAAAATTACCGCTGTTTTTTTGCAAGTTGGGCGGCGGGGCCTTGTCTCGCGGGGCAAAACATAGTATCATAAAAGCATCCTGCATACCACCCTGCAGGGAAGTCTATGATAAAAATGGAGAAGTTTTATGACCTCATTGGGCATCTATTACCTGACGCGGCTGCTGGTGACCCTGCTGGCCATCCCCTGCCACGAGGCGGGCCACGCCCTGGCCAGCTGGCTGATGGGGGACCCCACCGCCCGCAACCACGGCCGGCTGTCCCTCAACCCGCTGCGGCACTTCGACCTTTTGGGTACCATCTGCATGGTGGTGGCGGGGGTGGGCTGGGCCAAGCCCGTCCCCACCGACGTCCGCCGCTTCAAAAACCCCAAGGTGGGCATGGCCGTCACCGCCCTGGCCGGCCCGGCGGCCAACCTCATCCTGGCCTACCTGTCCATGGCGGTGTGGAAGATGGTCTACTACTGGGCCCCGGCCAACGAGATCAGCTGGTTTGCCACCTACTTTTTGCAGTACATGGTGGTGATGAACGTGGGCCTGGCGGTGTTCAACCTGATCCCGGTGCCCCCGCTGGACGGCAGCCGGGTGCTGCTGGTGTTCCTGCCGCCGCGGCTGTACTTCGGCGTCATGCGCTACGAAAAAGCCATCCTGGTGGTGCTGCTGGCGGTGGTGTGGTACGGCGCCCTGAACGGCCCCATCAACGCGGCCACCAACGTGGTCTGGGGCCTGCTGTACGACGGCACCGGCTGGGTGGACGCGATCGCAAGCCGGGTCGTCGTCTGGGACATCATCCGCAGCGGCACGGTGGTGTGACGGCATGGGGGAGCTGACCTTCCACCTGAAGGACTTCGACGGCCCGCTGGAGCTGCTGCTGGCCCTGGTGCAGGCCCACAAGATGGACCTGCACGACATCCCCATCCTGGAGCTGATCGACCAGTACACCCGCGTGGTGTCCCGCGCGCAGCAGCAGGAGCCGGACGCCGCCAGCAGCTTTGTGGCCATGGCGGCACAGCTGGTGGAGATGAAAAGCCGCCTGCTGCTGCCCCGCAGCCCGGAGGCCGAGCAGCTCAAGCAGGAGCTGACCGGCCGCCTGATCGAATACGACCGCTGCCGCCGCCTGGCCGGGCAGCTGCGCAGCCGGGCCCGGGGGGTGGAGGTGTACACCCGGCCCCCCGCCCGGCCGGAGGGGGGCAGCCTTTACCCCCTGCGCCACGCCGCCCAGGCCCTGGCGGACTGCTGGCAGGCCATGGCCGGCCGGGCCCGGCCCCAGCCGTTGCGGCAGGAGGCGTTCCAGCCGCTGGTGGCGGCCCCCTTCGTCTCGGTGGAAAGCCGGGTGGTCCATGTGCTGCGGGGGCTGGCCACCGGCAAGGTGGACCGGCTGGACCAGCTGTTCAGCCCGGAGCAGGAGCTCTCGGCCACGGTGGCCACCTTTCTGGCGGTGCTGGAGCTGGTCCGGTCCGGCCGGGTGGCCATCGCCCCGGACGGCGGGCTGAGCATCCGCCGGGGCCGTCTGCCCCCGGCGGCGCAGGGCGGAGGAGACAGGGCGGGGGCCGGCGGGCCCCGGACGCCCGGAGAGGAAGAACAAAATGGAACAAGCTGAGATGATGGCGGTGCTGGAGGCCGTGCTGTTCGCCCACGGGGACCCCGTGGGGGCCGGCCGGCTGGCCGCCGCCCTGGACTGGCCCGAGAGCCTGGTGCTGCAGGGCCTGGACGCCCTGCAGGCCCGCTATATGCAGCCGGACAGCGGCCTGACCCTGCTGCGCCTGGGGGACCACTGGCAGCTGGCCACCAAAAACGAATACGGCGCTTACGTCCGCCGCACCCTGGACACCCGGCGGGCGGCGCCCCTGTCCCAGGCGGCGCTGGAGACGCTCACCGTCATCGCCTACAACCAGCCGGTGTCCCGGGCGTTCATCGAGCAGGTGCGGGGGGTGGACTCCTCCTCCAGCGTGTCCAGCCTGCTGGAAAAGGGCCTGATCGAGGAGGCGGGCCGGCTGGACCTGCCCGGCCGCCCGGTCAGCTTCCGGACCACGGACCATTTTTTGCGGGTGTTCGGGCTGTCCAGCCTGGACGGCCTGCCCCCGGTCCACAGCCGGGAGGATGAGGAAGAAAAGGAGGTCACGCCATGAACCTGCTGACGGCCGTCCTGAGCGGGGCGGTGTGGGTGCTGGCCCGGCTGGGGCTGGCGCTGCTGGCGGCGCTGGGTGCGGCGCTGCTTTTGGCCCTGGCAGCCCTGCTGATCCCCTTCTGCGCCGACGTCGCGTGGGAAGGGGAGGCGGGCGACCCCGACGCGCCCGGCCGGCTGCGGGTCCGGGCGGGGGCCTGCGGCATCACCCTGCCGGTGTGGGAATACCCCAAACC
>ERZ1090879.485-NODE-485-length-25047-cov-39.417814_pt1 | contig 25047 bp, 25 predicted proteins | sample MGYA00478472_ERZ1090879 | MGnify/ENA primary metagenome ERZ1090879 (study PRJEB33644, sample SAMEA5815723) | chicken gut metagenome | biome: Chicken; feature: Gastrointestinal Tract; material: Caecum | place: Ireland | collected 2019-01-01 | study: A study of the... | reverse complement strand
GCTGCGTAAGGCAGATCTGATCAAAAATAAATTCGGAATTGATAAGGACGGATATCTTTTATTTCTGGGACGCATCGTTCCGGAAAAAGGGCTGCGTTATTTGATTGAAGCCTATAAAGAATTACATACAGACAAAAAATTGGTAATTGCCGGAGGGTCCTCGGATACGGATGATTTTATGCAGGAGATTCAAACCCTTGCTACCGGGGATGACAGAATTATCTTCACGGGATTTGTAGCCGGGCAGGCATTGGAAGAGCTATACAGCAACGCTTATCTATATTTGCTGCCTTCCGATCTGGAGGGAATGCCGCTCAGTTTGCTGGAAGCCATGAGCTATGGCAACTGCTGCGTGGTGTCTGACATAGCGGAATGTTCAGAGGTCGTTGAGGACAAGGCTGTCACTTTCCAAAAGAGCAACGTACAAGACTTGAAAGAGAAACTGCAAAGGCTCTGCGATGACCCGGCAACGGTCCAGAAATACAAAAATGAGGCAGCAGATTTTATCTGCAGCAAATATAACTGGGATGAGATTACCCAAAAAACGTTGGAAGTGTATGAGGACAGATATGAGAATCTTAACGATTAATAAATTCCTATATCCTAATGGAGGATCGGAAACCTATATTTTTAAATTGGGCCAGGCCTTGCAGGAGCATGGCCACGAGGTTCAGTACTTTGGTATGGAGCACAAAGGTCGCTGTGTCGGAAATCGAGTGAACGCCTATACCCGTGATATGGACTTTCATGGTGGAAGCAAGCTGGCAAAGTTGACCTACCCGCTCAAAACAATCTACAGTAAAGAAGCACGGGTACAGCTCCGGAAAGTATTGGATGACTTTCAACCGGACGTCTGCCACCTAAATAATGTTGAGTATCAAGGTCTGCCCGAGATTTAGTGGTCGGTAAGATACATGGAATTATGGGTGTTACAGGTCAAGGTAGTTGGGTATCAAGGAAATCTGTCCGAGAAAATGAGTACTACATATCAAGGGTGACGAGTACCAGAAACGATGTACTTCTGGCATTTTAAGGCGGTTGATTACCGGATGAGCTGTCCGAATGGCACATCAAAGATGACGAGTATCAGTTGATATGTACAGTCTGGCAGGTCAAGTAGGTTGAGTATCAGGTTAAGTGCTGGTGAAAATATGATTTCAGGCTGGATGAGTAACACATAAAAAGATAGCTTTTGAAAATTTGAAAAGATTAGTTTTTAATTGCACACCAATTATTGAAAAGATGATATGGAAGATTGAAATAGCACCGAATATAAGTGACCTGAATCCAGGTCAGTTTACCATAAAAAACAATTAACTGATTTGAAACAAGGATGGAATAAAGATGAGGATATTAATGATCAACAATCTCCTCTAACCGAACGCAGGTAGTGAGATGTACATAGTGAAAACGCCTGAAAAATGGCGTATTTACGGCACCTTTTTGAGAAATGGATAGAGCTGCGGGAGCGGTTTTTATCTCGCTACCTAGGTTCAGCAACAGCAGATGATTTTATCATAAGAACTTTCAGTATCACTACCTGCGTTTGTATGGAGCACTCTGGTTTATGAACAATACATTGGAAGTGCTGCATCTGAACAGAGGTAGTGAAATAGAACATAGAATAAGGAGAAATTTAACGTGAGGACGCTGATTTTGAATAAATTTCTGCACCGAAACGGCGGCAGCGAGACGTATATATTCAAATTGGGTGAGGCACTGGAGCAGCATGGACACGAGGTTCAGTACTTCGGTATGGAACACGAAGGCCGCTGCGTGGGCAACCGTGTCAATGCTTATACATCTGATATGGACTTCCACGGCGGCAGCAAACTGAGCAAGCTGACTTACCCGATCAAGACCATCTACAGCAAAGAAGCACGGGTGCAGCTGCGGAAAGTGCTGGACGATTTCAAGCCGGATGTCTGTCACCTGAACAATTTTAACTACCAGCTGACACCTTCCATCATCCTGGAAATCGTGAAGTGGCGCAAGGAGACCGGAAGAGATTGTAAGATCATCTTCACGGCACATGACTACCAGTTGGTCTGCCCGAACCACATGCTGAACAATCCGAACACCCACCAGAACTGTGAGAAGTGCCTCGGCGGCCATTTCGTGAACTGCATGAAAGGAAAGTGCATCCACGGTTCCACGGCGAAGTCGGCCATCGGCATGATGGAGGCTGAGTTCTGGAAGTGGAAAGGCACCTACAAGTACATTGACACCATGATCTGCTGCTCGGAGTTCATGAAGAGCAAAATGGACAGCAATCCGCTGTTTGCAACGAAGACCGTGGCAATGCACAACTTCATCGACAAGGTGGAGTGGAAAGAGACGGAGAAGAAGGATTACGTCCTCTACTTCGGCCGCTTCTCTGAAGAAAAGGGCATTGGCACACTGATCAAGGTCTGCAAGGAGTTGCCGGATGTGCAGTTCATCTTCGCCGGTACTGGCCCGCTGGAAGAGACAGTAAATGGTATTAAGAACATCAAGAACGTTGGTTTCCAGAAAGGCGAAGCACTGGAGAAGCTGATCCGTGAGGCACGGTTCTCCATTTACCCGTCTGAGTGGTATGAGAACTGCCCGTTCTCCGTAATGGAATCCCAGATGTATGGCACACCGGTGCTGGGAGCGAACATCGGCGGCATCCCGGAACTGATTCAGGTTGGCAAGACCGGCGAGCTGTTTGAAAGCGGAAATGCCGAAGATCTGAAGAAGAAGATCGAGAAGCTCTGGGGTGATAAGAAGCTGTGTGCGGAGTACAGTGCGAACTGTAAGGACATCAGCTTCGATACTATCGATGAGTATTACGAGAAAATTATGAAGGTGTATCAGTAAGCGGCTACTGGGAGAAAGAAATGAGCAAAGAAAATGTGATTTTGATTGACTATGATGCTCCTGATGACTGGGAATTTCATAAAGCAATCGAGAAAGCAACAGGAGATAAATGGAGAGTATATAAGGCGGTAAGTAATGAAAATCATGGAGGTGCGTTGCAAAAACTCATTCGATATGCAAAGTACTTCCTTGTACCAATGAAAATTGCTAAAGACCATAAGAACTACAACAAGGTTTTAGCATGGCAGCAGTTTTATGGACTCATTTTGGCTTTCTATTTTAGAATGTTTCATGTTCAAAATGTACCTGAAATTGTGGTTCTGACTTTTATTTATAAGCCTAAGAAATCGTTTGTCGGAAAGGTCTACGACAAATTCATGAGGTATATCGTGACTTCTGGATACATCAGATACTTTGTCGTCTTTTCTGAAAGCGAAAAGAAGCGGTATGCGGATTACTTTGATGTTCCAGAGGCACGATTTGTTTTTGAAACCCTGGGCTACGAGGACAAAACGCAGGAAGTGCCAACTTGTAGCTCGGATAACTTTTATCTTGCAGCTGGAAGAAGTAATCGTGATTATAAATTTTTGGTGGATGCATGGAGCAAAAGAAAAGAGCATCTTAAAATTATCTGCGACACATTGTCTTTAAAGAATATTCCAGACAATATCGAAATACTTGCTGATTGTCACGATAATGATTTCTTTAGAGAACTAGCAAAATGCAAAGCTGTGATAGTTCCGTTGGAAGATACGCATATTTCATCAGGGCAGTTAGTTATTATCCAAGCGATGATGTATGGAAAACCGGTTGTTGTAACAGAAAACGACACAGTTAAGGATTATGTGGATATTGGAAGAACAGGAGTAGTGATTAAGAAAACGGAAAAGGATTTATCTACTGCAATTGCTACCCTATCGAATGAAACATATTATAAAGCAATGTCAGCTGACGAACGGAGACAGTACGAAAACAAATTTAGTGTTTACGCAATGGGTACTGCAATCGGAAAGCTGTTAAATTAAAGGAGAGTTAATCATGTCTGAAGAAAAGAAGTTAAATGGTACTGTCATCGTTACTTACCGCTGCAATGCTCGTTGCTCTATGTGCAACCGTTATAAAGCACCTTCCAAGCCGGAAGAGGAGATCAGTATCGAAACCATCAAGAAGCTGCCGAAGATGTACTTTACCAACATCACCGGCGGCGAGCCGTTCATCCGCACCGACCTGAAAGATATTGTGCGCGAACTGTACAAGAAGTCTGACCGTATCGTTATTTCCACGAACGGTTTCTTCACCGACCGTATCGTTGACCTGTGCAAAGAGTTTCCTCAAATCGGCATTCGTATCTCCATCGAGGGTCTGGAGCAGACCAACAACGAGATCCGTGGCCTGCAGAATGGCTACCAGCGTGGCTACGGCACACTGAAGAAGCTGCGTGAGATGGGTATGAAGGACGTTGGTTTCGGTATGACCGTTCAGGACAAGAATGCACCTGACTTGGTTCCTCTGTACAAGATCTCCGACGAGATGGGCATGGAGTTCGCAACCGCTTCTCTGCACAACAGCTTCTACTTCGTTGAGGCCAAGAACATCATCCACGACCGCCCAATGGTTGCTAAAAACTTTGAGAATCTGGTCAATGAACTGCTCCGTAGCAATAGCCCGAAAAAGTGGTTTCGTGCATACTTTAACCACGGTTTGATCAACTATATCTACGGTCAGAAGCGTTTGCTTCCTTGCGACATGAGTTTTGACACCTTCTTCATCGATCCGTATGGCGATGTTATGCCTTGCAATGGCACCAAGGATAAGGAAGTCATGGGCAATCTGAACAATCAGACTTGGGATGAGTTGTGGAACAGCCCGGAAGCAGAGAAGGTTCGTGCAAAGGTTCGTTGCTGTGACCGTGATTGCTGGATGATCGGCAGTGTTTCTCCGGCAATGCACAAGTACATCTGGAAACCTGCTACCTGGGTTCTGGTTCACAAATTCAAGGCTCTGTTCACCAAGCATCCGTACAGCATGTACGAGCTGAAGATCTGCCGTGACTACCGCGATGGCAAAGTTACTAAAGAGGAGCTGGATAAGTGCAGCACCTGCGATATGAACTGTGTGATCAATAATGGTCTGAGTGAGGCAAGTAAAGAGCAGCTGAAGCATAAGAGCGGCGAGGAAATCGTGGATGCTGATATCGCACAGCAGATGGAGACGAAGTAAGCATTGCAGCTTAATAGGAAAACGTCATATTACCTTGGAAGATTCTGTAACAGTACGTCCCTATGCCCAAATTTGGTCGGGGGGGGTACAGTGAGAATCGGCAGAGGTTCTGAAATTGGCGAACGATGCCGGATTTCCATTGCCAATTCACTGGAAATTGGAGAGAAAGTTCTTTTCTCCCCGAATGTCTATATTACTGACTGCGATCACGAATATCGTGATGTGAATATTCCAGTGATTGATCAGGGAATCGTACAGAGAGGTCAGAGGGTCTCCATTGGGGATGGTTCTTATATTGGCATCAATGCTGTAATCGTTGGCAATGTGAAAATCGGTAAGCACTGTGTGATAGGAGCAAATTCAGTAGTAACAAAGGATGTGCCGGACTATTGTGTGGCAGTGGGGAGCCCGGCAAAAGTGATAAAGCGAATAGAGGAAACTTAAAATGAATATTAAAAGACTGGCAAAGAGGCTTCTATGCCCATTACAATGCCTGAGATTTGGAATAAAGAATCAAGAAGGAAATTTGTATATAGGAAAGGCGTGTAAGATAGTTAATGCCAAAGCGATGAGGTTTGGAAAGAATGTAAGCATTATGCCGTATACTATGCTTTTGTGTCATGAAGACGGACATCTGGAGATTGGTGAAGGCGCAGAAATTGGAATGTTTTCCAGAGTGGCTTCGCAAGGAGAAGTAATCATCGGCAAGAATGTATTTTCTGGTCCTCATATTTTTATTGCAGATTATAATCACGAGTATCGGGATGTTGAAAAGCCAATCAAAAAACAAGGAAATCTTGTGAAGCCATCGGCTCGTTTTAATCGGGGGGGTATCAATCGGCGATGATACGTGGATTGGCACAAACGTTGTAATAGCAGGTACGGTGGAAATAGGAAAGCACTGTGTGATTGGTGCAAACAGTGTGGTTACACATGACATCCCCGATTATAGTGTTGTAGCTGGATGTCCGGCAAGAGTAATTAAGCAAATCAAATAATATGCAGGAGAATAGAAGATGAAAATATTGATGCTTGTTAACTGGAAAATTGAATACTGTGAGGAAAAGCCAGCAGACAAGCAGCCTCCTGATTACAAGGTTGAAGGGAAAGACTATTGGTTTTACAGGTATTTCAAAAATAAGCCAGAGGTCGATGTGATAGATATAAGATCGTTCCCTTGGCTAGAGAATTTTGAAAGAAATAAGTTGCATTTTTATATCTGGCAAGCTATTAGGGCTATTCCTAAACTAAATCAATACGATCTGATTGTTTCGCATGGGATGCCAAGTGCGATTGTGATTTGTTTATGGAGAAGATTTTTTAAGACCAAAGCAAAGCATGTGGTATTTGATATCGGCTCTTTTGCAAGTGCATCGGAATCGGGATTTTCATTAAAGTTGATGCAATTTGCAAGTAAATCACTAGATGGCCTTATTCACCACATGAGTGCCCAAAAAACATACTATGAGAAGTTCTTTCCTTGGATTGTAGACAAATCACAGTTCATAAAGTTTGGTGCTGATTTTGATTTCTTTGGAAATGAAAGAAAAATAAATCCGGTTGGCAAACCGTACATAGTGTGTGCTGGAAAAAGCAAGTGCGATTGGGATACAGTTGTTAAAGCATATAAAGAGAGCAAAATCGATTTGGACTTGCACTTGATAGGTGGAAAAGAGAAACAATTTGAAAATATTAGCGGCGTTGTTCAAATTCCGTATTTGCCGATAAACGATTTTATAGAGCAAATTCAAGGAGCAGAATTTTGTGTTTTACCGTTAGAACCGGTTCCATTTTCTTTTGGACAAATGCGGTTACTACAACAGATGGCTTTGAGAAAGTGCGTTATTGTTTCTGATGCACCAAGTGTTCAGGATTATGTCGAGGAAGGAATAACTGCGAGGATTTATAAGGCTCATCATCCGGAAGAATTGGAAAAGATAATGCAGTGGGCAGTGGAAAAAGAAAGAGAGAAAGAGGATATTGCTAACAAGGCCTTTAATTTTGTGAAGAACGAATGTAATGAAGAAATAATGGCAAGCAATATCGAGTGTTTCAATATGAAATTGCTTTATAAATGAGTTTGGCAGTTTGAGTACTTTATGGAGAATATAAAACTATGAAAAATGTATTATTAATTACGGATACTGCACCACAAGATAAAAGCGGTGGCGGTACAAATGGCAATATGCACTGTAGGATGATTAATGCAATCGAAAACTTAAATGTTTACTCCCTCTATATAACTAATCAATCAATTGAATGTACAGAACACATTGCGCAAATTACAGGGTCGTCAAAGATTGAAAAAGTAGGTGCTATTGTTTGTGGATACACACCTTATTTGAATAAAAGGGCGAGAAAATATATTCTGAGAACTATTAAAGAAAAAAATATTTCGATTGTTTACATTGATAATTCTATTAGCGGAAACCTAATAAAGGATATCAAAAAATCTTTTTTAAGCATAAAAGTAATAGCTTTTTTCCATGACATTGAAATTATAAAGATGAAAAAGGAAAAAAATGATTCTCTGCTTCGCAAATTAGTCCTTCCAGTATTTTACAGGAATGAGGAGCAAACGGTTTTTTATGCGGATAAGACTATCGTATTAAATGAACGCGATAAAAAGCAATATGAAAAAGAATATAAAAAGACACCAGATGCGATGGTTCCAATCAGCATTCCTGAAATTGAGAATCTTCAGTTTGACAAAAAGCATATCAAAAATAAAAGACTGAAAGTTCTTTTTGTTGGAGTAGAGTATGGACCTAATCTAAGCGGAGTGAGATGGTTTTTAAATAACGTATTGCCGTGTATCACTTGTGATTTTGAATTTAATATCGTCGGATATAATATGGAAAAGTATCGGACAGAATTTGAGGAATATTCAGATAAAGTACATGTTATCGGAACGGTAGAGTCGCTTAGAGAGTGGTATACCGATGCCGACTTGATCGTCGCACCAATTTTCGAAGGCGGTGGAATGAAAGTCAAAACAGCAGAGGCATTATCTTACGGAAAGCACTTTGTTGGATGTACAGAAAGTCTTGAAGGGTATTGGGAAGATATGCCACAAAGTATGCGTAATAAAAAAGTATTCAAATGTGATGATGCAAAAGAGTTCGCAAAAGTAGTTAATAAGATGGCAAGTCAGGAGTTTAATTCCATTGATAGAGAGATTAAAGAGTGGGCAGATTCAAAGTACTCTTATCAAGCTAATTTGACTAGATATAAAGAAATCTTCAATGCAGTGATGTAGTGCATATAAAAGAACGGGAAGAAAACAGATGAGAAATAACCAAATATATTGTTTTGTAATACTACACTATAAAACAATCGAGGATACAGATAAGTGTATTCAATCTATACTTCAATTGAACGAGTCGCTTAGGGCTAGAATTGTTGTATTAGATAATGGGTCAAACAATGGATCTGGTGAGAAGCTACAAAAAAAATATGCAGCATATGATAATATTAAAATTGTGATTTCTGATTACAATCTTGGATTTTCGAATGGAAATAATTATGCATATTCAATTGCAAAGACTGAATATGATCCGGATTTTATGATTGTTTGTAATAGTGACATCATTTTTGCTCAAAGAAGCACATTAGAGTTAATAAGTGAAATTCATGAGGAAACTCGATTTAACGTTTTGGGACCAGACATCTATATTCCAAAAGTGAAATTTCATGCCAATCCATTAGCTCAAAGAGCAATGACATATGATGAGATTGAACACGAAATAGAAATTAACAAGGGTAGACTTAAGAATATCGAAGCGACTTGTCGACATGAGCATATTCAAGAAAAAAAAATACAGCTAATAAATTGGACAAGAACAATACTACGACAGGAAAGAGAAATTAGACCTGCAATGGAGAATGTTGTTTTACAGGGCGCATGTTATATTTTTGATAGTGAGTATATAAAAAAGCAAAACCGCATTTTCTATCCGATGGAGAGTTTCTATTTTGAAGAATATTTTGTGTATGCTGACTGTGTAAGAAATAATTATAAAACTGTATATGATCCAAGAATACAGGTTATACACAATGAATCGTCAGCAACAAAGAAAGAGCAATCTGATGAGTTGATGAGAAAAAGATTTAAATTGACAAATTTGATTGAGTCAATGACTTTATATTGTGAGGTATTTAGGAATGAAAATTAGCTATCATAAAATATGGACATACTTGGTAGCAATGATATGTGTCGTTCCTACTTATGCTAACATTGGATCATTAAGTGTTAAAAACGTGCTTTTAGTGTTGTTTTATGTACTTACATTGCTATTATATGGTATTTCTCCAAGTCGATTTAAGTTTACACTTAGAACAATACCATTTCTGACGTTATTTGTGCTGATATGGTTTGTTCAAAGCGTTGTGGATTCTACTTTTGCAGTTGCTATAATGCAAATATTTCAAATTGTAGCTTTTTGGTTGACAGTATCTATGAGTTTGACTAATGAACAGCAGATAGATAGCTTGGTTGAGTCGTTGATTTCAATAACTTTCCCTTTGAGCATACTTGGAATATTTGAAGAACTTACATCAGTTAACATATTTTCGGAATTGTTCGGTGGAGGGGAAATATACTCGGAAGCTAGAATGGGAATGAATAGAATTTATTCTACTTTTACACACCCAATATCATACGGTATTTATCTTACAATAATCGCTTTACTGATTCTTTATATGCTTGATAAATATGAGAATAAGAAATTGTATTTTAATCTTGTCCTTATACTTATCAATTTATGCTTTACAATATCACGTTCAATTATAACAGCAGGAATTGCGTCGTTAATTTTAATGATGATGATATCCGGTATGCTAAAACTTACAAGGAAAAAAATGTTGTTGTTAATGGCAATTGTGATTTTAATTTTTATTTCACCAATGCTGTTTCCCAACATCTTGAACTTTTTCTCAGAAATTTTTCGTTCTGTAGCTGCTGTGTTTAATCCAAATGTTACGGCTGAATTAGGAAGTGCAGAGGGAAATAGAAAAGATTTGTATGCGTGGACGCTCTATACACTTCAAGGGCATTATATTTTTGGAATGGGAACTACAGCTGTATTTCGATATGTAATTGCTTCGTATGCTTGGGGAGACTCAGTAAAAAATAGCTTGGAGAATCAGTATCTATACCTTTTCTTTTTGCATGGACTTCTTGGATTGATTACATATGTGTTATCAATGGTAAATATTATTGTATTCTCAATCAAAGGGTTACAGCAAAAGTATAATAAGAGTGTAATGAAGGCTGTCTTTGTTATTGTGATTATGTATATCATTATGCTTTTCTCCACAGCAGAGAGTTCTGAGAATACAATGTGGTATGTTGTGCTTGCCATGGGAATTGCAACCAAACGAATGAAGAGTACAGAATTAGGAGAAGAGATATGATTATTACAAAAACACCATTCCGCATGTCTTTTTTTGGCGGTGGAACAGATATGGAAAGTTTTTTTAGAGAAAACGGTGGAGCTGTTTTATCTACTACATTTGACAAGTATTGCTATGTAAATGTACGCCATTTGCCAAGATTTTTTGACTATTCTACGGAATTGTCCTATTCAAAGACGGAGCGTGTGACAAACATTGACGACATTCAGCATCCTGCAATTCGTAATGCAATGAAAATGTTAGACATGCATGAGATTCGTCTTACATATGAAGCAGATCTTCCAGCACGTTCTGGCCTAGGAACATCAAGTTCTTTCGCAGTTGGAATGCTGAATGCCTTCTATGCTTTAAAGGGTAAGTATGCCGACAAGAAGAAATTGGCTGATGAAGCGATTTATCTGGAGCGTAATCTCTGTCAGGAAGCTGGTGGATGGCAGGATCAAATCGCTGCTTCTTTCGGTGGATTCAATCGTATCAACTTTAATGCGGATGGATATGAAGTCCTGCCGGTTATTATTTCACCGGAGAGAAAGAAGCAACTTAATCAGAATTTGATGATGTTTTTCACTGGGTTTACCCGTTTCTCTTCTGATGTGCAGAAAGCAAATGCAGCAGGAAAACAGGATAAGATTGCCCAGTTGAAAGAGATGCTTGCTCTAGTTGATGATGCAGAGCGTGTTCTGACAGACAAGAATGCAGATCTGGATGATTTCGGTAGAATGCTGGATCACACTTGGAAACTTAAACGCCAAACTGGCTCAGCAGTGTCCACGAATAGTATTGATGAACTCTATGATAAGGGTATGGCCGCTGGTGCTTTGGGAGGAAAACTCCTGGGTGCTGGTGGTGGCGGATTCCTTGTATTCTATGTTCAGCCTGAACGTCAGGATGCGGTGCGTTGGGCGATGCGTGACCTGATGCATATTCCGTTTGCATTTGAGGATGGTGGTACGAGGGTGATTCATTATACACCGGAAACATATGAACCAAAGAACTAATTTTGAGTGAGGAATGAAGAGATGAAAGTAGTAATAATGGCAGGAGGCAAGGGAACGCGTATTTCTTCAGTTGCCAGTGATATCCCGAAGCCTATGATTAAAATTGAAGGGAAACCAGTACTGGAACATGAACTGGAGTGTCTGCGTGACCAAGGGTTTACTGACATTATTATTACGGTGAGTCATCTTGGTAATATTATTATGGACTACTTTGGGGATGGATCTGGTACATCCCCTGTGACGGGAAAGACGTTTGGCGTACATATTGAGTACTATTTTGAAAAAGAACCGCTAGGCAATGCAGGTGCCTTGTTCAAAATTAAAGATAAACTGACATCTGATTTTCTACTTTTAAATGCAGATGCAGTATTTGATGTTGATTTTAATCGGTTTGTTGGCTTCCATCAGGAACATGGTGGAATGGTTACACTTTTTACCCACCCGAATAGCCATCCATATGATAGCGGGTTAATCATTGCAGATAAAAATGGAGAGGTAGAAAAGTGGCTTGCAAAAGAAGATGAGCGGCCGCAGTATTACAGAAACCGAGTGAATGCAGGATTGCATGTTATCAGCCCGAAAGTGCTGGAACTGGTTGATATTGATGCGGATTCAATAGGCAAGATCGGTGCAAACGGTAAACCGGTAAAAGTTGATTTGGATCGGCAGTTATTAAAACCGTTAGCCGGAACAGGAAAGATGTTCTGTTATGACAGCCCAGAATATGTGAAAGATATGGGGACCCCGGAACGGTATTACTCCGTATGCGCGGATTATAAAGAAGGAAGAGTATCCGGGAAAAATCTAAAAAATAAGCAAAAAGCAGTATTTCTTGATAGAGATGGAACAATTAATAAATATGTTGGTTTTCTTCGAAATATAGATGATTTTGAACTGATAGATGGCGTGGCTGAGGCAGTCCGTAAAATCAATGAATCTGGCTATCTTGCAGTTGTAGTAACGAATCAGCCAGTAATTGCTCGCGGTGAAGTGTCTTTTGAAGAACTGGAAGAAATTCACAATAAGATGGAGACACTTCTTGGAAAAAAAGGAGCATATTTGGATGCCATTTACTATTGCCCTCATCATCCTCATAAGGGATACGAAGGGGAGAGACCAGAGTTAAAGGTTGACTGTACTTGTCGCAAACCGAAGCCTGGGATGCTGCTGAAGGCGGCAGAAGATTTCAATATCGATCTTTCACAGTCGTGGATGGTTGGTGATGGAGAAAACGATATCAAAGCCGGTTACAATGCAGGATGCAGAACAGCTTTGATTGGTCGTGAATCTTATGGTCAGACAGTGACAATACCGACATTAAAAGAGTTTGTAGAACAGTGTCTGAAATAAAAGAAAGGGTATCGAAATGAGTGAGTTGGAAAAAAGATTGATGAAGCATATTGATTTATTGGTGGAACGTTACCCTTCACTTGAATCAGAAAAGAACAGTATTATATCTGCATATCTGCTTTTGGAAGAGTGCTATGTAAATGGTGGAAAGCTGCTTGTGGCAGGTAATGGAGGTTCGGCAGCAGATGCAGAGCATATTGTCGGTGAACTAATGAAAGGCTTTAAAATGCCGAGAAAGCCCAGAGCTGATTTTGCGGAAAAGCTTATGGCAGAAAATCAGGAATTAGGAACTGTCCTAGCAGAGTATTTGCAAGGAGCACTTCCGGCAATTGCATTGGATGGACACCCGGCATTATCTACGGCATATATGAATGACTGCGAGCCGTTGCTTTGCTTTGCACAGCAGGTTAATGGTTATGGTAAAGCGGGGGATGTGTTTCTTGGCATTTCTACAAGTGGAAACAGTAAAAATGTTTTGTATGCGGCAACGACTGCCCATGTCAAAGGAATGAAGGTCATCGGCTTGACTGGCGCAAAGAGTAGCAAATTGGAACAGATGAGCGATGTTTGCATCAAAGTGCCGCAGACAGAAACTTATATGATTCAGGAATTACATCTTCCGGTGTATCATTGTCTATGTTTGATGCTGGAAGATAGATTTTTTGGAAAAGAATGAATGATAATGAGCGGAGTGAAACAGCTATGAAAACATTATTGAAAAAAATATATCGAGAGACGGTAGAAAAGGGAATTAACCAAACTCGGACATTTTTATATAAAGAACAGCGTAAATCTTATGGCTCGGAGAATCCAGATAAAACATTTTATGTTATAAGACGGATGGATTCGTATATAGGATGTGGCCTGTTTTCACATGTTATTACTACAGTTGGAGGAATAAAACATGCAATTGATAATAACATGATCCCTGTAATTGACATGATGAATTATCCAAATCTTTATATATCAAAGGATCAGTTGCATAAAGTAAATCCTTGGGAATATTGGTTTGAACAGCCGATGGGGTATAGTGTAAGTGATATTCAGCACAGTAAAAATGTTGTACTTGGTGATGGAAAAATTATAGAAGCCAGACCGGATGCGAAGCAGCCTAAAGAAATTTTTACGAGATGGAAAGAATATATGGATCAATATATTCGATTAAAACCTGACGTAAAGAAGAAAATGGAAAGAGAATGGAACCAAATGTTTGAAAAATCCGACCGCGTGCTAGGTGTTTTGTGCCGGGGAACCGATTATACATCTACAAAACCAAAGAATCATCCGATTCAACCTTCAGTGCAAATGGTGATTGATAAGATAGACACAATGGTTGCAGGGGGGGGGTACAGCAAAATCTTTTTAGCAACAGAGGATGTGCGTATATTTAATGAACTGAAGAAAAAATATGGAAATATGTTAAGCGTTAATAGAAAAGAGTTCGTTGATTATGTCGATGGAAAAGGTATAGGCGTTTTTCATATTGAACGGGAAAATGATAACTATTATAAAGGTCTTGAATACTTGACAAGCATATATTTCTTATCAAAATGTAACGGACTATTGATGGGACATTGCGGAGGTGCAACGGGAGCTTTACTATTTAATGACAAATATGATGAGCTATTTATATGGGACTTGGGAAGATATTGATAGACCTTGAAATTTTGTAAGTGATTCGAGGTAGAAAATGAATTCAATAAAAAAAATTAACAAGGCACATCTGTGCATAGGTTGCGGGGCTTGTAAAGCAGAATTTAATGCTGATATCAAGCTTTATTTGGGAGTTGATGGAAAGTTTTCAGTAGAATGTAATAACACATGGACAACTGAAGATGAAAGCAAATTAAAGAGAATTTGTCCTGTGTTGAATCCGGGAAATATATCTAATCGTATGTGGGGAAATACAAAAGATGTTTTTTGGGGATGGTCTAATGATGAGAAAACTAGATATCAGGCCTCTTCGGGTGGAGTTGTCTCTCAAACATTAAAATTTCTTTTGAGAAAAAAGATGGTTGATGCAGTTCTTCACATAGAAAAAAATACAAGCGATCCTTTAAAAAACAAGGCTGTTATATGTACATCCGAAGAAGATGTTTTGAAAGGTTCAGGTTCAAGATATGCTCCGGCAGTACTTTTGGATAATCTGCCCGATGTATTAGAAACTTATAGTCATGTGGCAATTGTTGGAAAACCGTGCGATATTCGTGCTGTTAAGAATTATGTAAGCGTTAATCCAAAGTATACTGATAGAATTGCATATACATTTTCTTTTTTCTGCGGAGGTATGCCTAGTGAAAAAGCTACTATAAGAATGATAGAAAAATTAGGCGCAAAAGTCGATGAGGTTAAAGAGCTGACATATCGTGGAAATGGGTGGCCTGGTTATGCAAGCATAATAAAAAATGATGGAAGTACTGCACAAATGAGTTATGTGGATTCGTGGGGAAAAATCTTAGGGAGAGACATTCATCGGTATTGTAAGTTCTGTGTGGATGGGATAGGAGAAGCTGCAGATTTTACTTGTGGTGATGGATGGTATAAAACAGAGTCAGGGTATCCTTCTCACGAAGAGCATGATGGAAGAAATATCATTCTTGTTAGAACAGACAACGGTAGGAAGCTGTTGAATGAAATGAAAAATGAAGGGGAAATTTCATTAGAAAATGTTGTTGATTATGAGCCAATATTGAATTATATTCAGCCCGGACAACTTTCGAGAAGACAGCTTTTGAAGTCTAGAGTTGTTCCAATGAAGCTATGTGGTCAGTACCTTCCTGCGTATCCAATGAGTTGTCTGAAAAAATGGGAACAGGGAGTAGATAAAAAATATAGAATTAAAGTTTCATTAGGGACGATAAAAAGATTAATAAAAGGAACTCTTTAAAGAAAACGATACCTTGAGTAGGTGAAGAAAAGGTATCTCGATTCTCTTTTAGGTAAAGGAAAAAATGAACAAGTTTATTAGAAAATTCAACGAGGCTTCACCCGCTGTAAAAGCATCAATGGTGTTATTAGTGTCAAATTTGGTACTGAAAGGACTATCATTTATTTCGGGACCTGTTTTTACAAGAATAATGACGACCGAACAATATGGTCTGGTTTCAAACTTTAACTCGTGGCGAGATATATTTTATGTTTTTATTACATTAAATTTGGCAAGTGGTGTTTTTAACAATGGAATGCTTGAATTTAAAAATGATCGCGATCGGTTTCAATTTTCATTGATTGCGATAACAGCTATTCTTACAGGTGTTTTCTTTGTAATATTTAAAGTGTTTCAGAATCAAATGGCAAGCATGATGGCGCTCCCGAATAGTTTGGTCTATGTCATGATTTTGTACTATTTAACTACACCGGCTTTCCAATTTTGGAGTGGGCGCCAACGATATGAGTATAAATACAAAGCATTGGCGTGTATTACAATTGCCAGTGCGGTTGCCTCCATGATTCTTGGAATCGCCATTGTTTTAATTGTTCCAAGTGATTATTCAGCTATTAGCAAGATTACAATTACAGAAGGAATTAATATTGTAATTGGTCTTTTCTTTATACTGTATACAGGATATAAAGCGGGCTTTAAGGTCAATCCTGAATATTGCAAATACGCATTGGCATTTAATATTCCTTTGCTTCCCCATTATTTGTCAATGTATGTATTATCAAGTTCTGATCGAATTATGATCACGAAGATGGTAAATCTAAGTGCAACTGCTATATATTCAGTTTCGTATACGGTGGCCTCTGTTATAAGTATTTTATGGCAATCAATAGATGCGTCTTTGTCACCTTGGATATATGAGAAGCTTGATAAGAATGAAGAAGTCTCTGTAAGAGAAGTTACAGGGAAGGTTTTATTGATTTTTGCTGCGGCATGCCTATTTTGTACATTGTTTGCCCCGGAAATCATGAAGGTCCTTGCCCCGGAAGAGTATGCGTCTGGAATTTATGTAATACCACCAGTGACAGCAGGCGTTTTCTTTACAGCAATGTACTCTGTATATATGCGAGTTGAATTATTTCATAAGCAAAGCGGATTTGCAACTATTGCGACATCGATTGCAGCTCTTGCAAATATTATTTTGAATTATGTCTTTATTCGTTTGTTTGGTGCGGTTGCTGCAGGATATACAACGATGGTATGTTATGCATTGCTTGCATTGTTGCATTATATTAATATCAAAGTAAAACATTATGATTCAGCATTTGATAACAAGAGATTTCTAGTAATAGCAATTATAGTTGTATTTGCAACTTGCTTTATTTCGCTCACTTATTCATTAAATTGGATTAGGTATGCATTAATAGCTGTTGGAATTGTCACTGTAATTATAAAAAGGAACAATATAATATCAGCGGTAAGGATGAAAAGGTAAGTATGTCAACGAAGATAGCGTATAATCGAGTTCGCAAAAGCAAATAAAAAATAGACAAGCCATTAGGGCTCCTGTAAAATGAAAGTTGTCCAGACAATCACGATACAAAGGAGAAAACCCTAATGGCTCAAAAGAATCATACCACAAATCTGACCGAATTGCTACTGCAATGTGTAGCACAACCGGATCCCATGCTGAGTATGCTGGAATGGCTGTGTGCCCAGCTCATGGAGGCCGAAGTAAGCCAGCAGCTGGGAGCGGAGAAAAGCGAACGCGCCGAAAGCCGCAGCGGGTATCGCTGTGGCTACCGGCCTCGCAGACTAGATACCCGAATGGGCACCATGTATCTCATGGTGCCGAAGGTACGTCAGGGCGGTTACATACCGTTCTTTGTTACGGAGCGCAAACGCAGTGAAGCGGCACTGATCCAAGTGGTGCAGGAGGCATTTGTACAGGGCGTATCCACTCGTAAGATGGAAAAGCTGGCCAAGAGCCTGGGGATTGAAAGCCTGTCCCGCAGTCAGGTCAGTGAGATGACAAAAGGCTTGAACGAGCAGGTAAATGCTTTCCGCAGCCGCTCTCTTTCCCAAAGCAGTTATCCCATTTTGTGGGTGGATGCTCTGTACGAAAAAGTTCGTATGGACGGCAGAATTGTAAGTATGGCGATACTGGTGGTCTGTGGTGTGGATGAGCATGGCCAGCGAGACATTCTAGCGATAGAGCCCATGTTGGAAGAGTCGGAAGAAGTGTATCTTCAGCTTTTTCGAGGATTGCAGGAACGAGGACTTTGTACGCCCCGACTGGTTGTTTCAGATGCACACGCCGGACTTGTTGCGGCTATCCGTAAAGGCTTCCCGGGAGCAAGCTGGCAACGGTGCAAGGTTCATTTCATGCGTAATATTCTGGCGCATATTCCTCACAAGGACAAAGATGCCTTTGCCCAGAATCTCAAGACTATCTGGCTGGCTCCCACCAGAGAACAAGCTCGCAAACTGGCTGAAGAAATCTGCAGGCAGTACGAGCACCGTTTTCCCAAAGCCATTTGCTGCCTGGAAGACGGTTTGGAGGACTCTTTGTCGTTCTATGCTTTTCCACAGTTGGATGCAAGAAAGATTTCTTCTACCAACGTATTGGAACGGCTGAATCGGGAGATCCATCGCCGTACTGGTGTAGTAGGAATATTTCCCAGTGCAGATGCCTACGCCAGACTGGTTACTACTTACCTCATGGAATATGCGGAAGACTGGTCCGCCTCCAGAGCGTACCTCAGCGAACAGTCTGTTCAAGCCATACTGCAACCGGCGGCTTAACTTCTTGTTTTACAGGAACCCTTTTTGCGAACAATACTTGACGCAGGCTCAACGAATAGAGGTAGAAATGAAGTAATCGATGTTATAAAAGGAATAGGAATACTTTTAATGGTCATGAGACACGCCAGATTCCCACATTCTGATTTTGTGCTATTATTTCATATGGCAATTTTCTTTATTGCAAGTGGATATTTGTATAAACCATTGGGAAGAAACGGAGATGTGGCAAATTTTGTTATTCGAAAGATTAAAACGCTATGGAAGCCATATTTTATTACAAACATGATTTTTGTTTTGTCGAATAATTTGCTATTGAACTGTGGGATTTATATAAATAGTGAACAAAATGTTTTGGAGAGCTTTGCGTCATCGAGATTTTATGGAGTGTTTGATATTTTAAAGAGTATGTTGATGACGGTTGGATTTCAATTGAATACCAATCTGGGGGGGCTACGTGGTTTTATGGAACATTATTTGGAGTTATAGTGCTATATGCATTGGTTGACTTTGTGTTGTCATATATAAACACTGATTTTACGAAGAAATTAGTGCGCATGAGTATATTTGTATTATTTGCGATTATTGGTTGGCTTTGCATGCTTACAGGTCATGCCTTAAGAGGAATGGACAGAGTTTTTACCGTTTATCCCTTAATTGATATTGGGCATTTTTTTAGAGAACATAATATTATGAATAGGCTGAAAGGATTTCAAAAGGTGTTAACGGTACTTCTGTCCTTGATAGTGCTAACGATTGGATATCAATTTGGAAATATTGCGTTGGTAAACAATGAAATAGTAAACCCTGGATTTTTTCTTTTGATGTCGATTGCTGGGTGGTTTGGTTTGTGGATTGTTGCAACCGTTGTGGTAAGGTTTGAATATTCAAAAAAACTTTTTGAACTGTTTAGCAAGCGGGCACTATGGATTATTGGCGGACACTTTTTAGCATTTAAAATTGTAACACTTGTACAAATTATCACGATGAAAATAGAATTTAAAAATCTAGCGGCATTTCCTGTATGCATTAATGGCTTGGGTTGGAGTACATTTTATACACTTGTCGGTCTGGGATGTCCTTTACTTATATATTTTTATATGACAAATTCGTTCAAAAAGTTAGGATGGTGAAATTGATAAAATGAAAATTGGATTAATGGGAGCTTCTATTGAAAGTGGTAATATGGGGTGCTTGGCTTTAACGTATTCACTTTTAAAGGTGCTAGATGAAATTGAAAAAGAAGAGCAATTGAATTTTGATTACTATTTTTTTGATGGAACTCCCAATGTGGAAATCTTTGATAAGGTGTCTAGTTTACTAAAAATTAATAGAAAAAAATTACATAATGCACATACGGGTTTTTGGGTGCCGGAAAGGCCATTTAAATTTTTACGCTGTATTAAGTCAAATGCTCTTTTACTAAAAAATCTTGCACAGTGTGACTGCGTTATAGATATCACAGGTGGAGATAGTTTTACAGATATTTATGGAATGGAAAGATTTTGGCAAAGGACGCATGTGAAGAATATGTGTGGGACTTTCAAAAAGCCATTACTTTTGGCACCTCAAACATATGGACCATTTCAAATTGACGAGACTAAGAAATTGGCAAAAAAGGCGTTGCAAGTGGCTGATGTAGTTATGACAAGAGACGAACTTTCCAGAAAGGTAGTTAAAGAATTGTCAGATGTTGATGCAGTTGTAACTACCGACTTAGCGTTTCTACTTCCATATAATAAAGAGTATACATCTAAAGAGACAAATAGAATAAAAATAGGACTTAATTTTTCTGGGTTGTTGGCGAAGGAACATGTGGAACAGACGGATATTAATTTTGTGCTTAAAACCAACTATGATTTATATATGGATGAGGTAGCGAAATATTTGGCTGCTCACGATAATCAATATGAAGTTTACTTGCTTCCACATGTAACGGATGATAGTGTTATTCATAAAAAATATAAGGAAAAATATCCACAGTTTAAATTTGTAGAAAATTTCGATAACCCTATTCAGGCAAAGAATATTATATCTACAATGGATGTTTTTGTGGGTGCTAGAATGCACGGTACAATTGCAGCATTTACGTCTGGGGTTGCGTGTATTCCTACTGCATATAGCCGTAAATTCAAGGGACTATTTAATAGTGTTGGTTATCAAGCAGTGGTAGATTTACAAGAGTTAGATACTCAGCAGGCAGTAGATAATACAATAAACTATATACGTAATTATAAAATCCTTAAAGAGAATGTTCAACAATGTAATCAAAGCTGGCATAAAAAGAGCGATGAAATAAAAAAAGTAGTAAAAACGTGGATATCTAAACAATATATGTAAAGATATTAATAGGTTTTTGATGAGGAGGAACTTATATGAAAGGTATCATTTTAGCAGGAGGTTCAGGCACACGTCTGTACCCGTTAACAAAAGTAACAAGTAAACAGCTTTTGCCAATCTACGACAAACCGATGATTTATTATCCGATGTCTGTTCTGATGAACGCCGGCATCCGCGACATTTTGATTATTTCCACGCCGCAGGATACTCCTCGTTTCGAGAACCTACTGGGCGATGGTCACCAGTTTGGTGTGAATCTGACCTATGCGGTTCAGCCGTCTCCGGATGGACTGGCACAGGCCTTTATCATTGGTGCCGACTTTATCGGTGACGATTCTGTGGCTATGGTGCTGGGCGACAACATCTTTGCGGGTCATGGTCTGAAGAAGAGATTAAACGCAGCAGTGGAAAAGGCGGAAAACGGCAAGGGCGCAACGGTGTTTGGGTACTATGTGGACGATCCGGAGCGTTTCGGCATTGTGGAGTTTGACAAGAACGGTAAGGCCATTTCTATCGAGGAGAAGCCAGAACATCCGAAGAGTAACTACTGTGTGACTGGCTTGTACTTCTATGATAATCGTGTGGTCGAGTTTGCCAAGAACCTGAAACCGTCTGCCCGTGGTGAATTGGAAATTACCGATCTGAACCGTATTTATCTGGAAGACGGCACCCTGAATGTAGAACTGCTGGGTCAGGGCTTCACTTGGCTGGATACAGGTACACATGAGAGCCTGGTGGATGCCACCAACTTCGTAAAGACTGTCGAGCAGCATCAGCATCGTAAGATTGCTTGCCTGGAAGAAATCGCATACTTGAATGGCTGGATCAGCAAGGATGAACTGATGGAAGTCTATGAGGTTATGAAGAAGAACCAGTATGGACAATATCTGAAAGATGTTATGGATGGAAAGTATCAGGAACATCTGTATTAATTAAAAACGAGTAAAAATATATAGATAAGTGTAGAGGAGATTAAATCATGAATATTATTGTTACCGGCGGTGCTGGGTTTATTGGTAGTAACTTTGTGTTTCACATGCTGAAGAAGTATCCGGATTACCGGATTATCTGTCTGGACAAGCTGACCTATGCAGGTAATCTGTCCACACTGGCACCTGTTATGGACAATCCCAATTTCCGCTTCGTGAAGGCTGACATCTGTGACCGCGAAGCTGTGAATAAACTGTTTGAAGAAGAACATCCGGACATCGTGGTGAACTTTGCGGCAGAGTCTCATGTTGACCGTTCTATCGAAGATCCTGGCATCTTCCTCCAGACCAATATTATCGGCACCAGTGTGCTGATGGATGCTTGCCGCAAGTACGGCATCCAGCGTTACCATCAGGTTTCTACTGATGAAGTTTACGGTGACCTGCCGCTGAATCGTCCTGACCTGTTCTTCACTGAGGAGACTCCGATTCATACCAGCTCTCCGTACAGCAGTTCCAAAGCAGCCGCTGACCTGCTGGTTCTGGCTTACCACCGCACTTACGGTCTGCCTGTGACCATTTCCCGTTGCTCCAACAACTATGGTCCGTATCATTTCCCGGAGAAGCTGATTCCGCTGATGATTGCCAATGCACTGGCTGACAAGCCGCTGCCTGTTTACGGCGAGGGTCTGAATGTTCGTGACTGGCTGTATGTCGAAGACCACTGCAAGGCCATTGACCTGATTATCCACAAGGGTCGTGTGGGCGAAGTCTACAATGTCGGCGGTCACAACGAGAAGCAGAATATTGAAATCGTGAAGATTATCTGCAAGGAGCTGGGCAAGCCGGAAAGCTTGATCACTCATGTTGGCGACCGTAAGGGTCATGATATGCGTTATGCTATCGACCCGACCAAGATTCACAACGAGCTTGGCTGGCTGCCGGAGACCAAGTTCGAGGACGGCATTAAGAAGACCATCCAGTGGTATCTCGATAACCGTGAGTGGTGGGAGACCATCATCAGCGGTGAGTATCAGAACTACTACGAGAAAATGTACAGCAACCGCTAAGAAGCCAGAGGAGGAAAGGACATGAAGTTTTTTGTAACAGGCGTTGGCGGTCAGCTGGGACATGATGTGATGAATGAACTGCTGAAGCGTGGCCATGAAGGTGTTGGTTCTGATATTCAGGAAAACTACAGCGGTGTAGCAGATGGCTCTGCAGTAACAAAAGCACTGTATGTCGCTCTGGACATTACCGATAAGAATGCTGTTGAAAAGGTAATTACAGAAGTAAATCCGGATGCCGTGATTCATTGTGCAGCATGGACTGCTGTGGACATGGCAGAGGATGATGATAAAGTAGCGAAGGTTCGTGCTATCAATGCAGGCGGCACGCAGAATATTGCAAATGTATGCAAGAAACTGGATTGTAAGATGACCTATATCAGCACGGACTATGTGTTTGATGGTCAGGGCACAGAGCCCTGGCAGCCAGATTGCAAGGATTATAAGCCTTTGAATGTATACGGTCAGACAAAGCTGGAAGGTGAGTTGGCAGTCAGCCAGACACTGGAGAAGTATTTCATCGTCCGCATTGCTTGGGTGTTTGGGCTGAATGGTAAGAACTTTATCAAGACTATGCTGAATGTCGGCAAGACACATGACACTGTCCGTGTGGTCAACGATCAGATTGGTACACCGACCTATACATATGATTTGGCTCGACTGCTCGTTGATATGAATGAAACTGAGAAGTACGGTTATTATCACGCCACCAATGAGGGCGGCTATATCAGCTGGTACGATTTCACGAAAGAAATCTATCGTCAGGCTGGATATAAGACAGAAGTCCTGCCGGTGACCACGGCAGAGTATGGTCTGAGCAAGGCAGCTCGTCCGTTCAACAGTCGCTTAGATAAGAGCAAGCTAGTGGAAGCAGGATTTACTCCGCTTCCGACTTGGCAGGATGCACTGAGCCGTTACCTGAAAGAAATCGAGCAGTAAGAGGAGATAGAGAAGATGGGACAGATTAAAGTTGAGAAAAATGTAGGCGGAATAGAGGGTCTTTGCGTGATTGAGCCTGCTGTGCACGGTGATGCCCGTGGCTATTTTATGGAAACCTACAACGAAAAAGATATGAAGGAAGCTGGCATCGACATTCATTTTGTACAGGATAATCAGTCCATGTCCACGAAGGGCGTGCTACGCGGTTTGCATTTCCAGAAGCAGTATCCGCAGTGCAAGCTGGTACGTGCTGTGCGCGGAACTGTGTTTGATGTCGCTGTTGATCTTAGAAGCAATTCCGAAACTTATGGTAAGTGGTATGGTGTGACTTTGTCTGCTGAGAATAAGAAGCAGTTCCTCATTCCGGAGGGATTTGCACACGGTTTCCTTGTTCTGAGCGATGAAGCAGAGTTCTGCTATAAGGTGAATGACTTCTGGCATCCGAACGATGAGGGTGGTATGGCTTGGAACGACCCGGAGATTGGCATTGAGTGGCCGGAGCTAAAGGGTGAATACAAAGGTAATGCAAGCGCAGAGGGCTATACGCTGGAAGACGGTACAGCACTGAACCTGAGCGATAAGGACCAGAAGTGGCTGGGACTGAAAGATACTTTTATATTTTAATTGTGAATGAGTAAGGTAGTAGAGATAATAACCAAGATCCTCACAAATATCCTAACCGCCCTCTACGAGCCATTCGGATTTTCAATCTTGCTTTCCTTCCTCGCCATGTTTTTCTATCTTTATGCGTATGAGCCAATACATGCGGGCAAAGGATGGAGGAGTGCCATAGTGACATGGTATCAGAAGTTCAAGGAGAGTGTGTTCTTTCGGAAACTGTTTCTATTGGCCTTTGTGACATCAATGATTTTGTTCCGAACATTATTGAACCGTAACCTCTGGATGAATCCTTTATCCGATATTATGGGCGGCTGGGGCATCTGGGAGACAGTGAATGGCGAACAGAAGCTGACCACCGAGTGCATCGAGAACGTAATTATGATGGTGCCGTTTTCAGCAGTAATGATGTGGACATTCGGAGAGAAGATTGGAAACGGCTGGAAGAAGATACTGTGGCAAATGCAAAAATCGCCATCCCAGCCCCATCTGCACGCAGTTTTAGCACCACCTTGCCGGAGTTTTAGCCCCACTTTCACGCACTGAAGCCCCAAAGCCTTATAATTGGTTTAGCACAGCCAAGCTGTGACTAAGAGCACCTAACAAAACCTGACAAATAGAGGAATAAGCAGTAAAATACCAGTGGG
>ERZ1090879.480-NODE-480-length-25204-cov-43.283351_pt1 | contig 25204 bp, 22 predicted proteins | sample MGYA00478472_ERZ1090879 | MGnify/ENA primary metagenome ERZ1090879 (study PRJEB33644, sample SAMEA5815723) | chicken gut metagenome | biome: Chicken; feature: Gastrointestinal Tract; material: Caecum | place: Ireland | collected 2019-01-01 | study: A study of the... | reverse complement strand
CACGAGCACGAAGTGCGAAGTATTCCCGGCTTCCCACTCGATTTACGCCCTTCTCGGGTCACCAACACAGGACTAATCCGAACACCACCATTACTCAGCAGTGGGTTCGGGTAGTTTTTTGTCAAAAAAAAGCCGGGCAGAACCGCCCGCTCTTCTCCATCTTCATTGATCGGGATTGCAGGTCTTAAAGGGTGAATGCTATTTTGACCGCAATGATGCACCCGTTATGGCTAAATTCAGCCATTTTATCGCATTCGGGGATCACATAAGGGTTACCTATCCATACGGCATGGGTAAGAAGCACAAAAGAGAGGATGCGACTGAAGCGCATCCTCCCTTTTTGTCATTTCTCATTTCCACAGCAAAGACTCTTTTCACAATTAACCCTTCAAACCTGTGATCGCAATCCCTTCCACAAAATATTTTTGTGCAAAAACATAAATAAGAACCGTAGGGATGATCGCCACAACGGCGCCCGCCATAACAGTCGGCAGATCCTTGAGATTCCCGCCGCTGAAAAACTGTAGCGCGATCTGCAACGTATACTTTCTTTCCGTTACGATATAAATCAGCGGTGCGAGATAATCGTTGTAGCCCGCCACAAATCCGAGAATCGCCTGCGCCAACAGAGCAGGGACAGAAAGCGGAAGCATGATCCGCCAATATATCCCTACATATCCGACACCGTCCAGCTTTGCCGCATCCAGGATCTCATCCGGAACCCCTGCAAAAAACTGCCGCAAAAAGAACACACAGGCAGCGGAGCCAAACATTGCGGGCACCATTAACGGGAAATAGGTATCGGTCAGATAAAAATAATCGTAGATAATATACGAAGGGATCAACATGACGATACCCGGCATCATCATGGTAAACAACAAAGCCGCAAACATCGGTCCTTTCCAGCGAAAACGCAGCTTGGCAAATGCATACGCGGACACACTGGAGGATATCATGCCTACGATTGTATTCGGTATCACGATAATGAACGTATTTTGAATTCCCGTTAGCACCATGCTCTTTCCCGTTTCGATGACGGGATAGGACGTAAACAGATTACCGTAGGCACGAAAAGACAGTTCGCTGAACTTCGGAAACCAGATAAACGGAATATGTGTTGCAAGCGCATGAGATTCTTTCAGCGAGGTAATCAAAATGACATAAAACGGAATGAGTATGACGAGAGCGGCAAAAATAAGAATGAGATAAGCGACCGCTTTCGCAACTATTTTTTTGCCCTTCCGAAGGACCTTCTGTCTGTCAGTCATAATGCACCCACTTTTTGGAAAGTTTGAAGTTGGCTATTGTCAGTCCGAGAATAAGAAAAGCAACGATCCAGGAAGTAGCTGCGGCAAACCCCATTCCGTAAGTATAGTTATTGGTAAAGCCCTGCTGATAGAGATAGTATACCATTGTAAGCCCCGCGTTATTGGGACCGGTATCGCCGAATCCGATCGCCTGGAAACGCGTAAAATCCTGAATCGCATTGATCAGCCCAATTACAAGCAAGTAAAATGTAGTGGGCGAGATCAAAGGAAGCGTGATATAACGGAATTGTTTGAACCATCCCGCTCCATCGATTGTCGCAGCCTCATAATATGCCTTCGGCACGCCCGTAAGCGCTGCGGAAAATAGGATAACATTAAATCCGAGGCTTGTCCACGCGCCCATCAGGATCATGACAGGCATATACGTCTTTTCATTGGAAAGCCAATTGATCTCAGTTCCGAGAAGTTCGTTGAGAAGCCCGTAATTTGTATCAAGGACCAATCGCCACATACTTGTCAGCGCAACAACGGAGCAGACGTAAGGTAAAAAGTAGATGGTACGCAGCAACGTTCTCCCTTTGAAATCCGAGTTCATGAGCACTGAAAGAATGAGCGCAACAACCATCGAAATCGGCAGGGAAAGCGCTGCATAAAAGGTATTTCCAACCGACTTCCAGAACAGAGGATCCGTAAAAATATATATAAAGTTATCGAACAAATGCGCAATCCCGAGAAATTGAATATTTTCAGGATTGAATCCTTTCATCGAACAGAAACTCAGAATCAACGAAAACACCAACGGAATCAGCATGAAGAAGAACGCGCCGATCAGCGGAACAGACGCAAGCAAAGTTCCGTAAAAATTTTCCGTCAGCAATTTCCGACGCGTTCTCCCACGCACCGGTCGTATACGATTTACACCTTCCATCGCATCCTCCGGTTTTACTTCTTTCTCGTATAGTCTTTGAGTTTCTCGTTAACGTCCTGCCCGTACATCGAGAACAGTTGATCGACTGTCGTGACACCGTTCAGAACGTCGCCGTTCAGAGTGGGCGCCCAAACTTCGATCCAGGCGTCATCCGGAAGATAGGTCCAATCCCCTCCCCGCTGCACTTCCGCCGCACGGACAAATACTGCATTGTTATAGGGCGGAAGATCGCTCTTGAGAAATTCATCGCTGTTTGCAATGGATTTCTGATTGGGGACATTGAACCCCGTCTTCATCAGCTCACGCTGTCCCTCCGGTCCCGAGAGAAATTCGATAAGCTCAAAAGCCGCTTCCTTATTTTTACTGTTCTTGGACATGGAAATACACATAGATCCGCTATGCCCGGACTCCACACCGCCTTCCCAAATGGGCAGCGGAGCGACATCCCACTCAAATTTACAGTCACGGCGGAACTCGGGAACCATGTATCGGCCTTCAACATACATTGCAAGCCGTTGATTGGTGAACATCGTACTGTCGATATTGTCATTGGGATTCGGAGAAATATTATTCCCGTTCTCCGTCCCGTCCGCATTCTTTCCCGTTGCGAGCGAAACCCAGAAATCAAATACCTCGCGCATGCTGGCAAGTTCGTTGCACTGTGCTTTCTGTGATGCGGTCAATTGTGTTTTGTCATGGTAAGACAGGATCTCTCCTTCCTCATACACATTTCCGTTGACCGTGACCGTCTCCCCTTCCTTAACACGGTAGTTGGGATTGGTATCGTTAAGCACAAATTCATAATATCCGCCATTATATGCGGGATCATCCGTTTCAAAATATGCAACGTCGTCGCCGCCCACCGACCAGCCGAAATTGAACCACCACTGACAGTAATACCCGAACTCCGTCGGTGAAGACGGGTTGTGTTCCTGCGTGAGGACCTTCCCGATCTCCACCAACTCCTTCTGCGTCATTGCAATGGAGTTATTGAAGTACATTTTTCCGTCTTTGGTATAAAAACCGTGCGCTTCATCTTCAGGAACCATATCCGCCGTCATTCCCTCGATCACGGTAATTCCGGCTTTTTCAAGCGCATCTTTATTATAATAAATTACTGTCGCGCCCAAATCTTTCGGAAGTCCCCAGATAGGAGCATCCGCACTGTTTTCAAAGGTAACGGGATCAAACTGAAAACGGGACATCTGCCCCTCCCAAATGTCCGACAGATCGATCACATCGCTCTGCTGAACATAGGGAGTCAGATCTTCCAGAACGTCCAATTCCGCCGAACCCCATTTCTTGATGTCGCTGTCTCCGACAAACACAACGTCGGGAGGACGACGTGACTGAAGCTGTTTGAGCGCATCTACTGAATAGGTGTTGCTCGGACGCTTTGTAAAGTTAACGTAAATATCATCGTGCGTGGCATTGAACGTATCGACGAGTTGTGTAAAAACCTGCACTTCCGCATCATCGCCCCAGCCCCAAAATTCGATATTGGTCTTGCCGCTCTGCTGTCCGGCATTATCCGCGCATCCTGCAAGCGTTCCGACCGCAAGGAGCGCGGAGAGCGCAACCGCAGATATTCTATTTCTGATTTTCATATTTACCTCCTTCGGAGCAGTTCATCCCCCGCAGATGCGGGGGACGTCTGCCTGTTTTCAATCTTGTGTAAAACGAATATCGGTAAGCACGCCCGACATCGTATCCGAATTGATAACGACAACATCGAGGATATTTTCGCTCGCCTTGAGATTTCTGTGCGTCGCTTCAGGTCTGCCGTCTATATAGAACAGTACCGTGAAGGTATTATTCTCCATCTTGCGGAACTCGATGCGATAGGTATGCGTGCCCACACCGTACTGTGAATATTCACTGCCGTCGCGGAATGCGTATTGAGGCGTATCTCCCTCATAACCCGGATCGTTATCGGGAATAAACTCATCCGTGACAGGCGCCTGCCATGTGGAACGCCACTGATATTCCACCCAACCGTACCCAAGCAGATTGGTGCAATACCCCCAGAGGTCTCCGTCCGGCTTGTCCTCAGACTTGGGCGAACCCTCTACGGTAATATCGTTCCATGTAAATCCTTCTCCCTTCATTCCGAGTGAGAAGAAGAGTTTCTTGTTTTTATTATGGAATTCAAGATCTGTGATCTTAAACTCAATCGTAAAATTGTCCGTAAGGTTCAGGCTCGTTTCGTTATTATTATAGACAAGTTTGGAAGTGTTGTATCCCGTCGAACCATTATCACGGAAGATGATCATATTGTTCCCGAATATCACCTTATCGAACTGCGCATTTGCAACGTCAAGCTTTTCATCGTCATAAATAAACGTTGCATCGCTGCGCGCATCGATCGCCATGACGCGCAAAGCCCGCGCATCCCCTTCTCCGCTCGAAGCCTCGAGATAATACCTCCCCTCCGCGTCAGGCGTAAAGAATGTATAGGTGATATTTTCTTCCAATGTCTTTGTCGTATGCGTTCCGACAACTTGTGCAGTAACATCTTCCGCTTCCGAATAGCTGTCGCCTTTCAGAATGCGCAATGTGACGTCCTCCGCCGCATCCGCATACAGAATATGAGAAACAAGCGTGCGGGCGACAGAAGTATTGCGGGAAATATCGATTTCCCCCGCCGATGCCCCGGAAACGGCAAACTCTGCCGTCTTCACGATACTCTTACCCTCGCTGACCGTGCTGACCTCTGCAACGTATACGCCGCTTTCGACAGGCGTAAACCTGAAACCTGTTACGGCATCTCCGGTCACGGAAATTCCTGTATCCACGCCGTCTTTCAGGATTCTGACGCGCATTTCATCCCGCATGCCCTGATCATCCGAAGTAAAGGATACATTCAACGCGACCTCGCTACCCGCTTTATATGACTTGTCAAAGCCGACATCACGAATGCTGAAATCGGAATAGACAGTGATGGTAGCCGTCTCGGTCTGCGATACATTGCCTTTGAGATCTGTGACCACAGCCGTTATTGTATAAACGCCTCCTTCGGAAAGCGTAAGCTGACCATTTGCGGGCGTAACATCCTCTCCGTTCGGGTCAGTCACCGTCCACTCGATGGTATCATAAGCATCATAAATGTTGTCTTCAATAACGATGCCATCCATGAGAGACACGGTAGAACCGATCCCCATATCTTCATAATGCAACTGCAGGGTAGGCGCCTGCGTATCATTTTCGAGTTGACGGAAGCTTTCCACTCCGATGCTGCCCTGTACGTTCTGCGATTCCACCCATACAGCGCCAACCGTGTCCGTCCAATTTCCCTTAATGTTAAGAGAAGTAAAGTATTCGCCGTCCCAAGTGACGACATAGTGAGCGTTTCCGCTCGTTTCATTAATGATTCGCGTAAATCCGATAAGATGCTCGGAACCGTCTGCAAGCGACTGATAGTTGCTCACCGATTTTTCGGTACTGATCCAGCCCGTCCCCGTCCAATCACTGCCGCTTGCCGTGCCGTTATCGTCAAAGAACCAGGCGGAAAGCGTACCATCTTCCACATTGAGCGCAATGTTGTCGTCACGCTTATTCTCGTCCGTACGATCGACTCCGAAATGGAAGCGCGTGTCAGTTGCGCCGCTGATGGCGTCCGCCTTGACCTTGTATACGATCTCATAATCGCCGGAGAAGTTGACGCCCGTCACGCGATACTGACCGCTGTCGTTGAGTCCTTCTCCCGTATAGTTCTCTCCGAACGAAATGACGGGGCTGAGCGGATCATCGTTATTGACATTGATACCCGCCCCCGCCGACGCCTTTGGCACAAAATTCATTATGCAGTAGTCGACCGTGAAGGACGTACTGAACGCTTTACCGCTGTCATTTTCGATCTCGTTTCCCTGCTCGTCCACGACGGTGAGCGTAAACGTATAAAGTCCGATCGCATCCGCCTGCTCTGCGGGCGCAAACGTCTTTGTCTCCGCATTGTAGACGGAAGACGTGACGTCTTGTCCGTCAAACGTGACTTTCACGTTGTAATCCGCATCGACGATTTCACCGAGATTGCGGATAACAGGTTCGATCTTCATTGAACTCCCGTACAGCAGTTCGCCGGCAATAGATCCTGTATCGAACGTATAATAGTCCGAATATGTCTCTTTTTCCGTACACGCCGCCAAGCTGAACATCAGCGAAGCGGAAAGCAATACGGATACAAGTCCCTTGACCTTCTTCATGATTTTTCCTCCTTCCGTTTACAAATATGTTATGATCAAACAATCGAGCAGCAGATTGCTCTTTCCATGAAACGTAATGACATTTCGCCCATCCTGCAGCGTAACGTTCATTTGCGAAAGCGTGAACAGCTCCTCATAACGCGTATACGGAACGGACAATACACTCCTCTTTCCGTTGAGCTCCACCTCTGCCGTCTTTTCCCCGGCAAGATCCTGCGCGTTGGAGTATCGGAAGGACAGCACCGCTTTTCCCGCTCGCTTTGCCGTAATATCGAATGTGACGCCGCCGTTCTCATCCGAAAAAGCGACCGCCGTATTGCCGGAAGCATAAGTAAAGCCGTTTCCTTCTTCAAATTCCCGCGTATAACTCTCATTCAGAAGAAGTGCATTTTCCGCCTCATAACGCACCTTTTCGCTCTTATCGCCGGACGGAAGGGGCAGTTCCTGCGTCCATGCAGAGAGTTCTACGACGGGAGTATTGCCGTCCCAGGTCATTTTTTGCAGACGCAGCGTCCGATCCCAACCCGCGCCGGAATACTTCGCTGCATGATATACGATCCAATCCTCCGTCCCGTCGGGAGATTTGACTACGGAATTATGTCCCGGAGAGATGACGTCCTTTTCGAGAAGTTCCGTCTGCATAAGCGGCTCTTTGCACTTTTCCCAACTTTCCCGCATAAGCGGATCTTCGCCGACCAACTTAAGATAGGCTATGCAGTACCCGTCTGATCCCGAATAACTTGCCGAATACATGAGAATCGGCGTACCGTCCGGCGCAAATGTGACACACGGACCTTCATTCTGACTGGAACCGAGGCGTTCCCAGTCCTCCTCCGGTTCCGAGATGAGGTAACGCGCATCGTCCGAAGTATCCTTAACGCGCGTCGGATCGCCCGTTACAAGTTCGGTAATGTATAGATTCTGTGTCCAAAATGCTGTATGAACACGATTAGGCCATCCCGACCAGATGACGTATTGTTTGCCACCGTAGTCCATAAAAGTTGCGTCAATAGATCGCTTATCCTGCGGCAATTCCAGCTTGATCGGCATACCGTATTCGCCGAATGCATCCCCCGTCTCACTCTTCATGATATAGGTGCGACGTGCGCCGTCCACGCCGTCAGGCTCATCAAAGACCAACGGCGCCGCCGTAAAAAGCAGATACCAGTGTCCTTCAAAAAAGAACATTTCCGGCGCCCAGATCTGTTGAATCCCCAGCGCTGAAACCGGAGAGACGATTTTTGTCACGGCGGGATCGTTAAAGTCAGGATAGAGCGTCGTGAGACTCTCAGAACGAGTAATCGTGATCGCCTGATCTCCATCGATCTGTTCGCACACAACATAATAATATGTGTCCCCGTGTTTGTAATACCACGGATCATGCCCCACCAGATTGACAGGATTATAGAAGGTATCGTTCATCTCCACTCCTCCGTCCGAAAGCCGTTCGTTGCCGCAGCCCGTACACAAACATGCTGACGCACATGCCATTGCCGCAAGAACAAAGGCAGCGAAATATCGAAGTCTTTTCATCGTGATTACCCGTTCATCTTGCCAACGCATCAACGACGATGCAATCGATCAGAATGTTCTGATCGCAGCGGACGGAAATCTCATTCGGTCCGGAAGGGCGCAGGTACAGATCACAATAAAACGCGTTGGTACAGAACGTATCGTCGTAGGGTGTGCGAGGCGTATAAAGCTTGTAGACAGTCCCGTTGATCGAAATTTCGACGTCGGTCGCCGATACCGCCTGGTTTGAATAGCGCAAAACAATGCGATACTGTCCGTTCTCCCCGACGTTCACTTTAAACGTGAGGCTGTCCTCCGCATCTGAAATACGGACCGCCTTCCCGCCCGAAGCCATATTTACCGCAGTTCCGTCCTCATTTTCATAGATACTCTCGATCACGGAACAACTTTCGCCGAGAACGGCGTCCTCCGCTTCATAGCGTATCCGGTTGACCGTTTCTCCGGAAGGCATCGGCGCCTCCTCATTATAGCTGTACATATGTTCCACCACTGGAATATCTCCGTCCCAGTCCAGTTTTTGCAGACGGATCGTACGATCCCAACCGGCTCCCGAATATTTTGCCGCGTGGTAAACGATCCAATCTTCCGTTCCGTCGGGAGATTTCACGACGGAGTTGTGCCCCGGAGAAATAACATCGTCCTCCGTTTCCATGAGCGGTTCCGTCCCTTTCGTCCAACTGTCGGGATTCAGCGGATTTTTATCTGCGCCATCCAGTACAAGATAGCCGATGCAATATCCGTCCGACCCGGAATACGCCCCCGAGTAAAGAAGTACGGGCGTACCATTCGGCGAATAGGTCACGACGGGACCTTCGTTCTGTTTTGCGCCCAGCATCTCCCAATCATATTCGGGTGTAGAGATCATGATGCGCTCGGTGGAAAGATCCTGTACCGTCTGCGTCGGATCACCGTCCTTAAGTTGTGCGATATAGAGATCCTGCTGATAATCCTGTGTATGATTTTTCTCCGGCCATCCAGCCCAAATGATATACTGAACACCGTTATACTCCATGAACGTCGCATCGATGGCACGGATATCTTCGGGAAGCTTGACTTCTGTCGCCGTTGTTTCCCACTCTCCCATTGCATCATCCGTCTTGCTTTTCAGGCAGTAAGTTCTGCGATTGGCGTCCTTGATATCCTCATCGTTGCTGTCGGGTGTCGCCGTAAAATAAATGTACCAATGCCCGTCGAGAAAAAAGATCTCCGGCGCCCAAATCTCCACGATGCCGAGAGCCTTCTGCCGGGCAACGACCTTTGTCCTCGACTCATCGGCAGAGTTCGCGGTCAGATTGGTCATCCATTGCGATTTCGTCACGCTGATCTGCGTTCCCTCGGAATAAGTGAGATAATAATCGCTGTCCTTTTTATACAGCCACGGATCACCCAACTCAGATTCCACACGCAGGGGATTATAAAACGTGTCGTTCATTTCCGTCCCCTTGGTTGCCCCGTCCGCGGTATCAGCGCATCCGACCGCACAGGCAACAACGAGCATGGAAACGAGAGCAGCTGCCGTCAGGCGTTTCAAGAAATGTTTCATGATCTCCTCCCTTATCAACTCATAAATTCAAGCCGTTTGATAATATGGTTTTGGTATTCGAGGTCGAGTTCATTGAAATAACCGCTCCAGCCCCATACGCGTACGATAAGATTCTTATGATCTTCGGGATGTTTCTGTGCATCCAACAGCGTATCGCGGTTGATCGCGTTCAGTTGCAGCTGATGCCCCCCGTTTTCCACAAACAACTGTACCAGCCGCGCGACTTTGCGCGTCCCCTCGTCGTTACGGAAGAGCGTATCGTGAAATTCGAGTGTCAAAGGTCCTCCGTTGCATACCCTGCCCAAATGAGGTTTCGTGAAAGAATGGATCACGGACAGCACGCCGTCAAATTTAACATTCAAGGAGGGAGAATAGTTGGCGCTGAACGGGTCGCCCGCGTGACGGCCGTCCGGCGTTGCGCCGAGGTGCTCGGAATACCAGATGTAGTACATCGCGCTGCCCGTGCCCGCACGGAAGATCCCGCCGCGGTCGTTTTTCAGTCCCGAGAGACTGTCCGCAAAACAATCGGTCAACTCCACGGCAATGCCATCGACATAATCATCATTATTTCCCATCTTGGGCGCTGCAAGGCACTTGGCGCGCACATCGTCATACCCTTTGAAATCCGCATCCAGCGCCGCCAAAAGCTGTTCGGCAGAAACACTGCCGTCGTCATAGACAAGCTTTCTGACCGCAGCAAGACTGTCTGCCGCCGTAGAGAGTCCGGCTCCATGGAAGCCGTAATTGTTATATTTTGCACCGTACGCAATATCCTTTGCCTGTGCAATGCAATCCGTCATAAGGACGGACTGGAACGGAGACGGCTCCACAAAAATATTTTTCGTCCGTCCGGCAAGTTCCGCACACGTCTTGCCGATCTCCGACTTCACCCTGCGCATGAGCGCCTCAAACGTCTCACAGGACAAAAGTTCGCCCTTCAGTGTATCAAGCACGACCTGAGGATAATTGAGCGCATCCACATTCGGAATATCATATGCGACCCCGGGAATGATGAACTCCCAGCATGCAGCCACAACATAGTTACGCGCATCCCGCAGTTCATACCCCAGATCCACGAGAGCGGGAATGACGACATCGTCGTTTGAATACTGCGGAAATCCAAGTCCCTGCTTGGTAAGGAGCGTACCGCGATAATAGACCTCATACGGTGTCTTACCGCTCACACGAATGTTGATTTTCGGATCGATCAAATTGAGCGAGAGTGAAGCGTCGAGACAAAGCTCACTCAATTCATTCCAGACTTCACAGCCGTCGGGATCCACCCCGCCTAAAACAAGACTCTGCCCGTTATCCCCTTGCTGTACCCCCGGATAAAGATCCGCATCAAAATTGAGATCGATAAAGAACTCTTGCGTAAGAGCCAAAGCATCCGCTCTCGTCAGCGTTCCGCGCGCAATATCGCTCTGAAAATAAGGATACATATACACGTCGAATCTGCCGAGAGTATTATGTTTGTTTCCGTTAAGCCAAAGTGTGAAATTGATGAGCCGCATCATGACAAGCGCCTCATAATAACTGCGCGGGCTATGGGCGGGGACATTGGAAAGCGCTTCCAATAGATGCGTATTCCCCATTCTTTCCGCCTCCGCACGGTACTTCTCTGCAAGCAGCAGGATAGCATCAACCACAAGATCCATTGCTTTCAATTGGTTATACTGCGTACTTCCCTCGCTGTATTTTTTCATCTCGGCGCGTATGCGGGCGCGCTTTCCGTCAAATCCCTCACGCAGCGCCCCCTCATAATCGCTGGAAATGTTACATACCTGTGCGCCGTCAAACACAAAGTGGTTAGCATGGTATTTCTCTTTTTCCTTATCGCACAAAAGCTGAGGCACGTTTTTCACCGTGCGCATCATGCCGATTCTGTCCTCCGGGAACAGGATCGCACGCTCTGCCTGTACCAATTCCGTCAGTCGTTTTGCACTGCGGAGCGCAAGATCCTGTGTACTCTTGCATGCTTCGGAAAGTTCTGCCTGCTCCTTGTTGCGCAGCGAGCGATACTCCCTCTTCTGCAGTCTCTGATAGATCTTCTGTACCCTTTCATCCATAATTTTTCTCCTTACATGACTTTGACGGCGATCCCCTTCTCGCAGAAGATCGCGGTATCGATATTCGGTTCGCGTTTTTCATCAAAGAGCGGATCATACGCTTTTCCGATCAATGCGTATTTGCTGCCCGCCATCTTGTTATAAGGCAACAGTTCAACGCCGAGCGCCGCGGACTGTTGCACCCGCTCCGCGATCTCGGACAGATTTTCCACAGTATCCGTGACGCCGGGAATAAGCGGAACGCGCACTACAAACGGAACACCGCTTTCCGAAAGCTTTTGAAAATTTTCCAATATGAGACGATTATCGCAACCCGTATATCTGACGGCAAGCGCACGGTCCATAACTTTGAGATCATACATGACATAATCAACGACGGAGAGCACTTTAAGAAACTTTTCCGTCGGCGCATAGCCGCAGGTTTGTATGGCGATATGCACTTTCCCCTTGAGGCTGGCTGCCACTTCCATGAGAAAATCCGCCTGCATCAGACATTCCCCGCCTGAAAACGTTACGCCGCCGCCTGCCTGCCGCAAATAATCGGCATTTTTCAGCAGACGTTCGGTCAGTTCAGGCACCGTGTATCTTGTTCCGCTGAAACGTATGAGATTGCGCGGACATACTGCAATACATTTTCCGCAGGCAATGCACCCATCCTTATGCTCACAAACCGCCTCACACGCACCGCAATGAAGACAGCCGTTCGGCGATTTTACCACCTGGATCCGCGCCTCCAATCCCTCCGGATTGTGGCACCAGTTGCACCGCATGGGACATCCTTTCAAAAAAACCGTCGTGCGGATCCCCGGACCGTCATAGACGGAAAATTCTTCGATCGAAAAAACAATTCCCGTGTTCATTCTTTCCGATAATTCCTCTCATCGTTTATCCGCAAAATCTCCTCCGCGTCAAATTTCGGTCTGTGATTGCCGTCCAGCAATCCGTTGACCTCCTGCTTGACGTCCGTAAGCTGCGTATAGCAAAACCCTGCAAAACTGCACGCATACAGACCTCGGTTAAGACTTTCATACCGTGCAAGCACCTTATCCTGCGAATCGTCCACGGAATAGCCCCAACTTTCGCCGTCCCGTTCCTGATGAAGCTGCTTTACGCCTTTCGTCTGCATGGCGATCCCGCCGTATTCCGTCATCATAACGGGTTTTTTCTCTGTCAGAAATTCCCCGATTCCCATCAGGCGGCGGCGCATGGGAAACAATTCGGGAAGATTCTTCCATTGATATTTTTGTTCCCACTCCGTTCCGTCCGGAGCGTAGTCGTGAATGCTGACTATATCTGTTTCCTCAATATTTTCCCAACCGTCATTTGTACTTACCAGACGGGTATTGTCAACAGACTTCGTCAGATAATACATTGCCCGCGCATAGGATTTCTGTCTCTCGTCACACAAGAGTTTGCGCACGCCCCAACTCTCGTTAAGCGGCACCCATACGATCACGGATGGATGATTATAGAGCTGTCTGATCACGTCCAGATACTGTTCGGAATGCTGCTTGACCTCACGGGTACGATAACAATATGCGCTGGGCATTTCTCCCCATACAAGAAACCCGAGCTTATCGGCATAATAATAAAAGTATGGATCCTCCACCTTCTGGTGCTTGCGGGCGCCGTTGAATCCCATGGATTTTGCCGTAAGGATATCCTGTTTCAGACTCTCCGCACTCGGCGGTGTGAGGTCTGTCCCGTTCCAGTATCCCTGGTCTAAAATGAGTTTCTGATAGAGCGGTGCTTGGTTGAGCAGAATCCGATCGCCGAGCACACTGATCTTACGAAAAGCAAAATATGCGGCTACCCGATCCACAACTTCCCCGCCGTCCAAAAGCTCAAAGAAAATATCGTAGACATTCGGCATCTCGGGAGACCAGAAATGCACTTCGTCGATGCAGTCCTCTTCCGCAAGCTGGATCCGATAACGCCCATCCTGTTCCGTTGCCGAAAAATCAAAAGTCCCCACCGTTTTTCCTTGATAGGAAACTACGGTTCGCAAGCAATCAAATTGCCCTGCGCACAACGTCTCGATCGAAATGCTGTTGGTATCAATGTCCGGTGTAATGAGCGCATATTCAAGATGCCCACGTCCCGTCCTTTCCAGCCACACGCTCTGCCAGATACCCGAGCAGGCAACGTACCAGCAGCGGCTCGGCTCACGTTTCCAATATTGTTTACCGCGCGGCTGCAACGGATCATAGCGATCAATGACGCGTACGGTAAGGATATTTTCTTTTGCAAGATACTTGGTTACGTCAAAAGCAAAATGTGTATAACCGCCTTCATGTCCGCCGACATACTTCCCGTTGAGCCAGACGTCCGCCCGATAATCCACCGCATTGAAGTGCAGAAGCACATTTCCGCCTTTCAATGTCCGGTCCAGTGTAAACGAACGGCGATACCACATTACCTCGTGAAGTTCGTCCGAACGAATCCCGCTTGCCTCGCACTGATACGCAAACGGTACATTGATCGACATTCCGAGCGGTTCCCGTTTGCTGAAAAACTTCTCGGCGACGCCCGTTTCCTCGTCATCGAAACAAAATTCCCATAACCCATTCAGATTCTGCCATATCTCTCTACGAAACTGCGGACGGGGATATTCTGTTCTTGTGAAATTCATAAATTATGTTCCTTCCATTTATTTGTGTTAAACAGCAACATTATATCGTTTTTCATTGTGATATGATTTCATTGCTTTGTTGTATTTTACAAATAAAGCCAGGCAATGTAAATACAGTATCAGAAAATTATTTTATTTGCTTTCCCCTTATTCGTGAATTTTTGAATATCATCCTTGACAAACAGTTTTCGGGGCGATATAATATCTTCTGACGGAGGGATCTCTATGCTGAAAATTGTTCAACTCGGATTTCAGGACGAAAACTATCTCCTTGAAGTGATACGCGCGCTCTCGTCCCCCAACCGCCTCGCTATTCTTAAAGCGCTCAACGTGAAAAGCATGAACATCAAACAATTGAGCGATTTGCTCAATCAGCCCGTATCCTCTACCTCCATGAATGTGGATATTCTGGAAGCATGCGGACTGGTCAGAACGGAGATGCAGCTGTCGCAGTTCGGGCGCTCTCGCCTGTGTTCTCGCAACTGCGACGGGATCTCAATCGACCTGCAAAACGACAATACCGCCAAATCGGACGAAATCGAGATCTCCCTGCCGATCGGCTCCTATTTTGACTGCCGGATTTTCCCCGACTGCGGTATCGCCACACTCACAGGCAATCTTGGGATCGACAGCGAGAACAATTGCTTTTACATGCCGGAACGCTACCAGGCGCAGCTGATCTGGTTCAGAAAAGGATATCTGGAATACCGCATACCCAAAGGACAGATCCCCCCTTCCGCCAAACGCATGGAGATCTCTTTTGAAGTCTGTTCGGAAGCGCCTTTTTACCGAAACGATTTCAAATCCGATATCACTCTTTGGATCAACGGCATTGAGATCGGAACGTATACCAGTCCCGGGGACTTCGGCGACCGACGCGGCCGCCTCAACCCCGACTGGTGGCCGGACGTCATGACACAATACGGCATGCTTGTCACTTGGAAAATCGGAGAAAAGAACAGTCTTTTAGGCGCCGAAGAAATCAGTCTCAGAAAATTCAGCGACCTGCACATCTTTGAAAACGACTTTATCTCCATCCGCATCGGCGTCAAAGACGATGCGAAATACCAAGGAGGCATGAACCTGTTCGGAAAGGGCTTCGGCGATCATAATCAGGACATCCGTATCAAATTTAACCGATAGGCGCCGGCGCTCGTCCGGCACTCAACAACCGTCGCTGAAAAAAGAGGACTATCCCCGAACGGGAAGAGTCCCATTTCTTGTACTCGCAAAAACCATCGTCGGCGCTTTGAAATAAACGTTTGCGCGGGCTCCGCCAATGACAGGTATGACGATCTAAGCGCTTTTCCCTCATCCGTCGCATCCCGATCGACTTGCGCAAGATACTTTCCGTTCCGGCATTATCATAATCCAAGCCGGCGCAACGGTCAGTGAACCTTACGCAAAATTAGGTGAAAACTCACATCGCGCTCCGATCGGACCTCGCAGACCCCCCGTGCCTGCCGACAGAGCGCTTTCCGTTAGACGACGGCGAGATCGTTATCCCGTGCATCAAATTTTCTGAAATTTACCGAAAAAAAGAGCGGACAACAATCCGCTCTTTTCCTTTTCCGATCATTTTGTGTCTCTTGAAAAATCTTCGCCCGAAAGCAAAACGCACCGGAAAACCGCATCTCACTGCAAGCCCCTGACAAAAGCCAGAAGCCGCTTTGAAACATCCTTCATCCCGTCGGCTGAAAATCCATGCCCTTCCCCCGGGTATACAACAAGCCCCGCGTCAGGAAAGGCGCGCGCCGCACGCTCGCTGTATGAGAGCGGAACGACAGCATCCTTTTCTCCGTGCAACAAGAGAACAGGCTTATCAAAATCCCGCATCGGGGAATATACATCCAACCCACGTGCCGTAACAAAAAAATCACGCCCAAGTTTTACGCCCCAAAAATCCAAACAATCAGGGATGGAACCGGGCAATTTCTCCCGCCAGTTATCGGGAATACAAAAGGCAGGATACAGCAGCGCCAGACCGCTTATATTCTCTTTCCGTTCCGTTGCGGCAAGCCAGGAAACCATGCCGCCCTGACTGCCGCCAAACAGAACAAGCTTCCCGTTGTAGCCGGTCATAGAACAAACGTGCTCCATTACGGCAAACAGATCCTCACGTTCGGTAAAAAGCGTCATTTCCGTTGTAGGAAACCCGCTTCGATCGTGCACGCCGCTGCCGCAGAAGGTAAAGGTGACCGCACCCACGCCGTGTTCGGCAAGAAATTCCGCTTCCGCCGCAAAATCACCCAAATACCCATTATAGCCGTGACTGAATACAACAACGGGAAAGTCCGCCACATCGGGTATATACTGCACGGCGTCCATCTCGCGCCCGTTGCGCGCTATTGAAACCATGTTTTTCCGAACCACGGTCTACCTCCCGCCATAGTTTTCCACCCGATTCCCATTGGCGCCCGAAACCTTAAAACAGCAGAAGTTCGATCTCTTTGCCGTCATTCCTTTGCCGACCCGGGCACTTCGCCTTCACTCGCTGCCGCCGAGACATCCTGTTCCGTTTTACGGGGAGCGACCAAATCGGGCAGCGAAAGTCCCGCCATATTGTAGAGTTCTTCGAGCGGCGGAAGAGATTTGAGAAGTCCCGATAAAAATCCCGCTGTCGCCGTCTTACCATCCGCCGCCGATGCGCCGTCCCAAACGGTGACTTTGTCGATCTTGACGCCGGCGATCGCTTTGACCTGTTCGGCAACAATGACCTCCAGTTTGTCGGCGATCAGCAAGCGGACCGCATCGGGCGCAGACCCGGCGCTGGCAACAAGCGCATCCATACCTTCCGCCTGTTTGGTCAGTTTCTCGCGCAAACCACGCGCCTCCGCATCCATCTTGGCAAAAATTGCATCCGCTTCACCCTGCGCCTTTCTGCGCGTCTGCTCCGCAATTGCCTCCGCCTCGATCTCCAGCTTCTGTTTTTCGATATTCGCCGCAACGATAACGTCCGCCTCCTGCGTGGCGCGCTCGCGCGCCGCACGCGCAACTTCCGCCGCCTGCTCAGCGCTGTAACTCTCTTCGAGCGCCTTCGCCGCCTGGACCTTTTCCGCGGTGACGGCTAGTTTGAGCGCCTCCGCTTCTTTCTCGCGGAGCAGCGCTTGCGAACGGGCAATTTCCGCCTTTGCCTTGTTTTCGCCCTCGATCGCAGCGGATTCAGCCTCGGCAACGCGAATACGTTCTTCACGCTTTGCATTTGCCTGACCAATGGCGCCCTTCTTATCCTCTTCCGCCACTGAAACGCGCGCATCATTGATCGCCTTTGCCGCCGCCTCTTTTCCGAGTGCCGTGATATAACCCGACTCATCGGAAATATCCGTTACATTGACGTTGATGAGACGAAGCCCCACTTTTTTCAGCTCCCCTTCCACATTGCGCGAGATCGCTTCCAGGAATTTATCCCTGTCCGAGTTGATCTCCTCGATGTTCATCGTTGCAATGACCAGACGCAACTGACCGAAAATGATGTCGCGCGCAAGATCGCTGATCTGTGTAAGAGAGAGCATCCCGAGCCGCTCCGCCGCATTCTGCATGATCCCCGGATCCGTCGAGATGCCTACCGTAAAAATGGAAGGCACATCGATACGGATATTCTGTTTGGAAAGCGTGTTTTTGAGGTCCACCGAGATCGCAAGCGGCGTCAGATCCATGTAAGTATACTTCTGAAAGAAGGGCCACACGAATGCCGCTCCCCCGTGGATACATTTTGAAGAATGATACGTTCCGTCTGAAGACGCCCTGAGTTTCCCATAGATGATCATGATCTTGTCCGGCGGGCAGGTCTTGTAACGCACCGCGACCGTAAGTATGATCATAAAGATGATGAGCACAACTACGACAACTACCGCAATAACTGCTTCCATACAACGATTCTCCTTACTGATTTATATTCTCTTCCCGATCCGCCGTTATTTTTGCAACGACGGCGAAATCTTCATTGTATTCCCGGATCTCAACAAGACTGTCCACAGGGATGCGTTCTCCATCCGTCATCGCATCGATTTCCATATACTGACCCTGCGCGGTGCAAGTGATCTTCCCACGTCCCGACCGCTGGCCGGGAATGGAGACATAGACCGTTGCCGTCGCCCCGACTAGTTGTTTTTTGACAATATTGCCGGAACATTGCAGTTTTGCAACACCGCGCATGGCAAATCCGACGCCAAAGAGCGCCACCGCGCCCGTCGCTACCGCGATGAGAATGGGCGCCCAGATATTTCCGGGCAACCCCGTCTGCGCAGCAAAACCGCACCAGCCGCCCAAAGCAAAGAACGCCGTCATGCCCTTCACCGTGAAAAACGACAGCCCGCTGTCCGTATCCGCATCGCCGTCAAAGACGTCGTCCATATCAAAGTCTCCTCCGCCCAGCGAAAAGAGCATGATCACGATCTGGATGACCAGCAGGATACTGGCAACGATCGCTATAATAAAATATATTTTTTCCGCAACGTTGAGATTCAAAAACCAATCCAACGCAGTCCCCTCCTTTTTTGACTTTGCTCAATCATTATACCATACGGCGCAGACAAACGCAATAGGCTGAGCACAAATTTCATATGTCAGACAGCCGTCGGATATTCCGTACACAGAAGGAAAAAGCAGCACTTGCCGCGCGCTTGCATGCTCTGTCGTAAAAATTTTGCAGCGGCACACTTCAATTTTATCACAGAAAAAGTCCCAGATACCAGGATATAAGCGGCTGACCGAAAAAGAGGGTGATTCCGACCGCAACGGCAAGAAAGGGTGCAAACGGAAATGCTTTTGCGGGAATTTCTTTCCCATCCTCTTTCGTATGCTCTTCCCGCAGCCGCCGTCTTCCACGAGCCACAGAGAAAATGCCCATACAGACTGCAGCAGAAAGGCTCGCGATCAAAACTGCAACGATCAACCCCTGCCAGCCAAGCAGCAATCCTGCGGCAGTCATCAACTTTACATCGCCAAAACCCAAACCTTCCTTTCCCATAACCAGACGACAGCCAAAATAGACTGCCGCAAAAAATACCAGCGCCGCAGCCATACCGATCAGCCTGCTCTGCCAACCGATCCCCACACCGACGCCGAACACATCCAGCAGCAGCGCCGCAATTCCGCACAGCGCAAGAATAACGAGCATACTGTCCGGAATAAGCATAGTTTCAGAATCAGACACGGAAACGACGATCAACGCGGATCCGGCAATGCAGGCAATGACGACCATGCCGATGCCGTATCCGGAAAACCAAGCGACACAGCCCGCCCACAGGAGACAGTTCCCAAGTTCAACCAGCGGATAGCGCAGCGAAATACGCGCCCCGCAGTCTCTGCATCTGCCGCGGAGCACCAGATAAGACAGGACGGGAATATTATCGTACCAACGGATCCGATGATTGCAGCAAATACAATGAGACGGCGGACTGACGATGCTCATCCCCCGCGGCAACCGATAGATAAGCACATTCAGGAAACTCCCGAAACAAAGTCCGAGTAAGCTTGCCATAACATAAGCAATGATAAGATACACCCTATCCATTTCCCTCTCCCGGCAGTAAAATAAGCAAATGAACCTTGCCGACGCGCGATCCTCGCAAACAGACATTCATCAATTAACACCGACACGGGTTCCTGCAAATTCCGATATTCCGGATATTGAAGCAATATGCAGAATAGCTTATCTGACAGGCGCGGACCGCAAGTCCCGCCAAAACGAAAATACGGGCGCCGCCAAACGCCGCGCCCGTTACAATACAGAACAAATCCAGCAGTCAGTCCGCGCCTGCCGAAATCTTACGCCCCCGGCTCCGACAGCGCATAAATCTTCACATTATCATATGCCGCCCGGTATCCTTCCCCGGAATTGACCTGATTCTCGGTAACCGTAAGCGTTGTTGCACCCTCCTCTTCACGGAAAGTAACCGATGTGCTTTCAGGTTTCTCAGTCATCGGGATCTCCACAAACGAACCCGAAATAATCCAAAAGTAAATTTCCGATCCGTCAACCGCGACTTCGACAAGATAATTCTGCTCTTCAAGCGCAGGAAGTTCCGCAACCGCCGAGTAACAGCTCCACTCTGTACGTCCCTGACCGATCGCCGCATCCTGCTTCTCCTCCGCAACAGAATTGAGAAGCGTCGGCAATAATATCGCCATAAGCACCGCAACGGCCGCAATGACGATAACAAGTTCGGTGATCGTAAAGCCCCTTTTCCCTTTTTTCAGAAAAGTTTTCATAAATCTTCTCCCTCATAACGGAAACCGAAAACAGCACATGCCGTCCCCGGTTTTCCCGCGGAACCCCCGTCCCGTCTTATTCTTCCGATTGCGTCTGAGCCTGCTTTTCCGCATCTCTGCTGAGCCTGCTCTGACGGCGCAGCTCATTCCGGCGCTCCTTGCGATACTGCTGTTCTTCGAGAATATGCTCCATCGTAAGATCGGCAGTCTGTTTTGCAAGAACGAGATCTTCATCCGATTCCAATCGAATGGCAACGGGGACGATCTTGATCTTTTTAATGCCGCGCTGACGGACGAAACGATCGAGTTCTGTGTTGGGAAGCATGAAACTCACCGTCACAGTATCTCTTCTGATAGTCGCACGCATGATCTTATCCGACTTGCATTTGAAAGTGATCGCATCATTGGATTCGAGGCGCTTACAATTGGGTTTTGCAAGAACATATGCCGCAAGTTCATCATAGCGCGCACGGTCTTCGGGCGTCAATGTTGCATACTTCTCTATAAACGAAAGCTTTTGCGACGCCTGGAATACCACGCTGTCCTCGTTCAGCTCAAAAGCGGGCGACGCATCCGCAGCGGCCGCCTCCTCAATGACCGGCTCAGGTTCCGCTTCCGCGACAGGTTCTGCAACCGGTTCCGCAACAGGCTCCGCAAGCGGAGCAGGCGCGGGAGAGGCTGCGGACACGGGCGCTTCTAAAATTTCCAAAGCTCCGCCGGAAACACGCAGATATACATCTTCTTCCCGATGAATGACGATCGTTCTTTCCACGATCTTATCCGTACGCAAACGCTTGTTCTTGGTATTGGTATATTCCTCGACGCCCCAGAGCGCAATGACACCGACAACCAGAAGGACAGCGACCACGATCATGACAATATAAAATATATCCATAATACGCACCTCTTAGTTTTTTCCGGAAGTCTTCTCGGGCACAACCTCCTCGCCCTCGATCCTGACAACTTTACCGTTCTGAACGATCTCAAGGAAATGCACTTTCCCGTCATCCGCCTCTGCCGCTTCCCGATCGTGGCGGATCTGTTTCGCAAGCAGGACCGCCTTATAGATGATCGCAGCCAGCAGCAAAACTGCAATAACGACGCACACTACGATTATCGCTGTTTCCATAGTTATTTTCCCTCCCGCTATTATTCAAATATCATTATGAAACGACATTGACCCGGACGCAAAATTTGCATCTTCGCTCATATGCGTGCAACTGCAAATAAATTTCAAAAAAGGTATATTTATCTCTATTTTAATGAAATTATATCACACCCGAAGACGAAGGTCAAGACGCTGACGGAAATTTGTTTGAAAAAATTTTACCATACATTTCCGTTGAAAAAAAGAAACTTCCGCGTAAGAGCCCGCGCAATCCGCTTTTTTTTGTAAATTTCGCGCAAAAAATCATCAATAGAAAAGCTATGTCAGACATAATCAAGCCGTTTTCATAGTATTATGCCACGCATAATACTATGAAAACATGTAAATTTTTACGATATACGACATCTGAGAGAGAAAACCGCAACCTATCCCGCCATTTCCGCAACCCCGTTCCCGTTCTTTTTGTATATGACAAATTATTTATATTTCTAAAGAAAATCATGCGCAGCGCATCGCCGCTCTTCCGCAAACTGCAAAAACTTTTGGACCGCATGAGCACCGTGCTTCTGGAGAACATCACGGGCGTACGCGTCGTACGCGCATTCAATAAGGAAGCGCACGAACAAAATCGTCTGAACACATCCTTTTCCGGTTATGCCGATACATCCATCAAAGCAAACCGAATGTTTGCAAGTTTGGACGGACTGTCCTTCTTTACCGTGAATGTCTTTGTCATCCTCGTCTATTCGTTCAGCGGCTTCCGCGTGACTGCAGGCGCGTTCGCCGTCGCCGACATTGCCGCGATCATCGAATATGCCATGCTCGCGCTCTTCTATCTGATGATGGCACAGATGGTCATCCTCACCTTGCCGCGCGCTTTCGAGTGCGCCGACCGCGTCAGGACCGTCCTCGAGTTTTCCCCCACGATTAAAGACCTGACGCAAAAAAAGGTCTGGTTTCCGGCATCCCCCGCCCATGTCGTCCAATTTCAAAACGTAGCATTCCGATTTGCCGATTCCGAAGAGTATACATTAAAAAATCTGAGTTTTTCCTGCCGCCGCGGAGAGACGACGGCAATCATCGGCGGTACAGGCAGCGGAAAATCAACGGTCGCATCCCTCATACTGCGCTTTAACGACGTGACGGACGGCGCACTCCTTCTGAACGGCATTGATTTACGGAAAATGCCTCAGGAACAGCTCCGCGACCACATTGCCTATGTCCAGCAGCGCGCATGGCTGTTTGCAGGCACGATCCGTGAGAATCTGCAATACAGCAACCCCAACGCCTCGGACGAAGTACTCTGGCACGCGTTGGAAGTCGCGCAGGCGGCAGACTTCGTCCGCTCACTTCCCGACGGACTGGACGCCTTCGTTGCACAGGGCGGCACAAACTTCTCAGGCGGACAGAAACAACGCCTTTCTATTGCCCGCGCTCTCGTCAAACGTCCGGATCTTTATATCTTTGACGATAGTTTCTCCGCGCTCGATTTCAAGACGGACGCAGCACTGCGAAGAGAACTTGCCAAAGAAACGGGAGACGCCGCTGTCCTCATCATTGCCCAGCGCGTCAGCACCATTCGCCATGCACAACAGATCATCGTTCTGTACGAAGGCGAGCCGGTTGGCATCGGCACACACGACGAACTTCTGACCAAGTGTTCGGTGTACAGAGAGATCTATGAATTCTGCAATCCTTCCTGATGGCGAGCGTAGCAGAAAACCTTATTCTCACCCTGCGCCGTCAGATCAGCGCAAAGCTCAACAAACTTCCCCTTCGCTTTTTTGACCAAAACAAACCCGGCGAGATCCTGAGCCGTGTCACGAGCGATCTGGATAAGGTCTCTGAGACGCTGCAGACTGGACTACTTAAACTGCTGACCTCCATCGGTACGGTCATCGGTTCCATCGTCGTCATGTTCCTCCTGAGTTGGCTGCTCGCCCTTATCTTCCTCGCATTCTCCGTCGTCAGCCTCATCATCACCAATCCGGTCGCCAAAAAGAACCTCGTTTATGCCGCGGAGCGCCAGGAGTCAATCGCTCAGCTTACGGGCATTGCAGAGGAATACTACACGGGGCGCGACGTCATCAAGGCATACAGCCACGAAACGGAGAGCCTGGAAAAAGTTTCAGCCGAGACCGAGCAGGTCCGCATCGCGGCGCGCAAGACAGACTTTTTGACCAATGCCGTCAACCCGCTCATCAGACTGCTTTCCCGCCTTTCTCAGGCAGTCATCCTGCTCATCGCCTGCAATTGGATGCTGACGAACAGAATGGGGCGTCGTACAGGCGCTCTTCCAGTACATCAACCTTGCCGCAGAACCGCTGACAGAGACTACGCAATCGGCTACGGCATCTGGAGATTCTTCATCGAGTTCCTGCGCGGCGACGCCCGCGGCTCTTTTGTAGGCGCGCTCTCTCCTTCCCAGTTCTGGAGTATCGTCCTGATTGTCTGCGGAATTTCCTATATTTTTCTGTTCCGCTTGATTCTCCGCAAAAAATGTCGCTTACTGCCCACAGAAATCAGTGATAAAGTCTGACAATTCATCAAGGTATCTTCAGATATGCATTACCTCTCTCGGTATTTATCCCCACTCGGCGGAATAACGCTTGCAAGCAACGGAACGGCGCTCACGGGGCTATGGTTTGACGGACAAAAATACTATGCCGCAAACTTAACGGATGAGCAGACAGAAAAAAATCTTCCCGTATTTGCGCAGGCGCGCGAATGGCTCGCATGCTATTTTAAGGGCCATGCGCCCGATTTTACGCCCCCGTTCGATATAAACGGCACATCGGCTTTCCGTAAAAAGGTTTGGGAACTGTTACTCGAAATCCCCTTTGGGCAAGTGACCACCTATGGGACTATCGCCGCACAGATGCAAGAGGCGACAGGCAGAAGGGTCTCGGCACAAGCTGTAGGCGGCGCGGTCGGTCACAACATCCTTTCGCTGATCATCCCGTGTCATAGAGTCATCGGTTCGGACGGCAATATTACGGGATATGCCGGGGGAGCGGATAAAAAATTGGCGCTTCTCCGTCTGGAAGGGTTGGATACATCAAAATTGATCATCCCGAAAGGGAAATCGAGTAATGAAACAGAGCGAGCACCCTTATAAAGAGACCATCGCCCATATGCTCTCCGGACTCTCCTTCACGCACCGCATAGCTTTTCCGATATACAATACACTTCTGCCTAAACCATTCTTTCATGTGTATTTATGCAGAACAACTCTCCCAAAATAAGCTTGCCGCTCTTCCTTTCCCGCACGCTTAACCTTTCCCAAACTTTTTCGGGAACCCCTTCTTTTGAATCAATAGGCCGCTCGGTCCCCGCCGCTTCAAATGCCGTATAACACAAAGAGCACCCACTTGGGGTGCTCTTTGTGTTATGGAGCTTCTGGCCGGACTTGTAAGGAGCGGCTTGCCGCGACGGAATAGCGTATCGTTCGCCGCTTTCTTGTAAAGCGGCGCGATCGCGTCACCGGCGACCTACTCCCTCCCCAAAAAAGTTTGCCGCCCTTCCTTTCCCGCACGCTTAACCTTTCCCAAACTTTTTCGGGGACCCCGTCTTTTGAATCAATAGGCCGCTCGGTCCGCGCCGTTTCAAAATATTTTATAGAAAAACAGACACCAAAACGGTGTCTGTTTTTCTATGTGATTTGTGAACGAAAAGGCTACACGCATCAGTCTTTATATTGCCTATATA
>ERZ1090879.479-NODE-479-length-25219-cov-20.778135_pt1 | contig 25219 bp, 42 predicted proteins | sample MGYA00478472_ERZ1090879 | MGnify/ENA primary metagenome ERZ1090879 (study PRJEB33644, sample SAMEA5815723) | chicken gut metagenome | biome: Chicken; feature: Gastrointestinal Tract; material: Caecum | place: Ireland | collected 2019-01-01 | study: A study of the... | reverse complement strand
GCGGTGCGGGAGGTTTTCTGCGGGGACGGTGCGGGAGGGGGTGTGCGCAGCCCGCGCAAAAAAACATGCGGAAAGCGCCTGCAAAGGGGGCTTTTTTTGTTGCCTTTTGCGCTGCGGTATGGTATGATAACGTGACTTTTTTCGGAGTGATCGTATATGGTATCGCTGCTGCTTGCCGTCATCTATCTGGCATTTATCTCGCTGGGGCTTCCCGATTCCCTTCTCGGATCCGCGTGGCCCGTCATGCACATCGATCTTGGCGCGCCGCTCTCCGCGATGGGGGCAGTCACTATGATCATTTCCGCGGGGACGGTCGTCTCCAGTCTTGCCTCCGATTTCCTCACCCGAAAGCTGGGTACGGGGGTAGTCACCGTGGTCAGCGTGCTCTTTACGGCGGGTGCCATGATCGGCTTTTCTTTTGCGAACGCCTTCTGGATTTTGTGCGTGCTTGCCGTGCCGTACGGCCTGGGCGCGGGCGGCGTGGACGCTGCGCTCAACAACTACGTTGCGCTGCACTATAAGTCGCGCCACATGAGCTGGCTGCACTGTTTCTGGGGCGTCGGCACGATCGTCAGCCCGTTCATCATGAGCGCATGCCTCACGGGAACGCAGGGCTGGCCGGGCGGATACCGCATCGTGTCCTATATCCAGTTCGCCCTCGTCGCCGTTCTCTTTCTGAGCCTTCCTCTCTGGAAAAAGCGCCCCGGGGCAGAACTTTCCGCCAAACCGCTCACGCTCCCGCAGACGCTCAGGCTCAGAGGCGTCGCGTTCATGCTGATCGGCTTTTTCGCATACAGTGCCGTCGAGGCGACCGCCATGAACTGGGCGAGCAGCTATCTCACGGAGTTCCGCGGCGTCAGCGCGGAACGTGCCGCCATGTTCGGGTCGCTCTTCTTTATCGGCATCACGGCGGGGCGCCTGCTGAGCGGGTTCGTCTCCGAAAGACTGGGCGACAGAACGCTCATCCGCATCGGCATCGGCGTCATCGTCGCGGGGATCGTTCTTATCGCGCTCCCCGTCCGGACGGACGTCTGCGCTCTGGCGGGGTTCGTCGTCGTCGGATTCGGGTGCGCGCCCGTCTATCCCTCCATCATCCACGCCACGCCCTTCAATTTCGGCGCCGAAAATTCGCAGGCGGTCATCGGTGTGGAGATGGCGAGCGCTTACGTCGGGACGACCTTCATGCCGCCGCTGTTCGGGCTCATCGCGCAATATATCGATATCGGTTATCTGCCGCTCTTCCTTGCGATCTTCCTCGTGCTGCTTTTCTGCATGACGGAACTTCTCAACCGTACGGTGAAACCCTCCGCGCCGACGAAACAGGAATAAAATAAAAAGCACTCCGCCGTGAGCAGGAGCGCTTTTTTCGTTTTGCAGATCAGTCGATCTCAAAGAGGACGGTGACCTCGTCGGAGAGTACGATGTCCTCCGGTTCGAGTTCGGCGCTGTCCATGCGCAGCACGGCTGCGCGCGCGACGGGCATACCATGTCCGCCGTTCTCTGCCGTCAGCATGTTCCCGAGCTTCACGCCTGCCGCCTTTGCGATCGCTTTCGCGCGGCGTTTCGCATCCTTCACGGCAAGTGCGAGCAGCTCGCCGCGCAGCGCGTCTTCGTCTTTGCGCGTGTATTCCGTGGCGATCTCCGGCGCGGCGCCGCAGGCGGCGAGCAGGGTGAGCGCCCTGCCAAGGGCGGCGGGATCCGTGCCGAGCTCCGCCCTGATGCGGCGCACGGCGGAATATCCCGCAAATTTCCTCGTCCGCACGCCGTTTTCATCGGCGATCGTCTCGTAGTGCGGTTCGGTGCGCAGCGAGAGGGCGCGCACGTCCTTTCCGGCGGCACCCGCTTCCGCAAGTGCGGCGACCGCCGCCGCAGATGCCTTTTCCGCGGCGTCCACCGCGGCTGCAAAGTCCGGCTCCGTACGCCCGATCGTGAGCGTCAGCCGCACCGTATCGGGTTTTACGCGCAGTTCTCCGCGCCCCGTTACTCTGATCGTTCTTTCTTCAGCCATATCTATTTCTCCTTTTCAACAGATTTTTTGTATTCCATGGGGACGTATCTCATGCCATCCTTGCAAATCTCCCCGTCCGTCGCCGAAAAACCCAGTTTTTTGTAGGCGGGAACGCCGGAAGGGGAGGCGTTCACGGTCACTGTGTCCGCGCCCGCGTTGGCGAGGTACCAGCGCATGAGCCTGCCGCCGTAGCCGCGCCGCTGTTCTCCGTTTTTCGTAAAGAACGCCGCGATGTGCGTGCCGTCCCGGCGGGCGACCATCGCGCCCTTGATCATGCCGCCCGCGAACACGCCGTACCATTCGTAGCCGTCCGAGAGGGGAAGGTCGTACAGGAATCGGCGGAAGTTTTCTGCGCCCTCTGCCTCGAACATGGGTGCCACAAAATGCGTAAAGCTCTCCCAGATGAGCGCCTGTGCGGCGGGGATCTCTCCCTGCGCGAGGCGGCGGACGCGGATGCGCCGCATGCGCACGGCATGCCCGCACAAGATGGCGGCGAGCACAAGGAGGAGTACGCCCGCGGCGATCAGCGCCGCATAGCCACCCAGCGCGCGTGAGGCGAAGTAGCCCGCGGCCACGCCGCCGATGAACGCGAGGATGACGGCGAAGTACTTGCCCGCCGTCCTGATCGCACCCTTCTGTTTTTCGACCACGCCGTGAAAGACGTGTTCCGTCGCCGAACGCAGGTTGCCCGTGCAGAAAGCGGTCGCAAAGGGCTTGCCCTCCAGCCTGCGGAAGTTATCGAACTGTACCGCGGCGGCAAAGGAGACGAGCGCGTTCACGAGCATATCCGGTACGTCCGCGGGCAGAAATCCGACGACGATGAGCACGGCGATCTCCGCGGCGAGCACGAATCCGTGTCCGCGGAAATCTCCGCGCGTCTTTTTGCCGAGGCGGAGCAGCAGCTCGCTCAGAAAGACCCCCGCAAAAAAGAAGAGGATGGGCACGAGGTATCTCAGCGCCCGCAGCCCGTCGCCGCCCGCGAGCCCGATGGCGAGCAGGATCATGTTGCCCGTCTGCGCGTTGGCGAACACGCCGCCCCGCGTCACGAAGGTGTATGCGTCGAGGAATCCGCCTGCCAGGCAGAGCATGAGCCCGATCTCCAGCCATTCGTATACGGGAAACGCCGCAAATTTTTTTCGAAGATACCGCATGCCTCCATTGTACCTTCTCCGCGGCGCAAAGTCAACGTTTTTTTGAAGGAAGCGGCGGACGCTATACATTATATATAATACAGGTATATCTTGTGGCGGAAAGGGGAACAAATACAAAATAGCGGAAGACGGACGCAAAACCGCAAAATAACCCAAAAAAAACGGTAATTTTCGCAAAAAATATCGTTCAAACGTTTGACTTCGCTTGAAAAAGATGGTATAGTATACAGGATGTGTCAAAGCGGCATGTCTTTTGCTGCGCACACGAGCGTATTGGGTTGAGGCGGGAAGTTACTGAAAAATCGAGGCGAGAAAGCCCCTCGGCAGATAATTTCCGCTGACAAATGTGGGAGCCCGACTCCTGCGACTAACCGAGGCTTTTGCGAGAAAACACCGCAAAACGACGCGTGTTTTTTTGATAGATGACCTCGATACGCACGGGTGCGTTGACGCGCAAATTCACAGTTAGTATAAAAAGGAAGGAGTAAGCAATGGCAAGTCAGAAAATCAGGATCAAACTTTCGGCATACGATCACGAGCTCGTCGATCAGGCTGCAAGCCGCATCGTGGAGACGATGCAGAAGGGCGGGGCAAAGATCTCCGGTCCCATCCCGCTTCCCACGGAGAGAGAGGTCGTCACCATTTTGAGGAGCCCCCACAAAGATAAGGACTCCCGCGAGCAGTTCGAGCTTCGCACCTATAAGCGCATCATCGATATCTATTCCCCCAACGCGAAACTGCTCGATTCCATCCACCTGCCCGCAGGCGTGGATATCAAGGTAAAACTGTAACACCGGATACTTAAGCTGAAGCTGGTATCGGAAAAATAAAAAAAGGAGTGAACTTTACGATGGGTAAAGCAATCATCGGTCGCAAAGTGGGCATGACCCAGATCTTTGCGGAGGACGGGAAGGTCATCCCCGTCACGGTCATCGAGGCCGGTCCCTGCCCCGTGGTGCAGGTCAAGACGGTCGAGTCCGACGGGTACGTCGCGCTCAAGCTCGGCTTCCTCGATGCGAAGGAGAAGGCAATGAACAAGCCCGACCTCGGGCAGTTCAAGAAGGCGGGCGTCAAGCCCTGCAAGGTGCTCAAAGAGGTGCGCCTCGACAGCGTCGAAGGTTACAAGGTCGGCGACGAGGTGAAGGCGGACGTCTTTGCCGCGGGCGACAAGGTCGATGCGAGCGGCGTCACCAAGGGTCACGGTTACACGGGCGTCATCAAGCGCTGGAACCAGCACCGCCTCAAAGAGACGCACGGCGTCGGCCCTGTCCACAGAGAGCCCGGCTCCATGGGTGCGAACAGCTCCCCCTCGCGCGTCTTCAAGCACAAGAAACTCGCAGGTCAGTACGGCGTCGAGAACGTCACCATCCAGAATCTCGAAGTGGTGCGCGTGGACGCACAGAGAAACGCCATCCTCGTCAAGGGTGCGATCCCCGGAGCGAAGGGCAGCGTCGTTACGCTGAAGACGAGCGTCAAGGCATAAGGAGAACGATCATGGCAAACGTGAAAGTATACAACATGAAGGGAGAGGCGGTCGGCGATCTCGAGCTTTCCGACAAGGTTTTCGGCGCCGAATACAACGAGCCCCTCATCCACCAGGCGGTCGTCACCTATCTTTGCAATCAGCGTCAGGGGACGAAATCCACCCTCACCCGCACGGAAGTGCGCGGCGGCGGTGCAAAGCCCTGGAGACAGAAGGGCACGGGCCGTGCGCGCCAGGGTTCCATCCGCGCACCCCAGTGGACGAAGGGCGGCGTGGTGTTCGCACCCAAGAGCCGCGACTTCTCCAAGAAAATGAACGTTAGCGCAAAGCGCGGGGCGCTCGTCTCCGCACTTTCCAAGAAGGTCGCAGACGGGGAGCTGTTCGTCGTGGACGAACTCAAGGTCTCCGCACCCAAGACCAAGGAGATGGAAGCCTTCCGCAAGGCAATGAAGCTGGATAAGCGTACGGTCGTCGTCATGGACGAAAACGATCAGGACGTCATCCTCGCGGCGCGCAATCTTCCCACGCTCTCCACGATCTCCGTTTCTGAGATCAGCACTTATGAGATCGTTGCGAACGCAGTCGTCGTGCTTACGAAGGGCTCCGTGAAGAAACTCGAGGAGGTATACGCATAATGACGCCCGAGGATATCATCATCAAGCCCGTCCTGACCGAGAAGGGGTACGACGGGATCGCGGACAAGCGCTACACGTTCACCGTCGCAAAGTCCGCCAACAAGACGCAGATCAAGATCGCCGTCGAAAAGATGTTCGGCGTCCGCGTCAAGAGCGTGAACACCGTCACCTGCCCCGGCAAGCTCAAGAGAATGGGCAGATACGAGGGCTACACGCCCACCACGAAGAAGGCGATCGTCACTCTTCACGAGGACAGCAAAGCCATCGAGTACTTCAACTCGTTATCGTAAATAAGCGGAGGATAGGAACATGGCAGTCAAGAGATATAAACCCACCTCTCCCGCCCGCCGTCTGATGACGGTTCCCGCTTACGGCGAGATCTCCAAGCAGAAGCCCGAGCGTTCGCTTCTCGAAGATCAGCGCAAGTCGGGCGGCAGAAACAATGCGGGCAAGATCACCGTCCGTCACATCGGCGGCGGCAACAAGAGAAAATACCGCATCATCGACTACAAGCGCAATAAAGACGGCGTTCCCGCAACGGTCAAGAGCATCCAGTACGATCCCAACCGCAGCGCATACATCGCGCTCCTTGCGTACGCAGACGGCGAAAAGCGCTATATCCTCGCTCCCGTCGGTCTGAACGTCGGCGACAAGGTCGTCTCCGGCGCAGGCGCCGACATCAAGGTCGGCAACACGCTGCCCCTCACGGATATCCCCGTCGGTACGGTCATCCACAACATCGAGATGAAGCCCGGCCGCGGCGGTCAGATTGCGAGAGGCGCAGGCGCCGCAGCGCAGCTCATGGCGCGCGAGGGCGACTATGCGACCATCAAGATGCCTTCGGGCGAGATGCGTCTCATCCCCGCGGTGTGCCGCGCGACCATCGGTCAGGTCGGCAACCTCGAGCACGAGATCATCCGCGTCGGCAAGGCGGGCAAGACCCGTCACCTCGGCACCCGTCCCACCGTCCGCGGTTCGGTCATGAACCCCAACGATCACCCTCACGGCGGTGGTGAAGGCAAGTCGCCTGTCGGTCATGCCGGTCCCGAGACTCCTTGGGGCAAGCCGGCGCTCGGTTACAAGACGAGAAAGAAGAAGAACCCGACGAGCAAGTTCATCCTGAAGAGGATCAATTAAGGGAGGATATCATGTCGAGAAGCGTTAAGAAAGGGCCTTACGTCGAAGCGAAGCTGCTGGCTCGCATCGAGGCGATGAACGAGGCAAACGAGAAGAAAGTCCTTAAGACTTGGTCGAGAGCATCGACGATCTTCCCCCAGATGGTCGGACACACGATCGCCGTTTACGACGGGCGCAAGCACGTTCCCGTATACGTAACGGAGGACATGGTGGGCTGCAAGCTCGGCGAGTTCGCTCCCACGAGAACGTTCAAGGGGCACACGGCAAAGACGAGTGCGCCCGGGAAAAAGTAAGGAGATAGCTTATGGCGACGAATATGAAGAAGAAGACGGCACGCGTGGAAGAGCGCAGAGAGACGCGCCCCTACGCCGTCGCAAAATACGTCCGCATCTCCCCCTACAAGGTACGCACGGTGCTCGATCTCATCCGCGGCAAGTCCGTGAGAGAGGCGCAGGCGATCCTCGAACACAGCGTCAACGGCGGCGCGGCGCCCACCATAAAGGTGCTCATGAGCGCGGTTGCGAACGCAGAGCATAACCAGGGCATGGACAGAGGCGATCTGTATGTGGCGGAGTGCTTCGCAAACGGCGGCACGATGCTCAAGAGAATGCAGCCCGTCTCCAAGGGCAGAGGTCACGCGATCCTCAAGAGAACGAGCCACATCACGGTGATTCTGGACGTGAAGAAAGCGGAGGGAGAAATCTAACATGGGTCAGAAAGTCAATCCTCACGGTTTGAGAGTAGGCGTCATCAAGGGCTGGGATACGCAGTGGTACGCCGATAAGAAGGAGTTCGCGGCATATCTCAAAGAAGATCACACCATCCGCACCTTTCTGAAGAAGAAGTACTATGCGGCGGCCGTTTCGCGCATCCTCATCGAGCGCGCGGCGGGCAGGATCGTCGTTACCGTTTACACGGGCCGTCCCGGCGTGCTCATCGGCAAAGCCGGCTCGGAGATCGAAGTCATCAAAAAAGACCTTGCCAAGCTCACGAAGGGCAAGCAGGTCTCCATCAACATCACCGAGGTCCGCAAGCCCGACGCAGACGCACAGCTCGTCGCGGAGAGCGTTGCGGCGCAGCTTGAAAAGCGTATGGCGTTCCGCCGCGCGATCAAGCAGGCGATCGGCAGGACGATGCGCGCAGGCGTCAAGGGCGTCAAGATGCAGGTCAGCGGCCGTCTCGACGGACGCGAGATCGCGGGCTGCGAGCACTATCACGAGGGCAGCATTCCCCTCCAGACGCTCCGCGCAGACATCGACTACGGCTTTGCAGAGGCGCACACGACGTTCGGCATGATCGGCGTCAAGTGCTGGATCTACAAGGGCGAAGTCCTCAAAGCCGCAAAGAAGGCGGAAGGAGGCAAATAATGTTAATCCCCAAGAGAGTCAAGAGAAGAAAACAGCACCGCCCCAACATGAAGGGCAGCGCGCAGAAGGGGAACTTCATCGCATACGGCGAGTACGGCCTCGTCGCCGAAGAAGCCGGCTGGATCAAATCCAACCAGATCGAGGCAGCCCGTATCGCAATGACCCGTTTCATCAAGCGCGGCGGTAAGGTGTGGATCGATATCTTCCCCCACAAGCCCATCACGCGCCATCCCGCGGAAGCCCGTATGGGTTCCGGTAAGGGCGGCGTCGAGTTCTGGGTCGCCGCGGTCAAGCCGGGCAGGGTGATGTTCGAAATGGCGGGCGTGAGCGAGGATGTGGCGCGCGAGGCGATGCGCCTTGCGGCACACAAGCTCCCCGTCAAGTGCAAGTTTATCAAGAAAGAGGCGGAAGTTCCCGCCGAAAATACCCAGGAAGGCGGTGAAGGCTGATGAAAGGGAATGAGTTCAAGAACATGACCGACGTCGAGCTCACGAAAAAGCTCCAGGAACTTAAGAGCGAGCTTTTCAACCTCCGCTTCCGTCACGCTTCGGGACAGCTTGAAAACCCCGTCTCGATCAGAACGTGCAAGCGGGATATCGCGCGCGTGAACACGGAGCTCCGTGCACGCCAGGCGAAGTGAGGAGGACAGTATGGAAAGAAATCTGAGAAAGGAAATCGTGGGCGTCGTCGTCTCCGACAAGATGGATAAGACGGTCGTCGTCGCAGTCAGCGAGAAGCGCCCGCACCCCCTCTACAAGAAAACGATCACCTATACCCGCCGTTTCAAGGCGCACGACGAAGCAAACGAATGCGGCGTCGGCGACAAGGTACGCATCGTCGAGACGCGCAAGCTCAGCAAGGATAAGAACTGGCGCGTCGCCGAGATCGTCGAGAAGGCGAAGTAAGCGGGAGGAAAAGAGAAATGATACAACCTCAGACCAGATTGAAAGCAGCGGATAACTCGGGCGCGAAAGAGCTCATGTGCATCCGTGTGCTCGGCGGCTCCTTCAGAAGGAGCGGCAATATCGGCGACGTCATCGTCGCGTCCGTCAAAACGGCTACCCCCGGCGGCGCCGTCAAGAAGGGCGACGTCGTAAAGGCGGTCATCGTGCGCAGCGCGAAGGGTATCCGCCGCGCGGACGGTACCTACATCCGTTTCGACGACAACGCCGCCGTCATCATCGACAGCCAGAAACAACCCAAGGGGACCCGTATCTTTGGCCCCATCGCGAGAGAACTGAGAGAGAAGGATTACATGCGTATCATCTCCCTCGCTCCCGAGGTTCTGTAAGGAGGCGCTCCCATGAAGGTTAAAGTCAACGATAACGTGCTCGTCATCACGGGTAAATACAAGGGCAAGCAGGGCAAGGTTCTGAAGACTTATCCCGACGATCACCGCGTCATCGTCGAGGGCGTGAACATCGTGCACAAGCACGAGAAGGCGCGCCGCGCGAACGACACGAGCAAGATCGTCACGGAGGAGGCGCCCATCGACGTTTCCAACGTCGAAGTCGTCTGCGACAAGTGCGGCAAGGCTACCCGCGTCGCGCACACCGTCATCGACGGCAAGAAGGTCCGCATCTGCAAAAAATGCGGCGCTTCGCTCGACAAGGCGTACGTCAAGAAGGTCAAAGCTCAGCAGGCAGCGGAGGAAGAAGCTCCCAAGAAACGCACCAGAAAGCGCAGCAAGAAGGCGGAGGAAGCCGCTCCCGAGACTGCGCCCGAAGGCAGCAAGGAATGAGGGCGGAGGATTAGGTCATGGCAGAGAAAAAGACGGCAGCCAAGGCTGCGGCAAAAACGAATACGGTTCCCACGGAACCGAGCAGAGTTAAAGTGCTCTACGATACCGAAGTCGTCCCGTACCTCATGAAGAAGTTCGGTTACAAGTCGGTGATGCAGGTCCCTCGCATCGAGAAGATCGTCATCAACACCGGTCTTGGCGACATCAAGGACAACCAGAAGTCCATGCAGATCACGGAGAACGAGCTCAAGCTCATCACCGGTCAGAAGCCCATCTACCGCAAGGCAACCAAGTCGGTCGCTAACTTCAAGGTCAGAGAGGGCATGAACATCGGTCTCAAAGTGACGCTCCGCGGCAGAAGGATGTACGACTTCTACGATAAGCTCGTCTCCATCGCGCTGCCCCGCGTACGCGACTTCCGCGGCGTTTCCGATAAGGCGTTCGACGGCAGAGGCAACTACGCGCTCGGGCTCAAGGAGCAGCTCATCTTCCCCGAGATCACTTACGATCAGGTCGAGAAGATCCGCGGCATGGATGTGTGCATCGTAACGACGGCACAGACGGACGAAGAGGCAAGAGAGCTTCTGAAAGCGCTCGGCATGCCCTTCAAGAAGTAAGGAGAAGCAGACATGGCAAAGAAGTCAATGATCAACAAACAGCAAAGGGAGCCCAAGTTCTCGACGAGAGCGTACACGCGCTGCTCGATCTGCGGGCGTCCGCACGCGGTCCTGCGTAAATACGGGATCTGCCGTATCTGCTTCCGCGAACTCGCATACAAGGGGCAGATCCCCGGCGTGAAGAAATCGAGCTGGTAAGGAGGCAGAACATGACGGATCCTATCGCAGATATGCTCACCAGAATCAGAAACGCGCTCACGGTCAGAAAGGAGACGGTGGAAGTTCCCGCCTCCAACATGAAGCGGGAGATCGCCCGCATCCTCCTCGAGGAGGGTTATGTAAAGGACGTGAAGGAGGTCGAGGACGGCTACAACGGCAAGCTCGTGCTCACCTTGAAGTACACGGAAGACGGCAAGTCCGTGATCGGCGGACTCAAGCGCGTCTCCAAGCCCGGTCTGCGCACCTACAGCGGCGCTGCAAACATGCCCAAAGTGCTGGGCGGTTTCGGCATCGCGATCGTGTCGACGAACAAGGGCATCATGACGGATAAGCAGGCGAAGGCAGCCAACGTCGGCGGCGAAGTGCTCTGCTACGTCTACTAAGGAGGGAATCATGTCGAGAATCGGTAAACTGACAATCGCAATTCCCGCAGGCGTGACCGTGGAGTTCAAAGACTCCGTCGTCACCGTAAAGGGTGCGAAGGGCACGCTCACGCAGAAGATCACGGGCGCGATCGACGTGACGACCGAGAACGGTCACGTGCACGTCATCGCCAAAGACGATACGCAGCAGACCAACGCGCTCCACGGTTTGTACCGCGCGCTGATCGCCAACATGGTCAAGGGCGTCTCCGAGGGCTATTCCAAGGGGCTCGAGGTCAAGGGCGTCGGCTGGAGGGCGGCGATGCAGGGCAACAAGCTCGTGCTCAACGTCGGGTTCTCCCATCCCGTCGAGGTCGTTCAGCCCGAGGGCATCAAGATCGAATGCCCTTCGCAGACCGAGATCACCGTTTCGGGTATCGATAAGGTGCTCGTCGGTCAGGTCGCGGCGGATCTCAGAGCGATCCGCGTACCCGAGCCTTACCACGGCTACGGCATCCGCTACAAGGGCGAGCACGTCGAGCACAAGGAAGGCAAGACTTCCGGTAAGGGCAAGAAGTAAAGGAGCGCGAAATGATTACGAAAATTGATAAGAACGCGGTTCGTCAGCGTCGTCACGCTCGCGTCCGCAAGCAGGTTTCGGGAACGGCAGAGATGCCCCGCCTGAACGTGTACAGAAGCCTCAATCACATCTACGTGCAGGTCATCGACGATGTGAAGGGCGTCACCATCGCATCCGCTTCCACCATGGAGAAGGGCATCCGCGAGCAGCTCGCGGGCAAGACCAAGACGGAAGCCGCCAAGCTCGTCGGGCTCACCGCGGGCGAGCGCGCCAAGGAAAAGGGCATCGAGACGGTCGTGTTCGACCGCGGCGGTTACCTCTATACGGGGCGTGTGAAGGCAGTTGCAGACGGCGCGCGCGAAGCCGGACTGAATTTCTGAGGAGGAGCAGATAAATGGCAAGAGAAAACAGAGCTCCGAGAAGACAGGAAGAAAACGACGGTCTCATCAAAAAGACCATCGAGATCAACCGCGTCAGCAAGACGGTGAAGGGCGGCAAGAACATGCGGTTCGCGGCGCTCGTCGTCGTCGGCGACGGCAACGGCAAAGTCGGCTACGGTCAGGGCAAGTCCAAGGAAGTGCCCGAGGCGATCGAAAAGGCGACGCAGGCAGCCAAGAAGAACATGATCAACGTTCCCATCGTGGATACGACGATCCCTCACGAGACGATCGGTAAGTTCGGCAAGGGCGCGGTGCTCATGCTTCCCGCCGAAGCCGGTACCGGCGTTATCGCGGGCGGTCCCGTCCGTGCGGTCATGGAAGCTGCCGGCATCAAGAATATCAGAACCAAGTCTCACGGTACGCAGAATGCGGGCAACTGCATCAAAGCGACAATCGCAGGCCTTTCCTCCCTGAAGACGGTGGAAGAGGTCGCGGCGCTCCGCGGCAAGTCCGTGGAAGAGATCGTGGGCTAAGGAGGCAGGGCATGGTCAAAGTTACGCTTGTAAAGAGCACGATCGGCGAGATCGAGTCCGTAAAGGCTACGGTCGCCGCGCTGGGACTTAAAAAAGTCCGCTCGGAAAAGACGTTCGAAGATACGCCCGCGCTCCAGGGTCAGCTCAAGAAAGTCGCGCACCTTGTGAAAGTCGAGACGGTATAAGGAGTCAAACATGAGAATCGATACAATCGCTCCCGCAGAGGGGGCAAGAACATCGGAAAAGCGTCTCGGCCGCGGCATCGGTTCCGGGCTCGGCAAGACGAGCGGCAAGGGCCACAAGGGTCAGTGGGCGCGCTCGGGCGGCGGCGTCCGTCCCGGGTTCGAAGGCGGTCAGATGCCTCTCGCACGCCGCATCCCCAAGCGCGGGTTCAACAACCGCTTCCGCAAGGAGTATGTCATCGTCAATCTTTCCGCGCTCGCGGATCTGCCCGCAGGCACGGTTGTCGATTACGGCTTTGTGCTTGAAAACGGCCTTGCAAAGGACGTCAAGAACAACGTCGGGCTCAAAGTCCTCGGAAACGGCGAACTCAATTCCGCGATCACGGTGCGCGCGGCGAAATTCTCCGCAAGCGCCAAAGAGGGGATCGAGAAGGCGGGCGGTACGGCTGAGACCGTATAACCTTCGCCTTTTCGGCGGCTGCGATCGCGGCAAACTTCGGAAAGGAGCGAAGCATGATTGAAACTTTGAAAAACGCCTTCCGGAACAAGGACATCAGAAAGAAGATCATCATCACCCTTCTTCTGCTGCTCCTGTTCCGCGTCGGATGCTATATTCCCATTCCCGGTCTCACGAGAGACACCTTCTTCGATGCGGTCAGCGGGAACGACTTCCTGACGCTCATGAGCGGCATCACGGGGAGCGCGCTTGCGAACGGTACGCTGTTTGCGCTCGGTATCGGACCGTACATCAACGCGTCCATTATCATGCAGCTTCTCACGGTCGGCATCCCCGCCCTCGAGCGGCTCTCCAAGCAGGGCGAAGAGGGCAGGAAAAAGATCACCAACATCACGCGTCTCGTCACCATCGTGCTCGCGGTCATTCAGTCTGTCGGCATCATCGTCATGTTCGGGCAGACGCAGGATGCCATCAACACCGCATATTTCTTTGATTCCATGTGGGTCGCCGGCATCTTCATGACGATCGTTTACACGGCGGGCGCATGCCTTGTCATGTGGATCGGCGAGCGCATCACCGAATACGGCGTGGGCAACGGCATCTCGATGATCATCTTCATCGGTATCCTCTCCACGGCGGGAACGAGCATTGTCAATAAGTTCATCGAAGTCGGTCAGGGTCAGGTCGAAGAGCTCTGGAACATCGCGCTCTTCGTATTCCTCGTCCTTGTTATCTTCTTCCTTATCGTGTTCGTCGACCTTGCCGAGCGCCGCATCCCGGTGCAGTACGCAAAGCAGGTGCGCGGCACCAAGATGTACGGCGGTCAGTCCTCCGTCATCCCCATGAAGATCACGGGCAGCGGCGTCATGCCACTCATCTTCGCGTACGCCATCGTATCCTTCCCGTCCATGATCATGAGCCTTGTGCCCAACTGGTCCGACGAGCTCGATTGGTGGAACCAGAATTTCGCGAACGGTACGGTGTGGTATATCATCGTCCTGTGCATTCTCATCTTCGTCTTTGCATTCTTCTACGCACAGATCCAGTTCAATCCCGAAGACGTCTCGCGCAGCATCCAGCAGAACGGCGGCTTCATCCAGGGCATCCGTCCCGGGAAACCCACTGCGGAATACCTCTCGCGCATCAACAAGCGCATCACGCTGTTCGGCGCCATCTTCCTCACCCTCGTCGCGTTCGTTCCTTCGATCGCGTTCTCGTGGGCAGGGCAGGATCTCGTCAACGTCTTCTCTACAACGGGTATCCTCATCGTCGTATCCGTCGCGCTCGAGTTCGATAAGCAGCTCCAGTCGCAGATCATGATGAAGAACTACAAAGGTTTCTTAAAATAATTTCCGATAAAGGAGGGTCACGGCATGAATCTCATTCTACTCGGCGCGCCCGGCGCAGGCAAGGGCACGCAGGCGACCAAGATCGCGGAGCGCTACGGCCTCACGCACATCTCCACGGGAGATATCTTCCGCGCCAACATCAAGAACGGTACCAAGATCGGACTGCTTGCCAAGTCGTATATCGACAAGGGCGAGCTCGTCCCCGACGAAGTCACCTGCGAGATCGTGCGTGACCGCCTCACCTGGGACGACTGCAAGAACGGGTACCTTCTGGACGGGTTCCCCCGCAACCTCTTCCAGGCAGAGGAACTCAACAAGTTTGCGCACATCGACGGCGTCGTCAACATCAACATCGACTTCAAGCTGCTCATGGATCGTCTCTGCGGCAGAAGAGTGTGCAAGGAGTGCGGCGAGAGCTATCACCTCAGCACGCTGAACGGCAAAACGACCTGCGCACGCTGCGGCGGCGAGCTCTATCAGAGAAAAGACGACAATCCCGAGACGGTCGGCAGCCGCCTCAAGGTCTATGAAGAGCAGACGGCTCCGCTCATCGACTACTATACCAAGAAGGGGATCATCCTCAACGTAACGGGCACGGAAGCTCCCGCGGAAGTGCTCTTCGAGCAGGTCAAAGTCCTTCTGGACGACCTTGCGAAAAAGGCATGATCGCCGCCAAGACGGAAGAAGAGATCGAGCTCCTCCGCGAACCGTGCAGGATCGTGAAGGAGTGTCTCGATTTCGTCGGTGCGAACATCCGTGCCGGCATGACGACCAAGGAGGTGGACGACCTCGTCTACCGCTTCATCAAGGCTGAGGGCGCCGAGCCGAGTTGCCTCGGTTACTGCGGGTATCCCGCGTCGGCGTGCGTCTCCGTCAATGAAGTCGTCGTACACGGCATTCCCGACGACAGAGTGATCCTCACGGGCGATATCGTCAGCGTCGATCTGTGCGCCTATAAAAACGGGTTCCACGGCGACGGCGCGCGCACCTTCTGCATCGGAGAGGTGAGCGCGGAAAAACAAAAACTTGTCCGTGTGACCAAAGAGTGTTTCTTCAAGGGGATCGAGGGTCTGAAAGCGGGGACTCCGCTCTACGACATCGGTTTCAAAGTGCAGAAATATGCAGAGGAAAACGGGTTCTCCGTGATCCGCTCGTATACGGGACACGGGATCGGCCGCGAGATGCACGAAGATCCCGCCGTGCCCAATTACGGCAGAAAGGGAACGGGTCCCAGGCTCCCCGCAAACGCGGTCATCTGCGTCGAACCCATGATCGCCGCCGGCGGCTGGCGCGTACAGGTGCTGGACGACGGCTGGACGGCGGTCACGCTCGATAAGCGACCCGCGGCACATTACGAGAACACGATAGTCATCCGCGAAAACGGCGTGGAAATTCTCACCCTGTAAGGGAAAGGTAGGAGTTATGTCCAAAGACGACGTCATCGAGACGGAGGGGAAGGTCATCGAAGCCCTCCCCAACGCAACGTTCAAAGTCAGGCTGTCCAACGGGCACGTCATCACGGCGTACATCTCGGGAAAGCTGAGAATGAATTACATCCGCATCATCGAAGGGGACAACGTCAAGCTGGAGATGAGCCCTTATGATCTGACGAAGGGGCGGATCACCTGGCGAAGCAAGTCGTAACCTTTTGCATCGCATTTTCTTCGCGATCCGTTGTCGTGCTTACGCATCCCCCGGTCACGTACGTTTGTGTACGTTCCCTGCGGGATTTGCGCGCACTTCTCGGCTCGCTTGAAACTCCGGCGCAAAAGCGCCGCGTAATAAAAGCGCGCCCGAAACCTCCGGCGCGGGAGCGCCGCAGATTGCATTGCTTATAAATTACTCTTTGTAAGGAGAACACGAAAATGAAAGTACGTCCGTCCGTCAAGCCCATGTGCGATAAGTGCAAGGTCATCAAGAGAAACGGAAAGGTCATGGTCATCTGCTCCAAGGATAAGAGCCACAAGCAGAGACAGGGCTGAAAATACAGCGAAAAAACGGTTGACAAGCCGCGGGAAAGTATGCTATAATACTACACGCGGCTTGAGAAGACCGCAGAAAATCACGCGAAGATAAGCGGATTCCCGTACAGGTTCTGTGCAGGGAGTCGGCTTGTTTTGTGCGTTATCAGCGAAAATACACGGAATTTTACCGGAAATATTTTCCACTGTTTCCGTAAGATCCCGTTTCCGATACATTTTACCGAAAAATCACGGAGGAATATTTCATGGCACGTATTGCCGGTGTGGATTTACCCAGAGAGAAAAGGGTAGAAATCGGTCTCACCTACATTTACGGGATCGGTCTTACGACGTCCAAGAAAATTCTCGCAGCGACGGGCATCGATCCCGACACGCGCGTGAAGGATCTCGACGAGAACGACGTTTCCAAACTGAGAGAATACATCGACCACAACTACATGGTGGAAGGTGAACTTCGCGGGGCGGTCAGCCTCAACATCAAGCGCCTGATGGAGATCGGGTGCTATCGCGGCGTGCGCCACAGAAAGGGTCTTCCCGTCCGCGGGCAGAGCACCAAGCGCAACGCAAGAACGAGAAAGGGCCCCCGCCGCACGGTGGCGAACAAGAAGAAGTAAGGAGAGTGCGATATGGCAGCAGATAAGAGAAAAGTCGTTTCGCGCAAGCGCAAAGAACTCAAGAAGATCGATAAAGGGCAGGTCCATATCCAGTCCACATTCAATAACACGCTCGTTACCATCACGGATACGAACGGCAACGCGATCAGCTGGTCGAGCGCAGGTTCCCTCGGGTTCCGCGGCTCGCGTAAGGGCACGCCGTTCGCGGCGCAGATGGCAGCCGAGACGGCAGCCAAGGCGGCTAAGGAGCACGGTCTCCGTTCCGTCGAAGTATATGTGAAGGGTCCCGGTGCGGGCAGAGAGTCCGCCATCCGTGCGCTGGCGAACTGCGAACTGGAGGTCACGCTCATTTCCGACGTTTCGCCCATCCCCCACAACGGATGCCGCCCTCCCAAGCGCAGAAGAGTGTAAGGTAAGGAGATATCAATGGCTATCAATAAATATCATAAACTCAAGAGATGCAGATTCCTCGAGATCGATCCCGCTTCCATCGGCTGCTACAAGAAGTCGAAGAGAACGTCGGGCAGAAAGTCGAGAAAGGTTTCCGAGTACGGCTTGCAGCTCCGCGAAAAGCAGAGAGCAAAGTTCATCTACTGCGTCAGCGAAAAGCAGTTCAGAAAGTATTACGACATGGCGGACCGCATGAAGGGCATCACGGGTGAGAACATGCTCGCCCTGCTCGAGAGACGGCTCGATAACGTTGTATACCGTATGGGTTTTGCGGCTACCCGCCTTCAGGCGCGCCAGCTCGTCAGCCACGCACACTTCTCCGTCAACGGCAAGAAAGTCGATATCCCTTCCTACATCGTGAAGGAAGGCGACGTGATCGCCGTCCGCGAGAACAGAGCAAAGAACAAGTATTTCGAACAGGTCAAAGCCGCAAAGGCGGGCAATCTTCCCAAGTGGCTCGAATCCGACCTCGAAAAGCTGGAGGGTAAAGTTCTCGCACTTCCGAAGCGCGAAGATATCGACAGTCAGATCGCGGAGCATATGATCGTCGAATTGTACTCCAAGTAATGTAATATAGGAGGTAGCTTTATGATCGAAATGGATATGCCCAAGATCGAGGTCATGGAGAACGACGAAAAGTCGTACGCGAAGATCGTCGTCGAACCGCTCGAAAAGGGATTCGGTCTTACGATAGGCAACTGCTTGAGAAGAATTCTGCTCTCGGCTCTCCCGGGGGCTGCCGCGCAGGGCATCAGATTCATGGACGGAAGCGTCAAGCACGAGTTTTCCGCATTGCCCGGCGTCAAAGAGGACGTTACCGAAATCATTCTCAACTTAAAGCTCCTTGCGATCAAGACGAGAATTACCGATAAGGATTATACCAAGACGCTCCGCCTCACCAAAGAGGGTCCCGCGGTCATCACCGCGGCAGACATCTCTCAGGACGCCGAGGTAGAGATCATCAATTCCGACCAGTACATCTGCACGGTGGACGAGGGCGGCAAGATCGATATGGAGATCACGATCGGGCGCGGCAGAGGGTACAAGCCCGCCAGAGAGAACAAACAGCCCGTTATCGACTATATCCCGATCGATTCCATCTATACCCCCGTTCAGAAAGTCAACTACAACGTGGAGCCCGCGCGCGTCGGTCAGAACATCGACTACGACAAGCTCACGCTCGAAGTGTGGACGGACGGCACCTTCTCGGGGCGCGAGATCGTCTCGCTCGCCGCGAAGATCATGCAGGACCACATCAACCTGTTCGTCAACCTCTCGGATACCATCAAGGATATGGATATCCTTGTCAAGACGGACGACGACAAGCAGCAACAGATCCTCTCGATGAAGATCGAGGATATGGACTTCTCCGTCCGTTCCTACAACTGTCTGAAGAGAGCCAACATTCATACCGTGGAAGACCTTATCAACAAGACGGAGGACGAGATGCTGAAAGTCCGCAACCTCGGCAAAAAGTCTCTCGACGAAGTCATGCAGAAGCTGGAAGCGTACGGTCTTTCGCTCACGAAAAAGGAGGATTAAATTATGCCGGGTAAATTGGGCAGAACGACAGAGCAGCGCCTTGCCATCATGCGCAATCAGGCGTCTCAGCTTCTTTGGTACGGCAGGATCGAAACGACGGTTTCCCGCGCGAAGGAGCTCCGCTCCTATGTGGAGAAGCTGATCACCAAAGCGATCAATTCTTACGACGACGTCATCGAATACGAGATCGTCTCCAAAGATAAGAAGGGCAAGGAAATCAAGACGACCGCCATCAAAGACGGTCCCAAGCGCCTTGCCGCACGCCGCGCCATCATGGCAAAGACGTACGATCTCCAGGAGATCAAGGCGTTCAACGAAAAGAAGAGCGATTATAAAAAGCGCACTGCCGACGTGCAGCACCCGCTCATGGAGAAGCTCTTCAATGAGATCGCTCCCAAGTACGCACAGCGCAAGGAAGAGATCGGCCAGGGCGGCGGGTACACCCGCATCTACCTGCTCGGTCAGCGCCGCGGCGACGGTGCCGAACAGGCAGTCATCGAGCTCATCTGAACGAGTCATTAAAATCCCGCTGCCCGTGCAGCGGGATTTTTTGTATAAAGAAAACCCCCGGATAGTCCCGGGGGTTTTCTTTATACAAAAAACGAGGGCGCTATGCGTCCTCGTTTTCGTTCTGGCATAAAATGTAATTTGCGTCTGCATCCAGTATTTTGCAAAGATTTGCAAATGTGTCCGGTGCGGGCAACGTCCGCCCTGCGAGATATTGCGCAATGGTCGCTTGCGTAACGCCGAGCCTGCGCGCGATTTCGGTCTGCGTCAGACCGCTTTCTCTGATAGCTGTCGCCAAACGTTCTCGAATCTGTTCGTATGTAATCATAATGACCTCTTAATATAAATCTGAGGTCATTATACAGGAAAATCTCCGAAAAATCTCGGATCATAGGTATTGCCTATGATAAGGTATTATCTGAACAGTATTGTCAGTCAAGGCAGAGGATATAATTCGCGTCGGCATCGAGAATTTTGCAAAGGTTGGCAAGCGTATCCAGGGCGGGGAGCTTTTTCCCGTGCACATAGCACGAAATCTGGCTCTGTTTGATCCCAAGCCGCCTTGCAAGTTCCGTCTGCGTGTAACCGCTCTGTCTGATCGATTCGATCAGCCGTTCCCGTATCATCTCTGTCGTGATCATGGCAAACCTCTTCTCTATGTTCCGTATTTCGAAGAGATTATATTATCCAATGGGTATAATTTTCTTGACATATATCCACCAGATATAGTATTCTGTTCTGGGTGGAAGATCCGGGAGGGAGTTATGTCTGCACAACATTTTTGCAGAAGATGCAAGTACTACGACCCGTATTACACATGCGAGCTGCGCCACTTCAAAAAAACGCAGTTCGGGTGGTGTTCGCAAAAGCGGAAGATCGTTCCCTCGCGCGAGGGGTGCGGCGCGTATGCCACGCGGGCGCCCCAATGTTACGGAGAGGAGCTCACGCGCGTTGCCCTCAACGGCATCCTCAACGAGCTGGCGGAGATCCGGTCGATCATGGAGGAGCGCTCGCATGAAACAGAAGAAACAGACGTGCAGCACCTGCGGGGCATATAAAAAGCTGTACCGATTTTACGGTCTGAGGGCGTGGCACAGCGGGGAGTGTTATTGCGCCGAGCACCGACGGCCGGCGGAGGGAACGGGGAGCTGCGCGCGTTGGCGCGCGCGGCGAGCGGAGTACGATCTCTCCCCGTCGCGCCTGGAGCGTGCCGAAGAGGATGTCCGTACGATCGCGGAACATCCGGAAAGGCTTTCCGCGCGGATTTTCCGCGCATAGAGAGACGACCACACACAGCAAGGAGCGGGAATAAAACAGGAGCGCCTGCGGCGGAGCCGCGGGCGCTCTTGTATATTTTTCCGTCTTTGTGGCGGTTATATTCATAAAATATACATTTTTATGTGAAAAAATGAAAATTTATACGCCAAGTTTTCCTCTGACTATTGACAGTGCTCGTACGTGTGTGTTAAAATAGTAAAAATATTTTACTCGGAGGAAGGGCGTGCTCAAACGTATCAGGAGCTTATTGCTCACCGTCGTCATTCTCGGCGGCTGTATCACGGCGGTCGGATTCGTCCCGCGGGACAGCGGTTACGACTATACCGTGGGCGTCGTTCAGCTCGTGCGCCACAGCGCGCTGGACGCCGCGACGCAGGGATTCATCGATTCGCTCACCGAGCGCATGGATGCCGCCGGCAAGACGGTAAAGATCGACTATCAGGACGCGCAGAACGATACGGTCAACTGTTCCGTGATCGCCAATAATTTCGTCGCAAAGGGGTACGATCTCATCATGGCAAACGCCACCGCGGCATTGCAGGCATGCTATAACGCCACGGAGGAGATCCCCATCCTCGGAACGTCCGTCACGGTGTACGACGTCGCGCTCGGGCTGGAAAACTATGTCGCCGAAGAGGGGACGGGCACCAACGTATCGGGCACGAGCGACCTTGCGCCGCTCGCCGAACAGGCGGGCATGATCGCCGAGCTGGTGCCGTCCGCGCGCAAAGTGGGGCTGCTGTACTGCTCTTCGGAGGCAAACTCCAAATATCAGGTGGAGGAGGTCGCGCGCTGTCTGGAAGAGATGGACGCGGGCTACGAGTGCTCCTTCTACGCCTTCTCGGATTCCAACGATCTGAGCGCCGTCGTGGAAAAGATGGCGTCGGAGTGCGAAGTCGTCTATGTTCCGACCGACAACACCGTCGCCTCGAACACGCAGCTCATCAACAGCATCTGCAGCCGCGAAAAGATCCCCGTCGTGGCGGGGGAAGAGGGCATCTGCTCGGGCTGCGGCATCGCAACGCTCTCCATCAGCTATTACAATCTCGGCGTCCGCACGGCGGAGATCGCCGCACGCGTCCTGCTCGGGGGCGAGTACGTCGGGGATATCCCGATCGCGTACGACGATACGCCCGTCAAAAAATACAACCCTGAAATCTGCGAAGAGCTCGGCATCGCCGTTCCCGACGGCTATGAGCCGATAGGAGGATAATATGTTCTGGAGTGCACTTCCCGGCGCCATATCGCTGGGGCTTATCTGGGGGCTCATGGCGATCGGCGTGTTTATCACCTACAAGGTGCTCGACTTTGCCGATCTCACGGTGGACGGCTCCATCTGTACGGGCGGCGCGGTCTGCGCGGTGCTCATGGCGTCCGGCGTCAACGCGTGGGCGGCGATCATCGTCGCCATCATTGCGGGCGCGCTCGCGGGGCTCGTCACGGGCATTTTCCACACGCTCATGGGGATACCCGCTATCCTTTCGGGTATTCTCACCCAGCTCATCCTCTGGTCGGTCAACCTCAAGATCATGGGGCAGGCGAATCAGGTCGTCGATTCCCGCGGGAGCTACGTCATCGTCTCCCAGCTCGAGGCGGGCTGGGCGATTCTCATCATGTTCGGGTTCCTCGCCGTCATCATCGGCGGGCTGTACTGGTTTTTCGGCACGGAGATCGGCAGCGGCATCCGCGCAACGGGCAACAATCCCAATATGAGCCGCGCGCAGGGCATCAACGTCAGCCTGAACAAGATCATCGGGCTCATGATCTCCAACGCCCTCGTGGCGCTTGCGGGCGCGCTGCTCGCGCAGTATCAGGGCTTTGCCGATATCAACATGGGGCGCGGCGCCATCGTCATCGGGCTTGCCGCCGTCATCATCGGCGAGGCGATCGTCACGCGCATCTCGCGCAATTTTGCCGTGCAGCTCTCGGGCGTCATTCTGGGCGGCATCATCTACTATATCGTCTATCAGTTCGTCATCTGGCTCAATCTCGATACCGAGTATCTCAAAATGTTCTCCGCCATCGTGGTGGCGATCTTCCTCGCCATTCCGTACTGGAAGAAGCGGTACTTCGGCAAGTTTGCGAAAAAACGCCCGCCTGCGGGCGGCGGAGGCTCCGCACAGCCCGATCCCGTTCCGGGATCCGACGAAGAGGCGGGATCGTCCGCGGAGCCCGTAAAGGCTGCCGGCGGGGCGGAAGGAGGCGACCATGTCTGAGAAGAACATTCTGGAATTGCAGAACATCGGCAAAACGTTCAACCGCGGCTCCGTCAACGAGAAGATCGCGCTCAGGGAGTTCAGCCTTACGGTGAAGGAGGGCGACTTCATCACCGTCATCGGCGGCAACGGGGCGGGGAAGTCCACGCTCATGAACGTCATCTGCGGCACCTATCCCGTGGACGAGGGGAAGATCATCCGCGGCGGACACGACGTGACGCGCCTGCCCGAATATAAGCGCGCAAAGTATCTGGGGCGCGTCTTTCAGGATCCCATGATGGGGACTTCGCCCAATATGGAGATCCAGGAGAACCTCGCGCTCGCGTACCGCCGCGGGAAGGTGCGCTCGCTCATGCCGGGCATCCGCAAGAGTGAAAAGGAGTTTTACCGCGCGCAGCTTGCACGCCTCGGGCTGGGGCTGGAAGAGCGCATGACGGCGAAGGTGGGGCTGCTTTCTGGCGGACAGCGCCAGTCGCTCACGCTCCTTATGGCAACGCTGAAAAAACCCGATCTGCTCCTTCTGGACGAGCACACCGCGGCGCTCGATCCGAAAACGGCCTCCAAGGTGCTCGATTTCACCGAGGAGATCGCGCGGGAGAACGGGCTCACCACCGTCATGATCACGCACAACATGATGGACGCCATCCGCTGCGGGAACAGGCTCATCATGATGCAGGAGGGCAGGATCATATACGACGTCTCGGGCGAGGAGAAGCGCTCCCTGCGCGTGGAGGATCTGCTTGAGCGCTTCCGCGCGACCGCGGGCGAACTGAGCGACAGAATGATCCTGGGCTGACTTGCGGAAACCGGGTTTACCGCAAAAATAAAAAAGGGCGCGGCGCGCCCTTTTTTTTCATGGAACGATTTGCCTTTCCGCCGCGGAAGTGCTATAATAGGGGACGAAAAAAATCAAACGAATCAAAGGAGCATACCATGTCTGAGAAAAAGAGCAAAGGGCAGGCGCGCTACGACGAGCTTGCCTACGACAAGAAGAACTATTTCGAAGTTGCCTCCAAGGCGGAGCGCAAGAAGATGTTCGCCTATGCCGAGGGGTATAAGGCGTTCCTCGACGAAGCCAAGACGGAGCGCGAGGCGTGCGCCGCTGCCGTGAAGATGGCGCAGGAACACGGGTTTACCGAGTTCCGTTTCGGCGATCCGCTCGCCGCAGGCGATAAAAAGTACTTCGTCAACCGCGGCAAATCGGTCGTCGTGTTCCGCGTCGGCACCAAGGATCTCGAAAAGCACGGCATGCGCATCATCGCGTCGCACATCGACGCGCCCCGCATCGACGTCAAGCAGAACCCCCTCTACGAAGAGGCGGGCATGTGCTTTCTGAAAACGCATTACTACGGCGGCATCAAGAAGTATCAGTGGACGGCGATCCCGCTCGCGCTGCACGGCGCGGTCGTCCTCAAAGACGGCACCAAGGTGGAGATCCGCGTGGGCGAGGATCCCAAAGATCCCGTGTTCTACATCGACGACCTTCTGCCGCACCTCGGGCAGGAGCAGATGGCGGGCAAGGCAGCCAAGATCATCGAGGGCGAACAGCTCAACGTGGTCGTGGGCGGCATGCCCTATCCCGATGAGGACGTCTCCAAAAAGATCAAGCTCACCGTGCTCAATTACCTCAACGAAAAGTACGGTATGTGCGAAGAGGACTTCCTCTCCGCCGAAATTTCCGCCGTTCCCGCCTATCCCGCGCGCGACGTCGGGTTCGACCGCGCGCTCATCGGCGCATACGGGCACGACGACCGCGTCTGCGCCTATCCCGCGCTCACGGCTGTCCTCAACGGCGAATCCGAGCACACCGTGCTTGCGATGCTCGTCGATAAAGAGGAGATCGGCAGCGAGGGCACCACGGGCATGCAGTGCAAGGTGTACGAGGATCTGATGGCGGAGATCTGCGCGGCGATGGGCGCATGCTTCCGCAAGGTGCGCTATGCCTCCAAGTGCCTCTCTTCCGACGTGACCGCGGCGTACGACCCCAACTTCTCGGGCGTGTACGAAAAGATGAACTCGGCAATGCTCTCCTGCGGCACCTGCATGTGCAAGTTCACGGGCAGGGCGGGCAAGAGCGGCTCCAACGACGCCTCCGCGGAGTTCGTGGGCGAAGTGCGCAAGATGTTCGAGAAAGAGGGCGTCGTGTGGCAGACGGCGGAACTCGGCAAGGTGGATGCTGGCGGCGGCGGCACGGTCGCCATGTATCTGGCAAAGCTGAACATCGATACGGTCGATCTCGGCGTGCCCGTCATCTCCATGCACGCGCCGTGGGAGCTCATCTCCAAGGCAGACCTGTACAGCAACTATATGGCGTTCCTTGCGTTCATGAAGTAAAACCAAAGCCGCCGCGCGAAAGCGCGGCGGCTTTTTTACGGATGGTGAATTATACTATTAAGTGCAACAGATGAGGGAGAAAAAAAGTAGTTCAT
>ERZ1090879.478-NODE-478-length-25239-cov-20.165422_pt1 | contig 25239 bp, 24 predicted proteins | sample MGYA00478472_ERZ1090879 | MGnify/ENA primary metagenome ERZ1090879 (study PRJEB33644, sample SAMEA5815723) | chicken gut metagenome | biome: Chicken; feature: Gastrointestinal Tract; material: Caecum | place: Ireland | collected 2019-01-01 | study: A study of the... | reverse complement strand
AGATTTGTTTGATCAAAATCTTTCTAACTGTTGCACTTAAGTTGACAATTCACCTAGACGCAAAAGGGAGAGGCGGCACCTCTCCTTTTCATGGCTTTATCAGACAATGCGCGTCGACTTCCGCAAAAATACCGAAAAATCTTTATATACAACTTTTACTCGGACGCGATCGGAAGATCCCGCCGCCGATATTCGCAAAAGGGCAGGGCATAAAGTAAGGCGGCGAACCATTCCGGTTCGCCGCCCGTTATTTCGTGGCATTTATCATCTTTTCATTCCGCTGATTCCGGAAAGTTCTTTTCGTAGATCGTACTTACACTTTTTTCAACCGAAAGCATTTTCGTTCTTGTTGGTTGAAACTCCCTGATCCTTGAAAGGAATTTTTCTTTCCCTTTTACGGTCTGCCAAACTTGTTTCTCTTCTCCTGTTCTCGATAGGGGATCTCTTTCTTTTTCCTTATCATCGCCAGAATTCTAAGTTTCAGATCGATTTCCTTTTTCGTTTCCAAGATCTCTTTTCTCTGCCTTTCATCTCCAGAATTTCAGGTTTCGAATGAGTTTCCTGTCAGGATAGGATACTTTTTTGTTTGCGATGCTAAACCCACGCAACGAATGGAGTTTTCTTGGTTTTCGCTTTCCCTTTTGTTTCCGTACGCGAAACGGTTGTCTGTAGGTGGAATGCGGTTTCGTTTTCCTTGAAAGGCTTTCCAAAGAATTTTCCGTTTGATTTTTTCTTCTTCCTCTTCTTCTTTGCTTCCTCGTTTCGTATCAGTTTCTTTTTCGAGGAACCGACCTACAGATCATACGACTTTCGGAAGGTCATCGGATTCGGAATGGGAAATCATCTTGCGGAAGGGTTCTTTTTCTTTCCTTTTTTGGAGAACTTCCTTCAGCTCACTCCCTTGTTGTGCCTTCATTATAGCATATAATTTTCACTTGTCAATAGTTTTGGTGAAAAAAATTTTAATTTTTTGTAACTTTTTTTCGCCCCGCCCGATTGCGGGAAAAAAACGGCAAAAACAGGATTAAAACGGCTTGGCGTTGTAATTTTCCAGGAACCGGTTGATGCGTGGGAAGTCGGACGGGGTCACGATGGAGAGCGCCTTTTCTCCGAATATCCCGTGCTCGGTCACAATGACCGCCAGAAGGTTTTTCCGCGTTTCAAAGGCGACGAACACTTCGAATACCGTGGCGTCCTGGCTCATGATGCAGTATTTCTCCATTTCCGATTCATGCATCACGTCGCGGCAAAGTGTTTTGGTGAAGAATGCGCTCAGATCTTCTCCTGCTTTTACGCGGACTTCGATTTCGGAGTACAGTCCGTACGAGTTGATCACGCCGACCATCGTGCCGTGATCGTATACGATGAGCGTCTTCTGCCAGTTCTCGCGGAACGCCTCCACCGCAGAGAGCACGGGCTTATCGGCAAATACCGAGGCGATCTTTTTAACCTTGATGGCGTCGATAAGGCGTGGCGGGCGGCAAAGCATCGCCTCGATGAATTCGATGGTCGAGACGACCTCGTCGCACGGTACGGCGATCACCGTCTCGTCCGTCGAACCCGCAGTGCGGTGTACGATCGCATTCCTGAGTTTGCCGTAGTCGATGAGCTCGCTCGAATACCGCCGGACGGTGATGTCGAGGTCGGAACACCGTTTCACAAGGTCGGTAAAATTTGCCGTCGCTTTTGCATTGTACAGAAGTTTGAGCTGCGCCTCGATGCGGTTATAGCTCTGCAAAAAGCGTGAGGCATTGGATACATCCATATAATATCCTCCGTATTGTGTATCTTATGCATAGATTATACCACATCTTGTATGGGTTGACAAGGGGGGATTTATGAATTTATACGGCAGCCGGAGGCGACGTTTTTCGACGCCCTTCGCCGAAGTCCCGCATCCTTCGCAGCCGATAAGCATTTATAATGGCAGATACGAGGCGGGGAGTCATGGTCGTTTATTGGGAATACGCCTTTGCGGAAAATGCGCTCCTGGACGGGCTGCTTTTGTATCTTGCGCTCCGATGCGTGCGACTGCGCGTGTACGTGCGGAGACTGTTTCCTGCGGCGGCGATCGGCGGAGCGGAGGCGGTCGTCTTTCCCGTCCTCGCGCTTCCCGTTTGGGCGGCGTACACCGTAAAAGTGCTCGGCGGTGTCCTTATCTGCCTTGTGGCAGCCCGCGGCGGGTGGAAAAAATTCGCGGCGGCGACGGCTGTTTTCTTTGCGCTCACGTTCGCGCTCGGCGGGCTTTTGACGGCTGCATACTCCTTTTTCGGGGTAGAAACCGCTGACGGGACAGGGTTTTATGTAGAACGCGCGCCCGTCGCACTGATCTTTGCCGGGGCCGGGAGTTTCCTCTGCGCTGTTCTTGCAGGCGTCCGCGCGCTCTATCGCTATAAAAAAGTACAGCAGAATATCCTTCCGTGCATGCTCGCCGTCGGTGCAAGGCGCGTAACGTGGACGGGGTTCGCGGACAGCGGCAACAGGCTCTCGTTTCGCGGAAAGCCCGTATGCGTGCTCTCCGCAGCGGCGGTGTTTGCGCTCTTCGGCGCGTCTCCGCCCGCGGTCGGTCGCATTGAAGTCGGCACGGTCAACGGAAAATGCGAACGCCCGGTTTTCCGCGTTGACGTCATCGCCGTCGGCGCGTACCGCGGCGGTGCCTACGTTACGGTCGGCGACGTCGGCAAAGGGTATCAGGTCATAATACATACGGCGCTTCTGGAGGAGACCCATGAACATTTTTTCCATACTCAGATCATGGCTGCAAAAGATAAGGGGCGGTGAAAACGTCGTACATTACCTGTGCGGAAACGAGGCGCTGCCCCTTCCGCTCCCGCCCGAGGAAGAGGCGGAGATGATCGCAAAACTCGAGGCGGGCGAGGATGCGGAAAATATCAAGGCAAGGCTTGTCGAACACAACCTCAGGCTTGTCGTGTATATCTCGCGCAAGTTCGAAAATACAGGCGTGGACGGCGACGATCTTATCTCCATCGGTACCATCGGGCTCATCAAGGCGATCAATTCCTTCCGCTCGGATAAGAACATCAAGCTCGCAACGTACGCCTCTCGCTGTATCGAAAACGAGATCCTCATGTATCTGAGGCGCACCGTCAGGCTTAAGAGCGAGGTCTCTTTCGACGAACCGCTCAATACCGATTTCGAGGGCAACGAGCTGCTGCTTTCCGACGTGCTCGGCACGGACAGCGAAACGGTCTACGGCGGTGTGGAAGCGAGCGTGGAAAAGGAGCTCCTTGCCGAGGCGCTTAAAAAGCTGCCCGAACGTGAACGCAGGATCATGTACATGCGTTTCGGACTGGGCGGACAGGAAGAAATGACGCAGAAGGACGTCGCCGACGAACTCGGCATCTCCCAAAGCTACATATCGCGGCTGGAAAAGAAGATCATCGAGCGGCTGAAAAAGGAGATCTCGAAGCTGGTATAAATGAGTCCCGACGGGTTCTTCCGAAACGGGTATAAAATTACGCCGATTCCGCATACTTGCTCCGCATACATACGGTTATCAGGAGGTGGAGTATGCTGCAAAAAGTGAGTATCTGCGGAGTGGATACGACGGGACTGCCCAAACTTTCGCACAAAGAGAACGAGGAACTCATGCAACGGCTCAAAGCGGGCGATAAAGCCGCGCGCGACAAGTTCATCGTGGGCAATATGCGCCTCGTGTTGTCGCTCGTCAAGCGGTTCTGGGCAAAGAACGCCAACGCCGACGACGTGTTCCAGGCGGGCTGCGTGGGGCTCATCAAGGCGATCGACGGGTTCGATCTGAGCTTTCACGTCAAATTCTCGACGTACGCCGTGCCCATGATCCTCGGCGAGATCAAGCGATATCTGCGCGACGGGAACTCGCTGCGCGTTTCGCGCTCCATCCGCGACCGCGCGTACCGCATTCTGAAAGTGCGCGAGAGTATCGAGGAGCGCGACGAGGAGGCGACCATCGAGAAGATCGCCGCTGCGCTCAAAGTGCAGGAGCGGGAAGTCGTGTATGCGCTCGACGCCATCTCCGATCCCGTCTCACTCTACGAGCCCGTGTATAACAAGTCGGGCGATACGCTGCAGCTTTTGGATCAGCTCTTCGACGAATCGCAGAGCGAGGAGATCTGGACGGAGCGCGTCGCCCTTAAAGACGCCATCGCGCGGCTCACCGACCGCGAGCGCCGCATTCTGCAGCTCCGCTATTACGAGGGGAAAACGCAGACGGAGATCTCGGCGGAGGTCGGCATCTCGCAGGCGCAGGTCTCCCGCCTCGAAAAGAACGCCATCGGAACCATCCGGAAGGAAATCTCTTAAATGAACGGCAGGCGCAATATTTCGCCTGCCGCCGTCTTTATGCGGTTTCTTGCTGCCGGAGGAATTTCTTCCTGCGGCGGACGTAGAAGATCGTATATCCGCCGATGACGAGTATGCCGACTGCAGTGTCATGCAATGAAGAGAAGAAATGGATCGTTTGCCGTGCATATCACGTTCGGAAGATCGTGCAAGGGAAAGTGCGGGGGAGGACTCCAAGATTCCTGGGATTCCGATGAATTTCCCGGAATGGAACATTTTTTCGCGCCGCTGCATACAATAGAGCGTGGAAACAAGTTTTTCGGAATTGCACAGCAAAGAGGTCGTCAACCTCGCCGACGGTAAGCGCCTCGGCAGGGTGTGCGACGTTGTTTTTACATATCCGGAGGGGAGAGTGCAGGGGATCGTCGCGCCGGGCGGAAAGGGGTTCCGGTGGGGCAAAGCGGAACTGTTTATCGAGCTTCGCTGCGTCAAAAAGATCGGGATCGATGTGGTGCTCGTCGAAGTGCGCTCTGCGCCCAAGCCCGAAAAACGAGGGAAATGGGGGAGCGGTTCCCGCGAGTGTGCGCCGTCCGCGCAATGCGCTCCGAACGATCGCCGCGACTATGGGGAGTACGAGTAAACGGAAGAATTACGCCTGTTTCATAGTAGTATGTCTGACATACTACTATGATCACGCTCTTAAAAACATATAAAAAAGCCACCGTTTTCCAAAAAACGATGGCTTTTTGTTAAATTGAAGTACTATTGATGATTTTCGGGGGAATAGCAGTCGCACATTCTCCCGTCCGGCAAAAAACCTGTATCGGAGCACTTCGGACAGGCATATTTCGGGGAAAGATCAGACTCCGTCATGCCGAGCTTTGCGAGTGCGGCGGCGCGGGCACGGCGCGCCTGTTCGATGCGCTCGCGGATCTGGGGAAGGGCGGCGGGGGAAAACACTTCTGCCTTTGCAAGGTCGATCTCTCCCTTCTTGAGTGCGCGTTCCGCAGCGGAAAAATCTTTGTCCTTTCCTGCGGCAGCCCTTGCGCGATCGGCGCGTTCCACGGCGGCGTTGCGGCGCAGCGCATACCAGCGTTCGCGCGCGCTCCGCGCGTCTGCATTGACGTCGGCTTTGGTACGGAAATCGCGCGGCGCTGTTTCCTTGCCCGTTGTCTTGTGTTCGGGGATCGCCTCAGGGTCGGTGATCCCTTCGCGCTTCCATTCCGAAAGCAGTTTGTTGATGTAAGGCAGGGGCGCGGAGGCGCCGGAGCTCCGCTTTGCCGCCTCCATGATGAGCGCGTCCGGCATGTTCCAGCTCTTCCATGCGGCGACCATATCGAGCGCGGCGACCGTCTTTTTGATCACGCCGCATACAGCCTGCAATTTCTGCAGAAGTTTGAGCTGACCTTCGCGCGCCGAGCAATACGCCTTCACGCTGTCCGCGTCCACGATGCCCGCGCCGTACATCTGCATGAGCATCGCGTCCATTTCGGCAAAGCCGAAGGAGAGCTTCATTCCGACGGACGCCACGGCGAGCAGGCTCTCTTCTTCGTATCCGCGGGAGAGCCATTTCTCCGCATATTCTTCCGCATAGGGGCGGGGGTTCTGCACCTTCACGCCGAGTTTTCTTGCCACTTTGTATACGACGGATGTGAGTTCCTCGCGCCGCGCCAGATATTCGCGCGCGGCTTTCTCCGTTCTGATCTCTTTTTCAAGAAGTTCGTCGATGAGGATATCGAGCGTGGCGAGCGATCCCTTTTTGAGCGCCTCCGCGCAGGCGACGACCGCGCCGTTTTCCATGCCGCGGGCAGCCCATTTTTCGAGGAGGGCATAGTCGCTCTCCTGCGGTTTGCGGTAGATCCCCAGGATGGCATAGAGTTTCGTGAGCTCCTTTTCGCGCGCGTTGAAGTCTGCCAGATCTGCCTCCACCTGTTCGTAAGTGTATTTGTGCTCGCGGCAGAGTTTCTGCGCCTTGTTGAGCATGTGTGCGGAGGAGACTTTTTCGCCGTCCTTTTTCACGCAGTATTCGGCGACGAGGAGGAACGCCTGCTGTTCCATCGGCTCGTTTTCCAGGAACTCCAGGATGCGCTGCATCTCGTAGGGCTTGAAGTCCTTTCTGGCGCGCTGTAAAAGTTTGTAGAGCTCGCGGTTGAAGGCGGCGTATTTTTCGGGGCGCACCGATTTCGGCTTGCCCACCGCCGCGTTCACGGGAAGGTATTCGAGCATGAGCGGCGAACGGGAGAGGATGCGCACCAGGTCGCATTCCTCCCAGAACTCAAAGATGGAGATGAATTTTTCAAGCGGGATGCGAAGGAGCTTTGCCGCCGTCTCGGCGTCGAATTCGCCCGCGCACTGGCAGGCGTACAGTCCGTAGAGGTAGGCGCGCACGGCGTCGCCGTCCGCCTGCGGCAGATATTTCGTGATGAACTGATTTTCCACGCTCGTGAACATGTTCGCGGTAAAATCTTTTGAAAATGCGGCAAACGACATAATTCCGTCCGATTCTCCTTCCCTTTGGTACCCGGTTTCACACGCGCAATTTGCCTAAATGCAAACTCAACGCTTGCTTTTTTTCCGATATCGTTATATAATAGTATATCATAATCGGCGCAGAATGGCAATTTCTTTTTGCCTTTCTGCCCGCGGCTTTTTTCGTATGAATATCCTGCACACATCTGATTGGCATATCGGCAAACGCCTGATGGACAGAGAGCGGCTTCCCGAGCAGACGGAGGCGCTCGAAGAGCTCGTCTGCATCTGCGAGAGGGAACGCGTCGACGTCGTCCTCGTCGCGGGAGACGTGTTCGATACGTTCATGCCCTCCGCGGAGGCGGAGGAGGTGTTTTTCCGCGCCGTCAAGCGCCTTGCGGGCGATCGGCGCGCCGTGGTGCTCATCAGCGGCAATCACGACGACGGCGTGCGGCTCGCCGCGTCGGCGCCGCTCTCCGCGGAGGAGGGGATCTACCTCTTTGGCGGCGGAAGGCGCTCTCTCCCCGCGGGCGGGGCGCGCGGCGTGCATGCGGTGCAGTCGGGCGAAAATTACATCCTTCTCGAAAACGAAGCGGGAGAGCGGCTCTTTGTCAATGCGCTCCCATATCCGAACGAGGCGCGCCTCAGAGAGGAAAAGACGGAGGAGAGCTATCCGGAAAAGGTGTCTCGCTGGATCGCGGCCGGCGGTCGGGCGCGCCCTGCGGGGGTGCCGTACGTCCTTCTGACGCATCTGTTTGCGGCGGGCGGCGTTTCCGGCGAGAGCGAGCGCGATATCGAGCTGGGCGGCGCGCGCGTCGTTCCGCTCGCATGTTTCCCCGAAGACGCGTTCACGGCGCTCGGGCATCTGCACAAACGCCAGCGCCTGCGCGACAACGTATATTACAGCGGTTCGCTTCTGCAATATTCTTTCGACGAGGCGAATATCCCCAAGAGCGCGGCGCTCCTGACGACGAAGGGGGATAAAGTCATATTTTCCAAAGAGATCCCTCTCGTATCCGGGAAAAAACTCGTGCGGCTGGAGGCGGCGGGCGTGGAACAGGCGCTCATGCTCCTGCAGCGGTACGAAGGCGCGTTCATCGAACTCACGCTGCATCTGACCGCGCCGCTCACTTCGCGCGAGACGATGTCTCTCCGCGAGGCGAACGAGGGGCTTGTCTCGCTCATTGTACGCACGCAGGCGGCGATCGAAACGCCCGAAGTCGTGCGCAGCACGCTCTCTTCCGGAGAGCTGTTTGCGGCATATTATCAGTCGGTCTACGGCGAGGATCCGTCCGACGAACTCAAAGAGGCATTTTTGCAGCTTCTTGCGGAGGACGCATGAAACCGACCTATCTCTCTTTATGCGGCATAAATTCCTTCTCCGAGCGCGCCGAGATCGACTTTGAAAAACTTTTGGAATTCGGGATCTTCGGCATCTTCGGGGATACGGGCTCCGGAAAGAGCACCATTTTGGACTGCATCGGATTTGCGCTCTACGGCAATGTGGCACGCTCCCGTTCGGGGAGCATCGCGGACGTCATCAACTATAATGCCGATAAGGCGGACGTGCAGTTCGAATTTGAGATTTTTTTCGACGGCAAGCGGCGGAAATTCCGCGTCGAGCGTGAGCTCAAACGCAAAAATGCGGCGCAGTCCGCCAAAGTTTACGAATTCGACGGGGAGAGCCGGCGCGTCGTGGCGGACGGCGTGCGCGACAGCAACGCCTTTTTAGAGCGCGTCATCGGGCTGGAGCAGAAGGACTTCGAAAAGTGCATCGCGCTCCCCCAGGGCGAATTTGCGCAGTTTGTAAAATCGGCGCGCGGCGACAGGCTCAAACTTGTTTCCCGCCTTTTCGATCTCGAAAGTTACGGAGATGCGCTCGTCAGACGCGCGGGCGCGCGCATGACGGAAGCGAAACAGGCGCTCGAGCTGACGAACGCCCGTCTCGAACAGTACGCGGATATCAGCAAGCAGGCGGCGGAGGCGCTGGAAAAGGAGACGGCTGCGCTCGCCGAAGAGGAAGGGCGGTCGCATGAGGCGCTCGTCTCGCTCCGCAAGGAGGCGGAGGCGCTGCGTGAAAAGGTGCGCCTTCGCAAGGAGCGTGAACGCGTCGCCGCCGAAATGCAGAAATTAGAGGCGCGCCGCGAAGAGATGAAAACGCTGAATGGCGAGCTCGATCGCCTTGTCGCGGCGGCGGCGGTCGTCAAAGCCGCGGAGGAAGTCAAGACCTGCGGACTGCGCGCCGCAGAACGGAAAAAGGCGCTTGCCATTTCAGCATCCCGCGTGAAGGCTGCGGAGGAGTCGGAACGGGCGGCTGCCGCATGGGACGCGGCGAAAGCCGAGGAAGGGGAGCGCACGCTCGCCGACCGCATTGCCCGGGCGAAGAGCCAGCAGGTCGCGGCGGACGAACTGGCGAGAGCCAGGGCGCGCCTTGCAAAAACCGAACAGGCGCTCGCGGCGGAACGCGCCGCTTTCCGCGGATTTTCCTACGAGGAGGAACGCGCAAAGCTGGAGACCGAGGCGGCGGCGTTGGGAACGGAGGACTTCGTCGGCTTTCTGGAAACGCATGCGAGATCGCTCTTCAAGGGCGAGTACGCGCAGTTTTCCGCGGAACTGAAAGAACTTACGGAAAAATATCCCGCCATTGCGGACGACAGCCGTCCGCTCATTGAAAAATATGCCGCGCTCGCCGCGGGGGAACGCCCCGATCTCGACGGCCTGCGCGCACAGTTCGAGGCGCGGCAGAGAGCGCGCGCGGAAGTGGAAAAAAACAAACTTGCACTCGAAAAGGCGAAGGGGCGGTACGATCTGCATCTGGAATCTCTGCGCACGCTCAGCGCCGACTTCGAGGAGACGAAGGCACGCGTCGAGCGCCTGAGCGGTGCCGTGCAGACGGAGGACGAACCGCTTGCGGCGCTCGAAGAAAAACTTGCCGCGATGCGTGCGGAACGTGCCCGCCGTGCGGAGGAGAAGGAGCGCGCGCAGCACGCGCTCGCCGATGCGCGCACCCTGTACGCAAAGGCGGCGTCCGAGGACGCGTCTGCATGCGAGGCGGAGGAAGGCGCCAAAAAGCGGCTTTCGGAATCGCTCGCGTCGGGCGGGTTTGCGCATACCGGGGAGGCTGCGGCGCTCTCCGCAAAATACGGCGATCCGGCGGCGGCGCGCGCCCGCGTCGAGGGTTACAAAGAACTCTGGGCGGCAACGCGGGCAAAGCTGCGCGAGCTGAGCGAAGAGGATCTTTCCGCCGCGACGGATGAGGCGTACGCCGCGCTTGCGGAACGGCTTTCGAAGGCGGAACAGGACGCAAAAACGTGTTCGCAGACGCTTGCCGTCAGGCGGCAGGAGCTTGTCCGCATGCAGGCAGGGCTCAGAGAAAAGCAGTCGCTCGAGAAGGAGCGTGCCGAAAAAGAAAAGCACGCGCAGCTCTGCGAGCGGTTGAGAAAGCTCCTCGAGGGCAATAAATTTATGGAGTTCGTCGCGGAAGAGTATCTCCAGACCGTGGCGGCGAACGCCACGCGGCAGCTCCTTTCGCTTACGGACGGGCGCTATTCCCTCCGTTACGACAAGGGCTTTTACGTCGGCGACAATTTCAACGGCGGATTGCTGCGCGGGGTATACACGCTTTCGGGCGGGGAGACTTTCCTTGTCTCGCTCTCGCTCGCCCTCGCGCTCAGTGCCGAGATCTGCCGCAAATCCCTCCGTCCGATCGAATTTTTCTTCCTCGACGAAGGGTTCGGCACGCTGGACGAGCATCTCGTGGACGTCGTTATGGATTCCCTCGAAAAGCTCAAGGGCGAGCATTTTTCCATCGGCATCATCTCCCACGTGGAGGAACTCAAACATCGGATCGACCGCAAACTCTCGGTAAAGAAGGCGACGGAGCGGCACGGTTCTCAAATAATTGCGGAGTGAGGTAAATTTTTGGTGAGTACGTTTTTGACCCCCGTGACCCTGTGGAAGGATTTCGACGACTCCCTGCCCCTCGAAGAGCACGTTCTCTCCGAGGAGAAGCGGGAGGGCGCCGTCTTTCAGGACGTCGTCTTTTACGGCAGGGCTATCGGGCAGACGCGTGTAAAAATTTACGCACAGTACGCTTTTCCGGAGGGGGAAACGCATTTTCCCGTCGTTCTCGTTCTGTTCGAGGCGGGGCATCCGTTCGACGAGGCATTCGTCAGGCGCTTTGTGGCGCGCGGGTACGGCGTCCTCAGCGTGGATTACTGCGGCGATAACGGTACCGACCGCTGTACGCAGTACCCGCCCGAGGTGGACTACGCCAATTTTGTCCGCGCGGGGCGGCACCTGGAGTATGCGGAACCGACCGCCCGCGAAACCTGCTGGTACGAATGGGCGGGCGTCGCGCGGTATGCCGCAAAATTTCTTGCGTCGCGCGCGGAGGTCACGCGGTTCGGTGCGATCGGACTGCGCTCGGGCGGCGAAGTACTCTTCAAGATCGCGCCCTATGTTCCGCTTGCCTGCCTCGTAACGGTCTGCGCGGCGGGGTGGTGGGCGTACCGCGGCATGGAAAAATTTGCGGGCGAACAGCGCGTGTTCGACGAAGAGCGCCATCGCTTCATCGCGGGCATCGATTCGCAGAGTTATGCGCCTTACGTCAAATGTCCGGTTCTGTTGCTTTCCGCCGTCAACGATACCAAGCACGATTACGACCGCGTTTACGATACCTTCCAGCTCCTCGATCCCAAGCTCGACAAGGCGTTTCTCTATTCGGCGCACGGGAACGGGCTCATCGGCACGCACTCGCTTGCCGACGTCGATCTCTTTCTCGATAAGTACCTTAAAAACCGTTCTGTGTTCATCAGTGCGCCGGTGGGGATCTCCGTCGGGGAGGACGATCAGGGCAATCTCGTGGTGCGGGCGACCTTCGACGAGGACGGAGAGATCGCGAGCTGCGGCATTTTCTATACGGAAAAGGTCACGGGCGGGCGCGCCCGCGACTGGACGCGCGTCCTCGGTACGCCTGCCGACCTCAAAGACAGCGTCGGAACCTTCCCGCTGAGCATATACGAGGGGAGCCGCCGCGCGCTCGTATACGCGTTCGCCAACTATTCCAACAACTTTTCCGTGACCTCCAAGATCCAGGAAGTCGTCATCGAAAAGCCCTATAAAAACGCATGCCTGAAGAGCCGTGTGCTCTATGAATCGGGTCGAGACGGCACCAACGGCATGGCGGGCTTCCGTCACCGCACGCGTTCCATGGCAAACTGCTTTGCAAACAGCGCCGGCACCGACGCGAAACTTCTTCCCGGGTACGGGGGGATCATGGGCGTCACCGCGGAGGCGGGGCTCGTCTCGTACCGCGTGAGCGAACCGCGCTACGCCGCACCCGATGGCGCGGCGCTCCGTCTCGACGCATACAGCCGTGAAGACGTGCTCTTCAAGGTAACTTTCTATGTCGACGCAAATGAAGAACGCGGGTACAGCGCCGAAGTTCCGCTCGAGGGCGGCGGCAAATGGAAGAGCCTCTTTTTTGAGCCTTCCGATTTCAAGACGGAGACGGGGCAGCACCTCGAAAACTTCAAAAACGTTGTATCCGTCGTCTTTGTCGGCAGCGGCGAGGTGCTCATCAATAACGTTTTATGGATCTGACGCAGCTTACATTGAATACCGTAATAGAGACGAAAAAACCGCACCCGTGCGGCGGTTTACGCTGGAAGATCGTGCGGACCGGCGCAGATTTCAAGATCAGGTGCCTCACCTGCGGGAGGGTCGTCATGCTTACGCCTGACGAACTCAGAAAGCGCGTCAGGCGCGTCGTGGAGGAGGAAAGTTGAAAAATATCCGCCGTCCGCGCATGCTCAATCAACCGCAGGAGAGCCGCGGCGCGTTTGTCGTGCTTGCGGTGCTCGTCCTGTTCGTTCTCGCCGTGCTTGTCGTCAACGTGCTCCGCGTCACGTATACGTTTGCCGTGTACGTTTCGGGGAGTTCGATGGAAGATACCATTCATGGCGGAGACATCGTTTACGCGCTGCGCAGTTTCAACGCCGGGCGCGGAGACATCATCATCATCGACGTATCCGAAAACGAAGATTTTGCATCCGGAACGAACAACATCATCAAACGGCTCATCGCCACGGAGGGCGACTGCGTCAAATGTGTGGAAGGCGTGGTCTATGTAAAACCTGCGGGCGGTGAGTACGCGGCGCTCGACGAGCCCTATACAAAGGGCAGAACGCCGGATTTTGCGGAAGTCGTCGTCGGCGAGGGCGAGATCTTTTTCCTCGGCGATCACCGCAACGTCAGCCACGATTCGACGGAAGTCGGAACGGTCTCCTATTCGGATATCATCGGCGTCGTGCCGGACTGGGCGGTCTCCATAAAAGGGTTTACTACCGGCTGGGAAACGTTCCGCGCCGCCGTGCAGCAACTGTTTTCTTAAACGCGCGCCAGGAACGCCGGCAAAGGCATTATTTTTACAGGTATCTTGTTTCCGCGCCTGCGCGGAGAATATCGATTTTTCATCAGGAGGAAAAAATGATCAGACTTACGGCAGACAGCACATGCGACCTCGGCGAGAATATCCAAAAGCGCGGCATCGGCATCAAGCCGCTCTCCGTCATTCTCGGCGACACCGTCTATTCGGACGGCGTGGATATCGTCCCGCAGGATATTTTCAACTATGTTGAAAAGACGGGGCAGCTCCCCAAGACGGCTGCCCCGAGCATCGCCGATTACGAGGACTTTTTCCGTCCGTATGTGGAGGAAGGGGATACGGTCATCCATTTCAACATCTCTTCCAAGGCGTCCTCCTCTCATTCCTATGCGGCGGAGGCGGCAAAATCGTTCGGCGGGAAGGTATTCGTCGTCGATACGAAGGCGCTTTCCACGGGGCAGGGGCTCGTCATCATGCTCGCCGCGGATATGCGCGATCGGGGCGCCTCCGCGGAGGAGATCGTCGAAAAAGTCAATTCCGTCCGCGCAAAGGTCAATACTTCCTTCGTGCCCGACCGTCTCGACTACCTCTATAAGGGCGGCAGATGCTCGCGCATGGCGCTGTACGGGGCAAACCTTCTCAAGATCCATCCGCTCATCGAGATGGAAGACGGACAGCTCGTTGCCGGCAAAAAATACCGCGGCAGCATGGAAAAGTGCATTGCGCAGTATATCGACGATCTCGCGGCAAAGTATCCTTCTTACGATAAAACGCGCTGTTTCATCACGCACAGCTGCGCCGACGAGTCCGTCGTGGAGGTCGCCCGAAAGAAGGTGAAAGAGCTCTTTGCCTTCGACGAAGTACTCGAAACGGTGGCGGGTTCCGTCATCACGGGGCACTGCGGCAGGAATACCCTCGGTGTGCTCTTTATCGCAGAATAAACGGTTATCCGCGGTATACTGTAAGGGAGTAATACGAACCCGATCAAAAGCGGAAACTGTGCGCTCATACATTGTTGAACCCTTGCCCGTGCCACACGGCACGCGCTGCGGGCTTCGCCTCGTCTGAGACGCTCATCTTGCCGCTTTTGATTGCTACGCACCTTTGGCGTGAAGATTTTCGTGTCAGATTTTTGTGAAGATGACGCCGCTATACAAGCGTATTGCAAGGAAGATGAGCAAAAAGATGCCGAAAAGATGCCGCCAAAGGCGTGGTTCGTATTTTTCCCTTACAGTATAAGAATATTCGATTTTTCAAATGTTCCTTGCGCGTGCGCGGGGGCTTGATTTTCTCGCGCAAATCAGTTATAATAAACGGGATATCAGCAAAAACCGCGCATCGCGCGGAGAAGAGGCATTATGACGAGATTGTATCAGGACAGCGATCTTTGGAACGCGCACAAACAGCGCAGCCGCATCCTTCTGGGGCTCTATATTGCGACGGCGCTTTTTCTTGCGGGGTTTGTCTCCGTGTTCGTCTACTTTATCATGCTCCCGTACGACGATCCGAACGGCACCTGGGCGACGGCAGTCGCCTGTATCCTCGTGGCGCTCTATGTGATTTTTCTCTTTCCCTATATCGGGATCTGTTTCAAACGCGTCCACGCCTATTACAAGATGCTCCGTTTCATCTCCGTAGGACTTAAAGAATATACGGTCGCGCCCTTTGCGGGCATCGAGGACTGGACGACGGTGGACGGCGTCGACGTGAACGTGGCGACTTTCCGCGTGCATAACTATAAGCGCGACGAGGATATGATCCGCCAGATCTATGTCGACGGCGAAAAGGACTTCCCGCCCTTCGAAGAGGGACAGTCCATACGCATGATCTCGCAGGGCAACCTGCTCATCGAATACGAAATCATCAGCTGAAATAAGGAGTTTCACGATTATGAGAGCAGTCGTTACGGTAACGGGTTCCGACAGGCGCGGCATCATCGCAAAGGTGAGCGGCTTTCTGTTTGAGCACGACGTGAACATCGAAGATATTTCTCAGACCATCCTGGGCGACCAGTTCGCCATGATCATGATGGTGGATACTTCCGAGAGCAAGGAAGATTTTGCCGCGCTCTCCGCCGCGCTCGAAGAGATGGGCAAAAAGATCGGCATGACCGTCCGCCTTCAGCATGCGGACATTTTCGACGCCATGCACAACGTCTGAACGGGGCAGAAACGATGTTCAACAAATTCGACGTACTTGAAACGATAGATATGATCGAGAAGGAGCACCTCGATATCCGCACGGTGACGATGGGCGTTTCGCTCCTTCCCTGCATCCGCGCCACGGCGAAAGAGACAGCCGCGGCAGTTTACGACCGCGTGATGAAGAGCGCGAAAGATCTCGTGAAAACGGCGAACGATCTCTCGCGCGAGTACGGGATCCCCATTGTGAACAAACGCGTATCCGTCACGCCTGTTTCGCTCGTCACGGCGGCGTTTCCCGCAGAGAGCGTTCTTGTGGGGCGTGCGCTCGACCGTGCCGCAGGGGAGCTCGGCATCGATTTCCTCGGCGGGTATTCCGCGCTCGTGCACAAGGGCACCGCGGACTATGAAGAAGTGTTCCTCAGGACGATCCCGGATGTGCTTTCCACGACGCAGAGGCTGTGTTCCTCCGTCAACGTCGGCTCCTCGAAATCCGGGATCAATATGGACGCCGTCCGCATGATGGGCGAGATCGTGCTCGATACGGCGGCGCGTACTGCGGATCGGGACGGACTCGGCTGCGCAAAGCTCGTCGTGTTCTGCAATGCTGTGGAGGATAATCCCTTCATGGCGGGTGCGTTCCACGGCGTGGGTGAGGCGGATACCGTCATCAATGTCGGCGTATCCGGCCCCGGCGTCGTGCAGCACGCGCTCAAGTTTATTCCCGATGCCGATCTCACCGATGCCGCCGAGCTCATCAAGCGCACGGCGTTCAAGATCACCCGTGCAGGGCAGCTCATCGCCAAGGAGGCGGCAAAGCGGCTGGGCGCGCGTTTCGGCATCGTCGATCTTTCTCTGGCGCCCACGCCCGCGCGCGGTGATTCGGTCGCGCACATTCTCGAAGAGCTCGGGCTGGAAGTCGTCGGCTGTCACGGAACGACGGCGGCGCTTGCCATGCTCAACGACGCAGTCAAAAAGGGCGGCGTTATGGCGTCCTCCCGCGTGGGCGGGCTTTCGGGCGCCTTTATCCCCGTTTCGGAGGACATCGGCATGATCGAATCCGCAACGGCGGGCAAGATCACGCTCGAAAAACTCGAGGCGATGACGTGCGTCTGCTCGGTGGGGCTTGACATGATCGCCATCCCGGGCGATACGCCCGCGTCGACCATCTCTGCCATCATCGCGGACGAGGCGGCGATCGGCATGGTCAACAACAAGACGACGGCTGTGCGCGTCATTCCCGCCCCCGGGAAAAAGGTGGGGGACGAAGTGAGCTTCGGGGGGCTTCTGGGCAGAGCGCCCGTCATGCCCGTGCACGGCGGCGATGCGGGGAAGTTTATCCGCCGCGGCGGGCTCATTCCCGCGCCCATTCACAGTTTTAAAAATTAAGAGGTGGTTTTTATATGGAACGCAGTGAAGTTGCAGTCAGATATCAGTGGAAAACGGAGGATGTTTTTGAGAGCGACGAGGCATGGGAAGCGGCGTTTGCCGCGCTCGAAACGCTGCCCGACGTCGCACAGTTCCGCGGCAAGCTGAATACCGCCGAAAACGTTGCGGCGTATTTCGCGCTCACCGACGACTATGAGATCCGGCTGATGCGCGTATATCTGTATGCCTTTCTCAAACACGATCAGGATATCCGCGTCACGAAGTACAACGCATACAGCGCCAAGGTCATGACGCTTATGACCCGTTACAGCGCCGAAACTTCCTTCGCAGTGCCGGAACTCACGTCGTTGCCCGAGGAGACGCTCCGTGCGTTTGCTGCGGACGAACGGCTCAAAGATTACGATTATTCGCTTTCCCGCCTCATCGCGCGCAAGAAATATGTGCTCTCCGCCAAGGAAGAGCTCATCTTAGCGCAGACGGCGGAGCCCATGAGCGTCGCGGGCGACGTGTTCGATATGCTCGACGACGCAGAGCTCAACCTGCCCTATATGATGTATCAGGGAAAACGCACGAAACTCACGCACGGGCTGTATTCCGTCATCATGAGCGGCGGCGACCGCGCCGACCGCGCAAAGGCGTTCAAAAAGTACTATTCCGCCTACGGGAAGATCATCAACACGCTTGCGACCACCTACTACGGCAACGTCAAAAAGGATATCTTCTATAAGAACGTGCGCGGGTATGTGAGCTGCCTCGAAATGGCGCTCTCGGAAGAGGACGTCACGCGCGATGTATACGAGAACCTCATCGCCGCGGTAGACGAGTATTCGCCCGTCATGCACCGCTATATGGAGGTGCGCAAAAAGTCTCTCGGCCTCGACGAAATGCACATGTACGATCTGTATATCCCGCTCGTGGAAAATGCGGAGCTCAAACTCTCCTTCGAAGAGGCGTTCGAAGTCGTTCTAAAGGGGCTTTCTCCGCTCGGAGAGCAGTACAACGCGCTTCTGCGCCGCGGGCGCGACGAGCGCTGGATCGACGTCTGCGAGACGGAGGGCAAGCGCGGCGGCGCCTATTCCATCGGCGTGTACGGCAATCACCCGTACGTTCTTCTGAACTACCAGCCCACGACGAACAACGTTTTCACCATCGCGCACGAGATGGGGCACGCGCTGCATTCCTATTTCTCAAACGGCACGCAGCCCTACGCGAAGGCAGACTACAAGATCTTCGTTGCGGAGGTCGCAAGCACCGTCAACGAAGTGCTCCTTTTGAAGTATCTTCTCCATACCACGGAGGATAAGAAGCTTAAAAAGTACCTTCTCAACTACTTTATGGATATGATCCGCACGACGCTCTTCCGTCAGACGCAGTTTGCCTGTTTCGAGCAGGAGGCGCACGCCATGGCGGAGCGCGGCGAGCCGCTCAATAAAGATAATCTTTCCGAGCTCTACTATTCGCTCAACAAGAAGTATTACGGCGAAGCGCTCACGCACGATAGGGAGATCGCCATCGAATGGGCGCGCATCCCGCACTTCTACCGTTCCTTCTATGTCTATAAATATGCGACGGGCATCACCGCCGCGATCGCGATCGCGGGCAGGATCCTCTCCGAAGGACAACCCGCCGTCGAGCGCTACTTCAATTTCCTTAAGGGAGGGTGCTCCGCCGATCCCGTGTCGTTGCTCAAGGGCGCAGGCGCCGATCTCACCGACAAAGAGACGTTTGCCGCCGCCATGAAGGAGTTTGAATCCGCGCTCGCCGAGTTTGAGCAGCTCGACTGACGACGCGCTGCCCGAAGGCAGAGAAATTATTCAAGGGAAGAACCATGCCGAACAATCAGATGCCCCACAATCTGGAGGCGGAGTCCGCTCTTCTCGGCTGTATCCTCATCGACGGGGATATCCAGTCCGAGCTTTTGGAGACGCTCCGCGAGGACGATTTTTACCAGGAATCCAACCGTCTCGTTCTTGAGGCGATGAAGAAGGTGTACGCCGCGCGTAAGCCGGTGGATATCGTCACGCTCACCGATATGCTCGAACGGGACGGAACGCTCGAGCGCGCCGGCGGGCTCGTGCGCGTTACGGAACTTGCAGAAGTCACGCCGTCCGCGGCAAATTACAAGCAGTATTTCGAGATCGTCCGCCGCGACGCCGTGCGCCGTGCGCTCATCCGTGCGGCAAAGGGCATCATTGAGGTAAGCACAGAGGGAACCGAGGCGCGCGATGCCGTCGCCTATGCGGAAAAACAGATCTACGATATCTCCAAGCAGGAAGACAACAGCCAGCTTGCCGGATTGCAGGACGGCGCCGTTGTCCGCGAAGTGCTCACCAAGTTCGAAGAGATCCAGTCCGATCCGAACGCGTTCCGCGGCATGGAGACGGGGTTCAAACACCTCGACCGCATTACAAACGGCCTGCAACGCTCCGATCTCATCGTCATTGCGGCGCGCCCCGGTATGGGAAAGACGTCGCTCTCCATGAACATCGTCGAAAACGTCTGCCTCGTCAAGGGCAAGACGGCGGCGGTATTCTCTCTCGAAATGCCGCGCGCGCAGATCGTGCAGAGATTGCTCTGTGCGCATGCGGGCGTCAGCATGGAAAAGGCGCTCTCAGGGAAACTTTCGCAGAAAGAATGGAAAAACCTGATGATCGCAAGCGATAAGTTGCAGAAGAGCAATCTGTACATAGACGACTCCTCCCGCGTCACGCCGGCGGAGGTGCTCTCCAAGTGCCGCCGTCTCGCCGCCGCGAAGGGCGGGATCGATCTTGTCATGATCGACTATATCCAGCTCATGGGCGGGTCGTCCGGGAAGGGGGATAAGAACGGCAATCTCTTCGAGAACCGCCAGCAGGAAATTTCCTCCATCACGCGCGATCTGAAGATCATGGCGAAGGAGCTCAACGTTCCCGTGATCGCGCTCTCCCAGCTCCGCCGTATCCAGACCAAGGAGCCGCAGCTCTCCGATCTCCGTGAATCGGGCGCGATCGAGCAGGACGCGGATATCGTTATGTTCATCAACCGTCCAGATGTCACCGCCACCGCGGAGGAACTCGCCAAAAAGACGGTCGTCAAGGGGGCGGCGGAACTCATCCTCGCAAAACACAGAAACGGCGCCCTCGGCAGGGTGCAGCTCCGTTTCCTCGGCGAATGCACGAAGTTCGTCGATGTGGACGAGCAGGATATCCCGGACGAAGAGCCGCAGCATTTTACGCCGCCGCCCGAAGGGTACGAAGAATACGGCGCGGGGGATGTGTTCCCCGGCTACGACGACGATACGGGGATCCCGCAATGAAGACGCTCGTCCTCCCGCCGTCGGCGGATACGCTTGAATATGCAAAGGAGCTCATCAAAGCGGGCGAGGTCGTCGCGTTCCACACCGAAACCGTGTACGGACTGGGAGCGGACGCCCGCAACGACGCGGCTGTCCGAAAGATTTTCGCGCTCAAGGGGCGCCCTGCCGATAATCCGCTCATTTCGCACGTCCATAGCGGGTACGATGTCTCCGTACTCGTGGAAACGCCGCCCTATACCGAGGCGCTCCGGAGGGCGTTCCTTCCCGGGCCGCTCACGATGGTCTATCCGTCCAAAGGGAAGGTGAGCCCCGCAGTCTCGTGCGGGCTACCCACGCTCTCCGTCCGCGTGCCTTCTTCGCCGACTGCGCAGGCGTTCCTGCGTGCGGTCGACGTTCCCATTGCCGCGCCGAGCGCAAACCGTTCCAAGCATGTCTCTCCGGTGACGGCGCAGCATGTTCTCGATGATTTCGAAGGCGATATCCCGCTCATCATAGACGGCGGCGCGTCGCAGGGCGGGATCGAGAGCACCGTACTCGACTGCACGGGCGAGGTGCCTCAGATCCTCAGGGCGGGGCTGGTCACGCGCGAGATGATCGCGTCCGTCGTCGGCGCATGCGGCATATATCACATGCGTGCGGGCGAAAAGCCCAAAAGTCCCGGCATGGCGTACAAACATTACGCGCCCGGCTGCCGTACGGCGTTCTTTCCTGCGGATAATACAGAGGAAGCCGTCCGTTGTTACGGCAGAGAGAAGGGCGCGAACGGCAGGCCGTATTTTCTTGCGGAACATGCCGTCTGCGAGCGTCTTTCGGGGTACGATTGTTTTGACCTCGGCGCCTCGCCCGAAGAAATGGCGGCGAATCTCTATGCGCTTCTCCGCGAAGGCGAACGCAAAGCGACGCTGCTCATCGGGATCGAACCGCGCTGCCGCGGCGGCGTGATGGACGGCGTGCGCAACCGGTTGCTGCGCGCGTTCGGACAGTCGGAAAACTGACGGCGGAACGCAGCCAGTCCGCAACCTTTTCTGAGAGGGCAGACCATGAAGCATAAGAAGATCGTATTTGTCTGTACGGGCAATACCTGCCGTTCTCCCATGGCGGAGGCGGTGCTCAAAGAGGAACTGAAAAAGCGCAAGATACGTTGGTATTCCGTCTCGTCCGCCGGGTTGCGTGCCGAGGACGGCGCGCCGATGTCCGCCAACAGCCGTCTGGCGCTGCGCGAGGCGGGGATCTGTGTGCCGGATGCGTTCAGAGCGCGCCGCCTCACGCCGAAGATGATCTCGGAGGCGTACGCGGTCGTTTGCATGACGGAGGAACAGGCAAAGCGTCTGCAGGGCGCGCCCAACGTAACGAGCTTGTATGCCCTGGCCGGGCGCGAGATCCCCGATCCTTACGGGCAAAGCGCCGAGGTCTACCGCGCAACGCTGCGCGCGATCACGGAATGTATGCCGTCGGTCATCCGGCGGCTGTGCATGGAATAATTCAAGCAAGAGGGAGGAGAAAAAGATGAAAATTTCAGTTGCGTGCGACCACGGCGGGCTTGCGCTCAAAAATGCGGTGGTGGATTGGCTGAAGCAGAACGGTTACAAGGTCACGGATTACGGTACAGACAGTCCCGCTTCCTGCGATTATCCCGACTATGCCGTCAAAGCTGCGGAGGCAGTCGCGGAGGGCGTCTGCGATTTCGGCATCGTCGTATGCACGACGGGCATCGGCATTTCCATCGCGGCGAACAAGGTGAAGGGGGTGCGCTGTGCGCTCTGCTCCGAGCCGCTTTCCGCAAAAATGACCCGTCTGCACAACGATGCGAACATGCTTGCGCTGGGCGGCGGGATCGTCGGCGTCAATCTCGGGCTGGAGATCGTAAAAACGTTCCTCGAAACGCCATTCTCCGAAGAGGAAAAGCATGTGCGCCGCATCGGGAAGATCGCGGAGATCGAAAAGAAGTATATGAAGTAACGCGACCGCACATGCCGTACCGACAACGCGGCATGCGGAAAGTAAACCGTGGGAGGCAACCATGACAAAGGCTCTGAAGGATAAGATCGTAGAATCGCTTACCTCCATTTTGCCCATCGCACTCATCGTCCTCGTTCTGAGCGTGGCTTTCGTGCCCCTGGATACGGGCACGTTCGTGCTCTTTCTTGTGGGCGTTTTTCTGCTCATCGTGGGGCTGGGCTGTTTCATGCTGGGCGCCGATATGTCCATGCTCGTCATCGGCGAGAAGATCGGTTCTACCATGACGCATTCCCGGAAGATCTGGCTGATCGCGCTGCTCTCCTTTGTCATCGGCATCATCGTCACGATCGCGGAGCCCGATCTTCAGATCCTTGCGGAACAGGTCCCTGCCGTTGCGGAAAAAACGCCGCTGGGGAACTACCTGCTCATACTCACCGTTGCGGTTGGGGTCGGCATCTTCCTCACCATCGGCATGCTGCGCATCGTATTCCGCATCCCGTTCCATTTCCTGCTCATTGCATTCTATGCGATCGCCTTTATTCTGAGCATTTTCGTCGATCCCAGCTTCTGGGCGGTCTCTTTCGATTCGGGCGGCGTTACGACGGGTCCCATGACTGTCCCGTTTATCATGTCGCTCGGCGTCGGCGTTGCCTCCATCCGGAGCGGCAAGGGCAGTAAGAACGATTCGTTCGGTCTCGTCGCGCTTTCGAGCGTCGGCCCCATTATCGCCGTGCTCACGCTGGGCATTATCTTCAAGATCAAAGATGTGGAATACGTGATAGAGCCGCTCACCGAGGTCACCGATACGCGCGGCGTATTCTTCGAGTATCTGAACGGATTCGGCAGCTATGCGCAGGAGGTTGCCATCGCGCTCTCGCCCATTATCGCGTTCTTCATTCTCTTTCAGCTCGCCTCGCGCGCCTTCCGCAAACGCCAGATCGTCCGCATCCTCGTCGGATTCGTATACACGTTCGTAGGGCTTTCGCTCTTTCTTTCGGGCGCCAACGTCGGCTTTATGCCCGTCGGCCGCACGATCGGACAGGGGCTTGCGGAGCTCTGGGGCGGCTGGCTGCTCATTCCCGTCGGAATGATCATCGGCTATTTCGTCGTTGCCGCCGAGCCTGCCGTTCACGTCCTGAATAAGCAGGTCGAGCGCATGAGTGCGGGCGCGATCACATCATCTGCCATGATGAAGGGGCTGTGCATCGGCGTCTGCGTCTCATTGGGGCTTGCCATGATGCGCATTCTCACGGGCATCAACATCATGTGGATCCTCATCCCTGGATACGCGATCGCCCTCGTGCTCACCTTCTTTACGCCTCCGCTCTTCACGGGCATCGCTTTCGATTCGGGCGGCGTTGCGAGCGGCGCGATGGTCTCTGCGTTCGTTCTCCCGATGGCGATCGGCGCATGCAGCGTCCTCAATCCCGAGGGGATCATGACGCAGGCGTTCGGCTGCGTGGCGTTTGTCGCACTCACGCCGCTCATCAGCATTCAGATCCTCGGCATCGTCTATAAACACAGAACAAGCTCCATCAAACGCAAGTTTCTTACGGTGGAGGATCGCGTGCTGGAATACGAGGTGAACTGACATGGCAAAACAGATAAAACAACAGCGCAGCGAAGTCCGTTCCGTGCTGCGTACCGCCGGGAGCGCGCTCGGCAGTAAACTGGGCGTCCGTACGGCGGTAAAACTTCCCGGAAGGGTGAAACTGCTCGTCAGCATCGTCAATAAGCGCGATGAAGAGCGCATCAAAGACGTCATCGACGAGGTATCCGTTGCGCTTATGATCAAGTTCGAGGGATTCGGCACGGCGCATTCGCAGGTGCTGGACTACCTCGGCATCGGCGAAACGGAAAAGACGGTCGCTTTTTCGCTCATCCCGGAGGGCGATGAAGATCTTATCATGCGCGAGATCCGCAATAAGATCTCGCTCTATCTCGTCGGGCGCGGCATTTCGTTTACCGTTCCGCTCACAGGGATCTCTGAAATCATCGCAAACGGGATTACGGGCGCGGCAGCGGAAAAAGGCATTGAGGAGGGGAAACGTATGACGGAAGAAACCAGAAAGTACGATCTTATCGTCGCGGCGGTTGCCGCGGGGTTTGCAGAGGAGGCGATGGAAGCCGCCCGCGCGGTGGGCGCGGCGGGGGGTACGATCATTCATGCCCATTCGCTCGGCAACGCCAAGGCGGAACAGTTCATCGGCGTTTCGCTGATGCAGGAACAGGATCTGCTGCTCATACTCACAAAGCGCGAGGGAAAACTTCCCATCATGCAGGCGCTCTTCGATAAGGTCGGGCTCAAGACGCAGGCGGGAGGGATCATCTTCTCCGTCCCGGTCGATAAGACGGCGGGAATCTCGGTCGCCGATGAAACGCAGGCGGAGGAGAAGGAAGGCGCATGAGCCGCGTCATCTGCATTGGCGGCGGCGAGATCAAAAACCGCGAAACGCTCGCCATCGACGAATACATTGCAGCCGAAGCGAAAAAAGCTGCGGGAGAACGCCGTGCCTGCGGGCTGTTTATCCCGACTGCCAGCCACGATTGCATGCCCTATTACAATACGTTTCACAAAGTATATACGGGGATATTCGATATCAAAACAGATGTTGCTCTCACCGTGGGGCGTGAATTTGACCGAGTAAAAATGGCGGCAAAGTTTGCCCGTGCCGATTTTATATATGTGGGCGGCGGCAACACCGTCTATATGCTTGAACAATGGAAGGAAACGGGACTCACGGAACTGATCCGCGCCGCCTTCGAACGTGGCGTTCTCATCGCAGGGCTCTCCGCGGGGGCGATATGCTGGTTCGAGGATATGTATTCCGATTCCGTTGTCGAAGGGGAGTATGCCATGTATTCCGGTCTTGGCTGGATAAAAGGAAAAATTTCTCCTCATTACAACGAAAGAACGCTTGACTTTGACGAAACGGTGTTGTATAATAGATTTCGCGCTTGGGGAATTGAGAACAATGCAGCGCTTGAGTTTTCAGACGGAAAACCCGTCAGAACGCTTGGCAGCGGAAAAGTCTTTGTTCTCGATGGTTCCGACGGCGTTTCCGTCAAAAAAACGGAATGGAAAGCGGAGCTTTGAAATCCGTATCGGCGTTCCCGCCGTAAAGGGAAAAATGCGGACGTGGCGAAATTGGCAGACGCGCAGGTTTCAGGTTCCTGTGGGAGACCATGGGGGTTCAAGTCCCTTCGTCCGCACCATCTTTAGTGGATAAAAATGCTGTCCACTGCAAAAACCCTGAAAAATGGTAAGTTTTTCAGGGTTTTTTGCTGTTTTTCAGGCAAAAACGAGGCTTTTACGC
>ERZ1090879.473-NODE-473-length-25336-cov-8.088406_pt1 | contig 25336 bp, 25 predicted proteins | sample MGYA00478472_ERZ1090879 | MGnify/ENA primary metagenome ERZ1090879 (study PRJEB33644, sample SAMEA5815723) | chicken gut metagenome | biome: Chicken; feature: Gastrointestinal Tract; material: Caecum | place: Ireland | collected 2019-01-01 | study: A study of the... | reverse complement strand
GGTCTGGAGGCTTCTATATTGCCGGGATTTTCCAGACGATAATTATAGATATAGATCAGACTGCCCTGGCTTTTCAGCTCCTCGAAGGTTTTATCTGACACGATATAGGCCTCTGCATAGGTCTGGAGCTTTCCAAGATAAGGAGTTGTGGTAACGTCCACCTCCTCATAGGTTTTCTCACCGATATTTACAGTTGCAGGTTCGTTGGTGCCCACCAGACTGAAAAGGATCTCATGAAAAAGTTCAAGCACCTGGTCGTCTTCCAGTTCCTGATATGGAAATGCCAATCCTGCTTTTTTTGCACCTTCTTTTACCTGGGAGTAAGGTACAAGGACATACATTGTCTGGTTATATTTTGTATGGAACATTTCAGAAGGAAGGTTTAAAAGGGTATATTCATTCCAATATTCTACAGGATTTTCTTCTTCGATCCCCTGTAAGATTTTCTCACCGTCCAGCGTCCCGTCATAGTTCACTACCTGACAGGAATAAACCTGATCAAAATTTTCCATTCTATCATACCGTTGTTTCATAGCAATGGCCAGGGCCATTAAAGTCACTGAACAGATCATCAAAACCGTCACCATAGCATAGGTCCGGTAGTTCTTTTTTATCCGGAAAGCCAGGTTGTTGATCCACAGTGTTCTTTCTTTCCGGTAAAGAAAGTTTTTATTTCTGGTAAAAAGTCTGAGGATCCCCGGTATCAGCCCGGAATAGAGGAGATAAACCCCTAATATGACCAGGATCACCGCCTGGATCATACGGGCAAGTCCCTGGGGTCCGCCTGTATCCAGCGCTGCCAGATATCCCAAAATAAGCGCTGCCGTTCCTGCCAGTATCCTAAAGGCAGTGATCCCTTTATTTTCCTGACGGATCTCTTTCTGTCTGGCTCCTGACAGCAGATTCAGCACGCTGCTGTTTTTCAGAGTATGGCAGCCTTTCAGGATCATAAATCCATAAATGATCAGGAACATTCCTCCTGTATTCAGCACCGGCTGAAGTGAAAAAGAAAACTCCACATCCACGCTGATCTCCGACAATTTTAACAGCAGCATCTGAAACAATTTTGAGAATAAAACGCCGAAGGCCAAACCAAAGATCAGAGAAAACAGCCCTACCATAGCGGATTCCAGAGCATACATCCTGCTGATCCGTTTATTGTCCAGTCCCATAAAAATATAAATGCCGATCTCTTTTTTCCTCTGATTTAAAAACACATTGGTGGCGTACCAGATAAAGAAAAAAAGAAAGACGGCAAATACAATAGAGGCTGCCTGGATGACTATATCAATGAGATCCTTCCTAAATTCCATCAGTACGTCCATGGCCTGGGAATAAATAACGTTCTGAAAGTTAAAGAAAATAAACACAGAGAAGGACAAAGACAGGACCAGCACCCCGAATTCCCGCACACTTCTCTTAAAATTCCCCATCGCCAGCCGGAAAAGACTCATTCCTGATCACCTCCCATAGAGGCCAGCATGGCCATGATCTCATCATAAAATCCTTTCCTGTTCTCCTGGCGATTAAGACAGCACTGGATCCTGCCGTCTTTGAGAAAATACACCTGCTTTGCATAGCTGGCGCAGTAGGCGTCATGGGTTACCATAACGATGGTGGCCTTTCCCGCCTCGTTGGCAGCCTTAAGACAGCACAGCAGATCCCGGCCGGATTTGGAGTCCAAAGCCCCTGTTGGCTCATCGGCAAAGAGGATCCTGGGATTGGTGATCAGGGCTCTGGCGCTGGCCGCCCGCTGCTTCTGTCCGCCAGAAAGCTGGTATGGGTATTTTCCCAAATGAGGCTCCAGGCCGAAAATTGCGGCAGTCTCCCTCACTCTCTTTAAGATCTCTCCTGTCTTTACTCCGTTAAGGGACAGAGGAAGGGCAATATTATCCTGAAGAGTCATATTATCCAGAAGATTGTAGTCCTGAAAAATAAAACCGATCTTGTCTCTGCGCACCAGAGAAAGCTCCTTATTTTTCATCTCCACAATATTCTCTCCTTCCAGAAGGATTTCTCCCCGGGAGGGCTTATCCAGTGTAGAAAGCATGTTGAGAAGGGTGGTTTTTCCCGCCCCGCTGGGACCCATGATCCCGATAAAATCCCCCTGGAAAATGTCCAGGCTGATATCCCGCAGCACCCAGGTCTGGTAGCCTCTGCGGCCGTAGCTTTTTGATAGATTTCGGATTTCCAATATTTTGTTCATTTTTATATTACCTCCTGTCTGTATATCAGCATAGCAGAGAGGCCGCCGAAAATCCTTACACCTGCCTGACAGTTTCTGGCCATATCTAACATTTCTGAAAGATACCCTCAGTGTACCCTTATAAAAGCAAATGCTCTGAAAGATCCTGAAACCGAAACGCAAACCGGCTGCCCTTCCCCGGTTCGGAAAACACCCGGATTTCTATGTGGAGAAGTTCACAGATTTCTTTAACAAAATACAGGCCCATTCCTGTAGAGCGGTAATCCCCTTTCCGGTGATTTTTTCCTACAAAGCCTTTCCGGAAGATAAAGGGCAGGTCCTCAGAAGCGATCCCCAGACCGTTATCCTCCACATACAGCGTGACACACCCCTGTTCTTCCTTGACAGCCTTAAAAGCAAGAAAGGGGTGCTGGCTCCGGTATTTCACCCCGTTTTGTATCAACTGATCCAGAAGGTAGACCAGCCACCTTTTATCTGTATATACTTGGATCTTCCCGGTTTCTTCCTTTATCTTAAAGTTATGATGTATGAGAAAATAGGACTGATTTTTTAATGCTTCTCCCACAGCCTCTTTCAAAGAAATCTTCTCAAAACGGACATCATGTTCCGGACGGTGAAGCTTGCTTCCCAGCATGACTGTGTGGATCAGGCTTTCCAGTCTGGCAATGCTGTCCTTCATCTGGCGGCTGGCTTCCCGGTCCTGATTCCGTTCATTGATCAGCTTCAATGCGGCCAGGGGAAGCTTTGCCTCATGGGACCATTTCCCTATATACTCGATCAGATCCGCCTGTTCCCCCAGAAGCCGTCTCACTTCTCTGCCTTGTTCCTCTTCTTTCTTCTGGATATATGCGGCGGTTTTCTTTCCGAACAGTTTTTCCTGCTCTGCAGGGGGCAGAGAAATCTTTCCTTTCAGGTAATCCTCCGCCTTTTTCCAGCGGTAAAGATCCCATAAAAATCCCGCCAAAGCGGCGGCTAAAAAGAGCAGATCCAGATACAGAAGATCCTGAAAATAGAGATGAGAAGCGCATAAAAAGACCAGATAAAAATTTCCAAAACCCCCCAGAAAAAGCAGGATCAGAAAGATTCCTGCCCTGTCTTTTAAATAGTCTTTCATTCCAGGTAATACCCCTTTCCTTTTTTAGTATGGATGCAGGAAATCCCCGGCGCAAAAGCGGAGATCTTTGCCCGCAGCCTGGATACCAGTACTGTAAGAGAAGCGTCTGTCACATACTCATCTGTACTCCAGAGATATTCCATAAGCCGCTCTCTCTCCACGATTTTTCCCCGGTTATCTGCCAGCAGTCCCAGGATCTTATTCTCTGACCTGGTCAGTTCTGCAGTCTGTCCTTGATATACCAGATTGCCCTGCCCCCTGTCATATAAAAGCCCTTCTGCCAGATATTCCCGATCGATGACCGTATACTCATAGGCCCTTCGCAGCAGGGACCATATTTTCACCAAAAGCAGTTCTCCGTCAAAAGGTTTTTCCACATAATCGTCTCCCCCTGACACCATAGCCATAACTTTGTCGCTGTTCTGATCCCTGCTGGAAAGGAAAAGAATGGGCACCCGGGACAGTTTCCGGATCTCCTTTGCCCAATAAAATCCATCATAAAAAGGCAGGTTGATATCCATAAGGATCAGATCCGCCTGCCTCTTTTGGAATTCTCTGTCTACAGTCTGAAACTCTTCCAGATATTCCGCCTCAAAGCCCCATTTCCGGCAGAGTCTCACGATTTCTTCCGCCAGGATCAGATCATCTTCTACAAGTAATATTTTCATATTCATCACCTGGCAATATTGTAACCTGTTTCCAGAGAAATTTCGATATAAATTTCCAACCTTGCAAAAATGTTAGATTTCTTCCCCATCTTTCGGAAGCAGGATCTTCACCAGAAATCCTCCCTGTGAAGAATGATCCAGCACCACCTTTCCTCCATGAGCCTGGGCGATCTGTCTTACGATCAGCAGTCCCAGACCGTGGCGCTGTTCCCCGGTGCTGCTGTCGCAGACCATATAGTGAGGCGCGCTTTGGATGGACCGGAGTTCTTCTTCTGTGACTCCCACTCCATCGTCTGAGACGATCAGGGCATACATTCCCGCTTCTTCTTTTGCTTCTACTCCAATAGTGCAGCCCCTGGGATTATGGACCTGGGCATTGGTGATCAGATTAGACATGGCCCGTTTCAGAAGATCCGGATCTCCATCGATCATCATAGGCCCTGTATCCTCCGCTGTGTTCCAGACAATGGGATAGTCTCCTGCATTATCCAGGTTCAAAAAATCTACCGCCACTGTTCTGGCAAGAGCCACCAGATCTGTCCTCTGCCGTTTTACCGGCTGAACATTATATTCCAGCTTGGAGGCCAGATTCAGATCATTAATAAGGTTTTTCATCCGGATACTCTGCCGCCGGATGATCCCGGCTTTTTGTCTGGCTTCTTCCGGGAGTCCCACGTCTTCCTCCAGGGTACTGGCATGACCCATGACCATAGAAAGGGGCGTCCGGATATCATGAGATACCCCGGCGATCCAGTTGGCTCTGGCGGTTTCTTTCTTCCGCAAAGCGTAATTCTGGGTCTTCAGCTTTTCCGAAACCCGGTTAATGGAAGCGGCCAGCTGGGACATGAGACCTTTTTCCGAAATATACACTCCTTTCTGTTCTCCCAGAGCTTCTATCCCCTGGACAATAGGCTTTACAGAACGGATAATACCGGAGGTAGCCACTGCATAGACAATAATGATAAAAACCAGATTAAAGGCCAGAAATTCCAGGATCATATAGCCGATATTCCGGATCAGGTCATAATCAAAAGTAGGCCACATCAATTTAAAATACCGGTCTTTGGGAAAGCCCAGGAAAAGAAGATCATCCCCTTTGGGAGCCACTGTAGTAGGATAATCCCGGATATATCCCCGGACTGCCCAGGATATTTCTCCCAGGGTGTAATGTGTTGGAATGTCCTGGGGCAGGTTAGGACTGGACCAGATCACATTTCCTGTATCATTCTCCACCAGGATCCCCCAGGCTCCCGCCTGTTCCAGCACCTTCTCCCCTTCCTCTGAGAGAACATAGCTTCCCTCTTCCGTAATGTTGAGGGCTGCTGCAATCTCTTCTGCCTGCTGCCAGCCGCTGGAATCCTTCCCCTGATTCCAGGTTATAGCCAGCAGAAAGATCAGATTCAGCAGGATTCCAAGGGCAATCGAAATGATCAAAATAGAACAAAATCTCCGGATCAGTTTTATGGTACTGTTCATCTCTTACTCCTTTACCATCAGTTTATATCCAAGTCCCTTTACCGTGATCAGAGACACCGGCTTGGACGGGTTTTCTTCGATCTTCTCCCGTATCCGGCGGATATGTGCCATAAGAGAATTTTCATAGCCGTAGGGATTGTCTCCCCACACAGCCTGACACAGCATATCTATAGTCACGATCTTCCCTCCGTTCCGGTAGAGAGCAGACAAAAGGGCAAATTCCTTTGCCGTAAGAGGCAGCCGTTCCTCTCCTCTGATCACCTGGGCCCGTTCAAAATCAATACTGCATCCCGCCAGCCGGACCACAGGCTGTTCTTCTTTATAACATCTCCTGAGGATCACTCCTATGCGGAGGGTCAGTTCCTTTGGCAGAAAAGGCTTTACAATATAGTCATCTGCTCCCAGGCCCAGCCCCAGAAATTTATCTTCCTCCTCTCCTCTTGCGGTGAGAAACAGCACGGGAATGTCCGATCGCTCCCGGATCTTTTTAAAAAGTCCGAATCCGTCCCCGTCAGGCAGCATCACATCCAGCACTGCCATTTCCGGCGTCCATTCCTGAAAGACTTCCAGCGCCTCTTTTACTGAAGCCGCTCTGCGGATATTTTGGTACCCTTCTTTTTCCAGGATTCCCTCTACCATGGATAGCAGTTCCGGCTCATCATCTACAAAAAGTATCTTTTTATTTTTTAAATATCCCAGATCCATATATCCTCCTCATTGTTCCCATAATTTTCTGTATACTGTCGCATTAATCATATTTCTCGATTTGACTAATGCAGCAGCGCACAGCCCCAGGAAGTTTTCTATATAGTACCACATCTCTTGCACCTGTGTATTCCTTCCGGTTAAAATGTAAGGTAATTGTAAGGCAGGGAAAATGTTGCTGTAAGGTTGCTGTTCTATACTTAGGTTCAGCAAATGAAAGGAGCAAAAGAAATGAATATCATCGAAACTCATAATCTCACAAAACGATACCGGGATTTCACCGCTGTAAATAAGCTGAATATGCATGTGAAGAAAGGCCGTGTCTATGGATTTCTGGGGCCAAACGGAGCGGGAAAATCCACCACCATGAAAATGTTCCTGGGGCTTACCCGTCCTTCCAGCGGAGATTTCCAGATCAAAGGCCTTTCCTATCCCAAAGACCGGATGGAGATCCTGAGGCAGACGGGAGCCTTTATTGAATCTCCCGCCTTCTATGGGAATCTCACCGGAGAAGAAAATCTGGAGATTATCCGGAGGATCCTGAAACTGCCAAGAGACAGCGTCCGGGACGCCCTGGAACTTACCGGTCTCTATGGATTCCGGAAGCGGCTGGCCAGTAAATATTCTCTGGGTATGAAACAGCGGCTTGGGCTGGCGGAAGCTCTCCTGGGAAGACCTCCGGTACTGATCCTGGATGAGCCTACCAACGGCCTGGATCCGGCGGGGATCCATGAGATCCGTACTCTGATCCGCTCCCTGCCCCAGAAATACCACTGCACGGTACTGGTGTCTTCCCATCTTCTCTCAGAGATCGAACTGATGGCGGACGATATCGGGATCCTGAATCACGGCAGGCTCCTCTTTGAAGGAACTCTTCCGGAACTGAAAGAGCAGGCCGCTCAGATGGGCTACCCCGCAGATAATCTGGAAGACACTTTCCTGGCCATGATCCAGGAAGACAATCTGAAACGAGGTGACAGAAAATGATCCTTGCATTAGAAAAGAAAAAAATAAAACACACCGGTCTTCTTCCTGCTTTTCTGGCCGGCGCTCTGGCTGTCTCTGCCTTTCCGGTGATCAATATGGCCTTTCGGACTGACCTCTTTGTCAGCCAGGATCTGCCCCCTATAGACATTCTTCTCAATGGAAACTGGGATATAGCCGCCACTTTCCACTGTTTTCTGTCCATATTAGGGGCCTGTATCCTTTACCATACTGAATTTGCCAACCGTGCCATAGAAAAACTTTACATGCTGCCGGTAAGTCAGGGAAAAGTATTCCTGTGTAAGAACCTGCTTCTCCTGCTGCTGTTTCTGCCGGTATTCCTTATCGAAGATCTCTTTTTCCTCTTCTGCGCCTGGCACTGGTTTCCCGGAAAAGACCTGGGTGTAGAGATACTTCTTAAAAATACGGCTTTTGCCCTGGCGGCTCTCCTTCCGGTCCTGCTTCTTTCCACACTGATCGCCTCTCTGGCGAAAAATATGTGGATCTCCCTTGGTATCGGAGTCATCGGTATGTTTCTGGGACAGATGACCGTATCTTATGATACACTGTTTTCCAAAGCCTATACCTTCTGTCTGCCCTACCGGTGCCTGACCTCTTCTGCACAGGCAGAGGATATTTTACAGATCCTGGGGATCTGTGCCGCAGAGGCCGTGGTTTTCGCAGCTATAAAACTTTTTCTTATTAAAATCAGGAGGCAGCCCGTATGAATTTACTTACCATTTTTTCCATAGAACTGAAAAAAATACGCAGGACCCATATTTTCTGGATCCTGCTGATCCCGCTGATCCTGTTATGGGTCCCTGCTGTATTAAACGTTGATTCTAACTTTTCCAACGCCGCCGGACTTTCCCCGGAGATGAATTTTTTCTTTCAGATGTATCTGGGGATGTCCTGGTTTCTGTATCCTGCCAGCCTGGTGGTGATCACCGTCATGCTGAACCAGCTGGAGCGGACCAACCAGGGGATCTTGAAAATGCTCTCCCTGTCGGTATCTGCTGCCGGGCTGTGTCTGGGCAAGTTTCTGATCCTGCTGCTTTTGTCCGCTTTTCAGATGGTTCTCATGGCAGTCCTGTATTATCCCGCGGCAGCTATAGCCTCCCACAGCGCCGGCTATGATTTTATCCTTCCTCTGTCCACGGTTCTGTATGAAACTCTGGTTATCTATATCAGTTCCATACCTATGGCGGCCTTTTACTGGCTTATCGCCGTATGTATCCGGACTTCTGTATTTTCTGTAGGGATCGGCCTGGCGACCATTGTGCCCACCGTGCTTTTCATCAACACAAAATTCTGGTTTGCCTACCCTATGTGCTATCCCTATTACCTCATGGCCCAGCTGCTGGGACAGCCTCAGGCAGATATCTATACTCTGTCTGTAGATCTGTTTCCTCTGGTTCCCGTAGCCTCAGCTGTAACCCTGGTATGTCTGATCATATCCTGCCTGTGTTTCGGCAGAGCAGAAAGGAGATAATCTTTTATGAAAAAAATAATTACTTTTATCAGCCTGATAATGGTCTTCCTGCCCTGGACCATTTTCCCCCTGCGGACCAATCCCTGGGCTCTTCAGTCTCCTGCAGCAGAGATCATTGTTTACAGCTACGCGGCCTTTATGATCTTCTCCGCAGTGTTTACCACTATAGCCTATGTCAAAGGCAAGGTAAAAAACAGGGGCATGCAGATCGCCATGGTGATCAATGATATCTATGGCTTCACCGCCCTGTGTCTGCTGGGCCTGGCTGTAAACACGGCTCTTGGGGGATAAGACTTTATAAAGCAGATTACAGCAGCTCTGTGATCTGCTTTCTCAGATAGCGTCCCACCACATTGGCAAAGCCAGAAAGATCCCGGATATAGGCGAAATCCTTCCCAAAAATCTTTTTCTCTGCTGCCAGATCCTCCTCTTCCCCGGCAAAGACGCCCAGCACGGCGATCTTCCGGTTTCTCAGTTTTCGCACTTCTCCCGCAGTATCCCGGAGAGCAAAGTCCAGACAATAAGGTTCTTTCTCCGGCTTTTTTGCCCCGGGAAGGGTATAGCCGGGATTCTGGCTTCCTGCCATAATATCGTTGGGCCTGCCATCGCTTAAAAGGATCAGGATCTTATTTTCTTCCTTTCTCTGATCCAGCCCAGCGGCGGCGGCCTTTACCGCCAGGCCGTCCCGGTTATTGGCAGAACCATAAAATTCAAAGATCCGCTGATCCATCTCCCGGTCCTCGTCAAAGTCCCGGAAAAGCGTCAGGACTGTATAAGCCCCCAGGGTACAAAACCCGGTGACCTGATGAGGAATCCCGGCAATACTGAGGGCAGCGCTTAAGATGTAGCCCTGAAGAGCCACCTGACTCTGTCTGCCCTGCTGGGAACCGCTGGCGTCGATCAGGATCTCCACAGCAAAGTCTGTATCTTCTCTTCGTATCTCTCTGGAAAAAAGCTTCCGGTTCCGGGTCCTGCCCAGATTCCACAGTTTATTCACCTGGATACGTCCGTATTCGCTGGAAAGAGTCTCTTTTTCCGATCTGGTAAGGAGAGCCCTCTTAAGAGTATTAGCCAGAGTCTGAATATTCTGCCTGGTGATCAGCTTTGTACTCTCCAGCACCCGGCAATTTTCTCTTCGTACCTTTTTCACATACTCTCCTCTTGTGCTGTCCTTTCCATATCCGTGGAGGATCCCCCTGGTGATATGTAGCCGACAGTCTTTATGTGTTCCTGTGCAGACCTGCTTCTGAAGTTCCCGCAGGGCTCTGGCAGGGATACAGCTTTCTCCATAACTGCGGATAATATATTCCTCCATTTTATCTGAAGACTCCCGGTCCAGAAGGATCATAGAAGATCTGGGCTTTTCCCGTTTTCCATTGTCCTGGGGATCCACATGGCCGCTGAAGATATTTACCGGCGCTTCTTTCTCTGCTTCCCGCTCCTCCTCCCGGGCTTTTTCCTTGTCGGTATATTCCTTCATATCCCGGTCTGAACTTTTTGCTTCCCGGTCCAGCCCTTTAAAGTTCTCTGCCAATCTGTTTTCGTAAGCTTCCCAGTAGATTTCTTCCAGACACCGGCAGATCTCCTCTACGGAATCTGTATCTTCTATGGCGGCGATCCTCTCCAGGATTTTTTCCGGTCTTCCCTGAGGCATTTCCCCGTAAAGAGCCTTTCTTAGATAACAGGCTTCCAGATATCCCCAGTCTGTATGGGTAAGGCGGAGATTATCCTTTTCAAGTGTATCCTGAAAGGCCGCTTTTCTCAGAGTTTCCACCCCCGGCCGCTCCCTCACTGCCTTTTTCCACACAGCGCTGTCAATACAGAGGCGTCCCAGCGCTTCCAGCACTGAAGGGATCATACCCTGATAGACTTTCCGGGCAAAAAAGGCCTGATACTTTTCCGTGTCAAAATATTTCTGGAAAATCCCCTGGACTACAGCCTCATAAAGAGGGATATAAGGAGACTTTTCCCAGGCTTTTATGTCCGCCGGCATATCCAGCCCGTAATCTCCGCTTACCGCCCAGAGCAGGTTCTCCACCCGGCTCTGGATATCAAATACTGCATTCTCCCCTGTTTTTCTTTCATTCATCAAACACATCGCCCCTGTCCCAGGTTCCGGGTATCCTGGTCATGACCAGATCCCCGATCAGTTCTCTTTCAAAGGTATCAAAGGTCTTGTTGGTGATCCCCATATCAATGGCTTCCAGAGGCGTCAGTCCTCCCCGTACCAGACGGAGGGCGCCGATCAGTCCCCGCATGTCCACTGCTTTTGTGGAAATCTCTCCGTTTTGGGCCTTCAGCTGAAGATCCAGGAAAAGCCCTGCAAACTGTTCCCTGGCCTCTCTGCGGATCCCCGGAAAAAGATTCTCCAGGATCTGATACATCCTCTCCATAGTAAGAGAAGGCATATGGATCACCATAAATCTGGATACCAGGGCCTCATTTAATTCCTTGGTCCCGGCGTATCCGTAATTCATGGTTGCGATAAATCTGGCGGCAGGGTGAAGGGAAATCCGGTCATACCCGGGTACGTCCAGGGTCCTGCGGAAATCCAGCACCTGATGGAGTACGGAAACTGCGTCGCTTTTCGCCATATTGATCTCGTCCAGGATCCCGAAGCCGCCCCATCTGGCGCACTGATAAATAGGACCTTCCCGGAGTTTTACCTCATTATCCACAAAAGTATCTGTTCCGATAAGGCTGCTGCTATCCGTATTTACATGAAAGGAAATGTCATAAACAGGCCTCCCAAAGATCCAGGCCAAATTCTCTGCCAGCACATTTTTCCCTGTGGCCTTATCCCCGCAGAGCAGGAGATTCTCTCCCTCCAGAAGAGCTGTCACCGCCCGGTTTAAGATCTCTGTTCCGTAAAAGGCCATAGAGGGTCTGGTAACCCTGGACTTTGCCTGTTCCTCCACCGGATAGGTATTTTTAAATTCTTCCACTCTTTTTTGCAAATTTTCTTTTAATTCCATGATCCGCCTCCTCTTCCTGCATATAAAATTTTCATACGACTCTGTATTTAGTATACCAGAAAAGGCGTCCAAAAACTGTCCCAAAACAGCTTTTGACGCCTTTTCTTTATCATTCTATTATACGTGAGCTTTCCACATACACTCTGTAATCTTCATCTCTGAAAAGACTGCCTCAAAGGAAGAATTTTCAGGACTGCAGGCATAAATTCCAAAGGAGATCTCCCCTGCCCCTTCTTCCAGATGACAGATCCGCATCTGCTTAAAATTCTCTCCGTCACCAGAACATTCTACACAGTAGTCAGACTCTCTTCTGCTAAGACGGTACCACATGGTCTTTATGGAAGCGTCAATATCTGTGGTTGCCCAGTCAGAATACCCGTGATTAGTCACCACGCTGCCCAGTCTCTGATACTCTTCGTTTTCATATTCCACGGAAGCTTTCAGCCAGTTTTCACTGTTCTGGTACAACACCACTCCGCACTGGTCAAAACGATGTTTGCTGGGAAACATTGTTTTGACCACAAAGGAAAAATATTTTTCGCTGGTCTTCATCTGGAGCACCGGGGCATTGTCATTCTGAAATCCGTAATAAGTCCTCTGCCAAAGGTCGGTTCCCGGCTCTGTAGTGATCCGTATCTCGCTCTCCTTTATCTCATAGTTTTTCGGTTCTCTTGTCCAGATCAGATTTTCTTTTTTAAATTCCAAAGTTCTCTCTCCTTTCATTTTCGGCTCTGCCTTCTTTTATAAACTTTTATTCTTTTTATACTGTGCTTCCTGCTCTTTCCAATAAACATGATCCTTTTCGGTGATGGGCCGGATCACTTTACAGGGATTTCCTGCCGCCACTACGCCGGAAGGGATATCTTTTGTCACCACAGATCCGGAACCGATGACTACATTGTCTCCAATAGTAACTCCCGGGTTGATCACAGTATTCCCTCCTACCCACACGTTGCTGCCGATCCGGATCTTCTTTCCATACTCCAGCTGAGTATTCCGAACCTGGGCATCTACGGGATGTCCTGCGGTATAAACAGAGATCCTCGGACCGAAAAATACATTGTCGCCGATATTTACCTCACAGACATCCAGAATAATGCAGTCATAATTGGCGTAAAAATTTTCCCCTACCGATATGTGACAGCCATAGTCACAGCGGAAAGGAGGTTCGATCCAGAAATTTTCTCCGGTCTTCTTCAGCAGTTCCCGAAAATATCCCTGGATCTGCTCTCTATCCCCGCTGGAAGCAGTTGAAGCTGTGTTGATCAGCCAGGTAAGCTGTCTCGCTTTCTGGTTGTCTGCTCCAAGCTCCGGGTCATTGGCAATATAAAGCTGCTCTGATAACATTAATTCCTTCTCTGTCATGGTCTTGTCCTCCATTTTTCTTCTATTGCTCTTTCAAACATTCCGGCAAAATAATATTCTGTTATATCCGGCACCCGGACAAATTCCGGAAGATAAGCTTCCGGCACTGTCCTGGAACAATATTCCCGGATTTTCCCTATATGCTCCTCCTCCACCAGATCACCTGTAAAAACCAGGATCCGGGGATTTAAAAGGGGGATCACCGAAGCGGCTCCTTTAGACAGGAAGGGCAGATAAGATCCCGGAACAAGACAGTCTATCTGTTCTTTCCTTGACACTCCATAGGGCAGAAAACCTACCATACCGGCGAACTGATTCCAGCCCTTGATCACCTTTCCTTCCACCACAGTTCCCATTCCCGGGAGCACATGGCTGGGATAATTCAGGATGGTTACCGTGTCCTCCCTGGAACATTCTCTCAGATAATAGCCATAGACTTTATAGTGCATATCATTCTCCAGATGAACCGGAAAATGAAATTTTTTCTCCAGGATCTCCACCACCGGCACATGATCAAACTCCGGAAGATCACAGTGGCGGATCCAGCCTTTGTCTGCCACACTGGGGGTTCCCATGGCCGCCCCTCTCATATTCGGAAATTTTTCCTTTAATTCCCTTATCTTATCCTCCACATTCTGACAGGTGATCTTTTCCAGATAATCTCTTCCCTGATCCAGTATCTCGCCGGTTGCTGTCAGCACTCTCCAGAAAATGCTCCTTCTGCCCTGGATCAGTTCAAAACCGATACACAGGAAACTTTCATAGTCCCGGTTCAGCATATATGCCACAGAGGCTCTTCCCACTTCTCCGGATCTTTTCTTCTCCCCCAAAACCTGGCCTTCCTGTTCCAGTTCATTGAGGATAGTATTACAAGTGGCCGGGCTAAGACCTGTGATCCTGGCCGCTTCCTGCTTTGTATGGGAAAGGCCGTCTCTTAAGATCTCCCAGATCCTTCTCTGATTTTCTTTCTTGATCTCTGCAGTGTTCTTCACTATCCCCCTCCTTTCTCTACTTCTGATTTTTACACCCAGCATTTATTTTTGTAATTATTATAACTATTATATTAATTAAGTCAAGAACCTTTTCTGTTTATTCAAAACTTCTTCACAATTCTTTTGAAATTTCAACACAGTTTTTTCACAAATACAAGGTATAGTAATAATCAAACAAAAGCAGTTATCTTTTTTAGATAGATAGACTTTTTTCTTTTTCATATGCCAGGGAGAAATCCCTGGCCCTCCTTTTTTATACGCAAAAAAACTGCACCGAAAGGAAATCCCTGGATCTTGCAACAGATCCCGCCTCGCTTTTTCCCCGGTGCAGTTTTCTTATGTTTGATTTCTGATCTTCTTCTGATCATGTTCGGATTATCTTTTGTATATCTGATCATTATGCTATGCGGCTTTTCAGCTCGGCAATCTCTTTTTTCATCTTTTCCATATCATCGATAAGAAAGTTGACTTTTATCTGATATGCCAGCTGAACATCTGTAACTTTATTGTTTTCATCAAGCTTATTTACTAAGTTGCAGTAGTTTTCCGCCAATAACGTAATGTTTTTATCTGTAACGTTTTCTATGTGCAGCTTAACCTCGGTCAGCTCTTTTTGGGTCTCTGCACTTATCTTTTGTATCGCAGACACTTTTTCTTCCAGGCCTGTCACTTTTCCTTCTATGCCTGAGGTTCTGTCTTCCAAACCTGATATTCTGTTTTCCAGGCCTGACATTTTGTCTTCCATTCCTGTCATTCTGTTTTCCAGACCCGTTAATTTCTGTGTAACAGGTTTTAACTTCTCGTCCAGCATGCCTGCAATCGCTGCCAATAATTCACCCTCTGCCATAAGTTCCTCCTTTCCTGTCATATTTATGCAGCAGCCCGGCTCTTGGTCAGGAAAGATAAACCGGGCTGCTTCATCTATAAACAGTTTAGCACAAGTATCGGCAGGGGTAAAGAATTTTTACTCCTGTTTCAGGAGAGCTTTTATATCCTCTTCCGGGGTAGTTACAGGTCCGATCTGATAATTTTCCACCAGATAGTTCAGGATATCCTGAGAAAGGAACGCCGGAAGGGTTGGGCCCAGGCGGATATTTTTGATTCCCAGATGGAGAAGGGTCAGCAGGATACATACGGCTTTCTGTTCATACCAGGACAATACAAAAGACAACGGGAGTTCATTGACTGAACAGCCAAATGCCTGGGACAGAGCCACTGCAACCTGGATCGCGCCGTAAGCGTCATTACACTGTCCCATATCGATCAGCCGGGGGATACCATCAATGTCTCCCAGATCCAGATCATTAAACCTGTATTTTCCGCAGGCCAGTGTTAATACCACCGTATCTGCCGGCGTCTGCTTTACAAAATCTGTGTAGTAATTTCTTCCCGGTCTGGCCCCGTCACAGCCAGCCACCAGGAAAAAGTGACGGATCTTTCCGGCTTTTACCGCGTTTACGATGGCTTCCGCCTGAGAAAGGAGGGCATTATGTCCAAAGCCTGTGGTAACCGTCTTTCCTCCATTGATACCTGTAAATTCTCTGTCTTCCGGGAATCCTCCCAGCTCCAGAGCCTTCTGGATCACCGGTGTAAAGTCTTTATCCTCTCCTATATGGACGGTTCCCGGAAATCCTACCATCTCTGTAGTAAACACCCGATCCCGGTAGCTGTCTTTTGGAGGCATGAGACAGTTGGTAGTAAAAAGAATAGCTCCGGGAAGGTTGTCAAACTCTTTTTTCTGATTCTGCCATGCAGTGCCGAAATTTCCTTTCAGATGAGAATATTTTTTCAGTTCCGGATAGCCGTGGGCAGGAAGCATTTCTCCATGCGTATAGATGTTGATCCCTTTATCCTTTGTCTGCTCCAAAAGCAGCTTCAGATCTTTCAGATCATGACCTGTCACAACAATAAAAGGGCCTTTTTCCACTCTCATGGATACTTTGGCAGGCACAGGATTTCCATAAGATTCTGTGTTCGCCTGGTCCAGCAGCGCCATACACTTCAGGTTGATCTCTCCGACCTTCAGGACTACCGGAAGAAGTTTTTCCACTGTATCTTCATAGCTCATTCTGAACAGTGCCTCACAGAAAAACTCATCCACTTCCCTGTCCCGGTATCCCAAAACTCTGGCATGATAAGCATATGCGGCCATTCCCCGGATCCCGAAAAGGATCAGAGATTTCAGAGAGCGGATATTTTCCTGAGCCTCCCAGATCTCTTTCATATCAAAATCCTCATTCTGTCCGCAGGGCGCCCCACAGCTGCCGCACTGAGGCACCAGTCTCTCCTTTTCTCTTCTCACTGCTTCAATCTGTCTCCGGATAGCCTCATCATCAAAGCTTACATTTGTCACTGTGGTAAACAGGCCTTCAATGAGTATCTTATAAGTGTTTTCATCCGGTTCTGTATCTCCTCTGGCAGCTCTGGCCAGTCCCACTAAAGCTCCTGTCAATTCATCCTGGAGAACCGCCGTCTCTGATTTTTTTCCGCAGACACCCGCATTTCCTGTACAGGCAGTGCAGCCTGCTGTCTGTTCACACTGAAAGCAAAACATTTTGTTTTCCATCTGTTTTTCTCCTTTTCTTATTCGTCTATGATATTTCCGTCAGTGGAAATCACCGCCACATTCCAGGGGATAAATTTCCCGCTGTCTTTTAAAGCGGTCTTTACCGCTTGCTCCAATCCGCCGCAGCATGGAACTTCCATCCGGACGATCTTTACACTTTTAATCTCGTTATTCCTGATGATCTCTGTAAGTTTTCGGGAATAATCTACACTGTCCAGCTTTGGACAGCCGATCAAGGTTATGTGATCTTTCATAAAATGCTCATGAAAAGCTCCATAGGCATAAGCTGCACAGTCCGCTGCGATCAGCAGCTTTGCCCCTTGGAAATATGGCGCGTTTACCGGTGCCAGCTTGATCTGGACCGGCCACTGTCTGAGCTGGGAAACAGCGGGAACAGCCCCTGCTTCCCGGACTTTAGCTTCTGCTTTACGCACAATGGCCCTGGCCTGGCTTCCGGGACACCCTGCGGGAGTCTCTATACCCCGGCTCTGGATCTTCTGTTTATTTTCCATAACCGCCTTCTCATCATAGGGGGCCGCCTCTCTTTCTTCAAAGGAAATGGCCCCGGCGGGACAGGCAGGCAGACAGTCTCCAAGGCCGTCGCAATAGTCCTCCCGGAGCAGTTTTGCTTTTCCTTCTATCATGCCGATAGCCCCCTCATGACAGGCATCTGCACAAAGACCGCAGCCGTTGCATTTTTCTTCATCTATACGAATGATCCTTCTCTTCATACTGCTTGATCCCTCCATTCATACTTTTCAGATAGGGTTGCTGTGTTTCTTTCTTGACTTTACGGCCTCATTATAGTATTTTAAACACAACATGTATGTTTGTTTTCAAACAAGGAGGGAACGTTTTGAAAAAATATTTATTTATACTGAAGAACTGTCCTTTTTTTTCGGGAATGTCAGAAGAAGAAATCTTATCTGTCCTGAATTGTATAGATGCAAAAATACTCTGCAAAGAAGCAAATGAATATATATTACGTGCCGGAGACAGCACCAGAGACATGGGCCTTGTGCTGAAAGGTTCTGTTCTGGTTGTACAGGAAGATCTGTGGGGGCACCGGAATATCATGTCAAAAATAGAAGAAGGGGACTTTTTTGCGGAACCCTACGCCGCCACGCCCGGCTCTGTTTTAAACATCAATGTAATCACCTGCAGCCACTGTGAGATCATGATGCTGAACATCAGCCGACTCCTGTCCGTATGCCCTACCGCCTGTGAACACCACAATAAACTGATCCGGAACCTGGTGGCCGTGCTGGCAGGCAGGGTATTACTGTTTAACGAAAAGATCACTCATATGAGCAAAAGGACTACCAGAGAAAAACTTCTGTCCTATCTTTCCTCAGAATCAATAAAACAGGGAAAACTTTCCTTTGATATTCCCTATGACAGACAACAGCTTGCCGATTACCTCTGCGTGGAAAGAGCCGCCATGTCTGTAGAACTGTCAAAGCTGCAGAAGGAAGGCCTTCTGAAGACAAAGAGAAATCATTTTGAACTCTGTGAAGTACTCAGTTCTTAAAAGCGTCGAAAAAAACAATGGTTTTCTATTAAGTAAAGGAATAAAATATGCCCATATTACTTGATCATCAATTGCAAGAACAGATACCGCATGATATCTCAACTTTTCCCGTCGCATTTTATTGCGATGAACTTGCCGCCTTGCCAAACCGTACAGGACCTATGCACTGGCATCCCTACTTTGAGATTGCCACAGCGCAAAGCGGTATCCTGGACTACCAAGTGGGACAAACCCACACGATTCTGGAACCGGGAGACAGTATCTTCGTCAACCAAAATATGCTCCACGGGATCCGGCAGTTATCGGGCGATGCGCCAGATCACCTGCCGATCATTATTTTTTCCGGTACAGTAGTTGCCCCGGAAAACAGCGTCATTTATCAGAAATACATCCAGCCGATCCTTGAGTGTAACTCCCTGCCCTTTGCCGTATTTCGACACGACAGCAGCCTATGGACAGAGGTCCACAGACGGATCCGCTCTACATATCATGCCATGGAGGAACAACCCGATTGTTACGAACTGGCGGTTCAGCGCAACATCTGCTGCATATTGGAAACGCTCTTTCGCAATTTTGATTCCCTGCCAAAATCCGAAGCGTCACGGGTACAACTGAACTCTCAAATACGTCTCCAGAAAATGCTGTTATATATTTACAAGAATTACGCCCAGAAGATCACTCTGGCAGATATCGCCGGCGCTGCCAATATCAGCCGCAGCGAAGCAGGACGGTGTTTCCAATCCTACCTGGGATGTTCTCCAGTAGAGGCTCTCATTCAGCACCGCCTTCAAACGGCCCGGTGTTTGCTGCTGGAAACCACATGGACTCTGCAGGAGATCAGTTTTGCCTGTGGGTTTCATTCTGTAAATTACTTTAGCCGTCAGTTTCGCAAAAGGTATGGATATTCGCCCGGACAAAAGCACAAACTGGGTAAATAGTGCTTTTATTTGACACTATCGTGTCTTTATTTTTAAAGGTCATGATTATATAATACGCTTAAATTCAAGAGTGAAAGGAGATTCATCATGGAATTTAAGTGGTTAAACAAAAGCTTGATCAAGCAGACGGAAGACAGGATTGAAATCATGGCTCCGGCACAGACTGATTTCTTCTGCGGCAGTATCGACGAGTGTCAGGAGGGGATTCTTCCAGAGTCTCTTTGCAATGCCCCCTATTACTATACAGAAGTGGAAGGGGACTTCGTACTCAAGGTAAAAGTTTCTCATAACTTTCAGGATACCTACGATTCCGCTTCTGTTATGGTCATGAAAGACCTGAACTGCTGGGCGAAATGCTGTTTTGAACTTACTGATTTCGGCACACACGCTGCGGTAAGCGTGGTGACAAAGGGGGATTCCGATGACGCCAACGGATGTAATCTGGAGGGCAACACTGCCTGGCTGCAGGTTTGTCGGGTCGGCAACAACTTCGGGTTTCACTATTCTGTAGATGGAGTCAATTTTTATATGATGCGATATTTTCATCTTCCCGCGGATCCTGTCATCAAAGTAGGACTCCTGGCACAGGCTCCGGTAGGCAACGGCGGCATCCGTGTGTATGAAAATCTCAGTATTGAGAAAAGGACTGTGAAGAACATTCGAGCAGGCAAGTGATATGACAGAAAATCGTAAGTATCAAAAAACACTGGCAGCCTGCTATCTGGGATTTATCACCCAGGCCATCGCCGCCAACTTTGCGCCCCTTTTGTTTTTGACCTTTCAAAACACCTACGGGATCTCTCTGGAAAAGATTGCCCTGATCCCTGTCGTGTTTTATCTGACCCAGCTGTTGATCGACCTTGGAGCAACCAAGTTTGCGGACAAGATCGGTTACCGCATCTGTGTGGTAACCTCTCAGGTGGTTTCGGCGGCAGGACTTGTACTGCTGGCAATTTTCCCGGAAATTCTCCCTCTACCCTTTCTGGGAATTCTCATTGCAGTGGTATTTTACGCCATCGGCAGCGGCCTTGTGGAAGTGCTGGTGAGTCCTATTGTGGAAGCCTGCCCTTTTGAAAACAAGGACGGCAGGATGAGTTTGCTGCATTCTTTTTACTGTTGGGGTGCGGTAGGCGTGATCTTAGGATCCACACTCTTTTTTGCAGTATTTGGTATCGAAAATTGGCGGATACTTACACTGATCTGGGCGCTGGTGCCGCTGGTGAATATCTTTCAGTTTCTCACCTGTCCCATAGAACGCCTGACTAAAGAGGGAGAGAATTTGCCCCTTGGCAAGCTGTTCCGGCTGCCGCTGCTGTGGATGATGATCTTACTGATGATTTGTTCCGGCGCATCCGAAGCAACTATGGCACAGTGGGCGTCTGCATTTACAGAGTCGGCTCTCGGTGTATCCAAAACCGTTGGAGATCTGGCTGGTCCTTGTCTGTTTGCCGCTTTCATGGGGAGTTCTCGCATGCTATACGGAAAAATGAGTACGAAACTGAACCTGACAAGGGCTATGCTGCTAAGCGGCTTGCTGTGCGTGGCATGTTATCTGCTGGCCTCTCTTTCCCCCTTACCGATTCTTGGCCTGGCTGGCTGTGCTCTTTGCGGTTTCAGCGTGGGCATTATGTGGCCGGGTACGATCAGCCTTTCTTCCCAAAAATGTCCGCAAGGAGGCACCGCCATGTTCGCCGTTTTGGCGTTAGCCGGGGATTTTGGCAGCACAGTAAGTCCGGCAATGGTAGGCAGTCTCTCGGAACTGGCTGGCGGTAATCTGAAAACAGGGCTGCTGGCCGCTACAATCTTTCCGATCCTTCTGGTTTTCCGTTTGTTTGTTTTAAATCGAAAGATGAAAGATTTGCATCCTGAATTGGCATGATGGCAAAATATCAAAAAATACTTGCTGTATACAAACTCTTTTCCATATACCAATGCCGTTTGTAGAATCTTATCTACAAACGGCATTATCTGTTAGTTAAGATATATTCTGCTCATAGACTGCATCCTTCTATCCCGGACATTTTCATGTCCTCCAGCTAAAGTTCAACCCGTACTTTTTTCGCGTTCATTTCTCCTTTGTCCAGCAAAACCACCGTCTCTATCCCCTCGGTATGAGGAAACATATCCACCCCCTGGATCTTTTTCACTTTCCACCTTTCTTTTATGAGCAATTCCAGATCTCTTTTCTGGGTTTCCGGATTGCAGGAGACGTATACGATCTTTTCCGGCCTCATGGCAGACACTGCCTGCAGAAATTCCGGAGTGCTCCCCGCCCGGGGCGGATCCATAAATACTACGTCCACTCTTTCTCCCCTGGCAGCCATCTTCCGGATAAAATCCGTGGCGTCGTCACAAAGGAACTGCACATTTTGGATCCCGTTTTCCTTCGCATTTTCCCAGGCACATCTTACCGCGCTTTTATTCCGTTCCACGCCGATCACCTTTTTCGCCCTGGACGCAGCGAAAAGGCCAATGGTCCCTACCCCGCAGTAGGCGTCCAGCACGGTCTGATCCTTGTCCAGATCTGCCGCCTCTATAGCCGTTCTGTAAAGAATCTCTGTCTGCACCGGATTGATCTGATAAAAGCTAGAGCCTGAGATCCGAAACCGAAGACCGCAGAGAGTATCCTGGATATAGCCCTTTCCGTAAAGGACCTTGTCCTTATATCCCAGAACCGCGCTGGTGGACCGGTCATTGATATTCTGGACAAGGGTGGTGATCTTAGGACAAAGCTGCCGCACTCTTTTTCCAAAAGCTTTTGCTCCCGGCAGCACCGGGGATGCCGTCACCAGCACAGCCAGGACCTGATCCTCCGAAAGACTGTGGCGGACCAGGATATGGCGGACCAGCCCTGTCTTTTTATCTTCATCATAGACCGGATATTTAAATTCCCGCACAGCCTTTCGCACAGCCTCTATGGCTTCATCCAGAGCCTGCTGATGTAAAAGACAGGTCTCCACAGGTATTACCCAGTGGGTTCCCTGGGCATAGATCCCGCTTTGCACTTGTTTTCCCTTGACATAGGTAAAGGTCGAGATCGCCTTGTTCCGATAATGCCAGGGATTTTCCATACCGATGATAGGCTGAGGCTTTCCAAAATTTCCCAACAGCTTCTTTATTTTTTTCTGTTTTTTCCGCAGCTGCTCCTCATAAGGCAGAGCAAGCATAGGACAGCCGCCGCAGCCCTGTTTATAAAGAAGACAGGAGAACTGCTGCTTTTCTATATCTGCTTTATTCATATATTTATCCTTAATTTCCTAGTCTTTCCCTTAGCTTTTCCCCAATCTCTTTATACACCGGCACTTCTACCCGATACTCTTCTCCCAGCCGGACCACCTGATAGATCAGACCATCTACCTCAGACTGTTTACCCGCCGCTATATCCCGCTGCATGGAAGCAGTAGCCGTAGGTGCCAGATCGTCCATGATCTTCAGGTTAATATCCACCATGTCCTCAGGCAGAGTAACACCCATGGCAGAAGCGATCTTCTGGATCTCCCTGATCAGCTCTATAAAAATATCTCTCTTCTCCCCTCCCGGCTGCATGGCCCTGGCAGATACCTGCCAGCAGGCTCCCACAGCTGCCATAGGAGAAACGAAAGAAAATTTTTCAAGAGCATCTCTTTCTATATTGGAAGAAAGCACTGGAAGGATCCGGGCCTCTTTCAGATCTGCCTCTATTGTTTTCAGTACAGGCATGACTTTTTCCACAGTTTCCTCCGGCGTTCCTTTTCTCAGTCCATAGACCACACGGAAAATCTTTCCGGACATCAGGATTTTTCCCGGCTCTTTGATCTGAGAAGCAATATAGATACATCCGTCTGTAACTGTAAGATCCGGCAGCATTTCCTGGAGTTTTCCTCCGGTCCCGTATATATTTAAGATAGGGATCACCACTGTATGAGGATCTGCGGTTGTTTTTATAAAATCTGCCGCCTCATCAAGGGAATATCCCTTTACGCATACAAAGATCACGTCCGGAGTTTCCTTATATTCTTCCATGGAACAGGCTTTCACCGATGCCAGAAAATGCTCTTCCCCCAGCTCAATTTCCAATCCATCGGACTTCATGGCTTCCAGATGTCTGCCTCTGGCGATCAGCGTCACATCTTTTCCGGCTCTCGTAAGATAGCCTCCTATAGGACCTCCGGTTCCTCCTGCTCCTAAAACCACGTACTTTAACTGTTTTTCCACTTTTTTTCCTCCTGTCAGGCACTGAATGTTCCTTCCCATTTTACCATAATGTCTCTGGCTTTTCCATGATGAAAACTTACAGTTATAGGATGGTTCCAGAAAACCTGCTGAATTTAAGCAATGATCCCATATCCGAAAGATTTTTATATTTTTTTCTGAAATCTATTGACAAGTGTACTTACTGTATATATACTGTACTTATCAAATAAATACAGTATATATACAGTAAGTACACCGAGGTGAAAAAATGAACATTATTTTAAGCAGCAGCAACAGTCAGCCCATCTACGAACAGATTGTCACTCAGATCAAGGCCATGATCATGAGCGGCGAATTAAAACCGAAAGATCCTCTCCCCTCTATCCGGGGTCTGGCAAAAAGCCTCCATGTCAGCGTTATTACCGCCCAGCATGCTTACGAGGATCTTCAAAGAGATGGGTTTATTGAAACCGTGGCAGGCAAAGGAACCTTTGTCGCCGCTCAGAATCAGGATTTTATCCGGGAGGAACATCTCCGTATAGCAGAAAAAAAGCTGATGGAGGTAGCCAATATCGGGAAAGAATATCACATTTCCTGCGACCAGATGATTCAGATTCTTCAGATGTTTTATGAGGAGGAATAATATGGAACCAATTTTGTCAGTGGATCAGCTTACAAAGAAATACAAAGATTTCACTCTGGATCACATAAGCTTTCAGATTCCCAGGGGGATGATCGTGGGAATGATCGGAGAAAACGGCGCCGGGAAGACCACCACGCTGATGTCTGTTTTTGAAATGATCTGCCCGGACAGCGGCCAGATCCGTCTCTTCGGCAAAAGCTGGCGGGAAAGCCGGAAAGAAAATCTCCAGAAAGTAGGCCTTGTGATGGACGGTTTAAATCAGAACCCCCGTCTCTACTGCAAAGATCTGGAAAACATTTACAAAAGGATCTACAAAAACTGGGACAGCAGGCTGTTCCGGGAATATATGGAAAGATTTTCTCTTCCCCAGAACAAAAAGATCAAAAGCTTTTCAAAGGGCATGCTGGTAAAGCTGAATTTTGCCCTGGCGCTGTCCTATCACCCGGAGCTTCTGATCTTAGATGAAGCTACTTCAGGGTTGGATCCCGTTATGCGGGATGAGATCCTGGAACTTCTCCAGGAATTTGTCATGGATGAAGATCACTCTGTGCTGATCTCTTCTCACATCACCAGTGACCTGGATAAGATCGCAGACTATATTCTTTTTCTCCATCAGGGAAAACTTCAGTTCTTCCGCTCCATGGAAGAGATTGAGAACAACTATGGGGTCCTTCACTGCCGGAAAGACTTTCTCCAGGTTCTCTCTCCGGAAGACTATGAGTCCTATATGCCGGAGGATTTTTCCTGCAAAGTACTGATCAAAAACAAGCAGGCGCTCCTGGGCCGGTTCCGGGATCTGGTCATGGAGCGGGCCACATTAGAAGATTTTATGTTATTTTCCACAAAGGGGGTATTACCATGTCAGGATTAATTTATCGGGATATTATTACTCAGATCCGCCGTTCTTTTCTCGGAAATATAATACCGGATATACTTTTTTTCTTTATGTTTCTGGTGCTGTTGGGAAAATACAGTTTCAGTCCGCTGACCATCGTCCTTCTCTATCTTCCTACCCAGACCTCCATCATTCCGATTACTTTGAAAGATGCGGACTCCAGCTATAAAGGCCGGATGCTTTCCATGACCTTTCCCTTTTCCAAAAGAGAACTGGTCCTTTCCAGATATCTTTCCTGCTGCCTGTATCAGCTTTACGGCCTCGGGGTTATGATCCTTTTCCTGGCGCTGCATTTCCTTATATACAGGACCTACAGTCCTGTAGTCTATCTGGGCATCTTTGCAGGCGGCCTTCTGATCACTTTATTTATGACGCTGATCAATGTGATGGTCTCTTTTGTTGGAAACATGAATATTTCCACGATCTTCTATATTATTTTTGTTGTGCTGGCAGCCGCCGCCTACGTTCTGTATCTTTTTCTGGATATAGATCTCCTGGATCTGCTCGGCCTTCCCCTTCCTCTTCTGTGGGGGATCGCAGTGGGGATCGTGGCCGTCACAGGGATCCTTTCATACAACGTCTCTATGAATGCCTTTGCCAGAAGCTGCCGTTA
>ERZ1090879.471-NODE-471-length-25351-cov-86.075783_pt1 | contig 25351 bp, 24 predicted proteins | sample MGYA00478472_ERZ1090879 | MGnify/ENA primary metagenome ERZ1090879 (study PRJEB33644, sample SAMEA5815723) | chicken gut metagenome | biome: Chicken; feature: Gastrointestinal Tract; material: Caecum | place: Ireland | collected 2019-01-01 | study: A study of the... | reverse complement strand
GCGAGAGTATATTTTTGATTTTATGCTATATTTTATGTATGTTTATGCTTTTCTGTATTTTGCTTTGCGCTCCCCTCTCCATCCCAGCGCAAAGCGCTGAGACACCGCGAAGCGCCTGAGAGGGCAACAAAAAAGCGCCCGTTCCCGGGCGCTCTGCGCGTTTGTATAATTTTTGTGAAAAAGAAAATTTTCCGCGGCCCGGTCAGTTCAGCATCCGCACGTCCTCTTCCCGGCACAGGGGGAACAGCTGCACTTCGCTGCCCTCCAGATCGGCGCCGGACAGGCGCACCGCCGACAACCGGCTGTTGCCGTGGGTCTTATAATAGTACGTCCCGCTCCCGGCGCTGAAGCAGCAGGCGTAGGTGGTCAGATCCAGCTTGCCCTCCGGGGTGACGACGCTGCCCCGCACCATGGCCACCGAATCCAGCAGGTGAAAAAACGCGGAGACCCGGCCCAGCTCGCCGCCGGGGTCGGGGGCGTTCAGCTTGTGGAATGCGGCCCTCACATACCGCGACGCGGGCGAAGCGTCCCCCGGCAGGCCGATGGCCCCCATCCCCTGCCCAAAGGCCGGCAGCGGCAGGCCGGGGGCCAGACGGTTCTCGGCGGGCCGGGCGGTGAGGTGCTGGTACTGGCTCAGGTTGACCTGGTGGAAGGGAAAGGGCGGGTTGTTGGTCAGCACGCCCACCGGGTCGTCGTAGAGGCGGACCCCCTCCCGGGTGGCCTCCAGCACCAGCGCGCCGGCGCCGTCGGCGATGTGCCAGTGGAGAGGCGCCAGGGGCAAATCTTCCGCCAGCGGCACCCCCAGGGGGCGGAAACGGGCCAGCCGGGCCTTTGCCTCGGCCAGCGTGGCGCAGCTGCCCAGCACCCAGGGGATCAGCTCATAGGGAGCTACCGCGTCCCAGCCTGCCGGCGGGTCCGGCTCGTACCAGGCGCTGCCCGGGAAGTTCAGCCCCGCCATATACAGCCCCTTCTCGTTGGCCGCCTCGGCGTAAAGCGGCCGGCCGCCGGCCATGTGGGCCATCCCGATCAGGGCAAAGTGCTCCTCCTGCGCCGGCTGCCGCCAAAACTGCAGGGAATACCGCCGCGGCGTGACGGCCACCTGCTCCCCAAACGAATACTCCACATCCATATTGCGGCCGAAACAGCCGCCGCCCCAGTTCATGGCGATGCTGGTACACATACAAAACAGCCTCCTTTTGCTTGCAGTATGGGCCCTTTGCCCTATTGTAACACAAGCGGCGGCCCGTGGCCAGCAAAACAAAAACCCCGGGGCCGAAGCTCCGGGGCAAAATGCAAATATACAGACAGGAAAAATCAGCGCTTGGAGAACTGGGGAGCGCGGCGGGCAGCCTTGAGGCCGTATTTCAATCGTCTGAGCGATGATTTTCCTTGATATTCCGGGCTTTTTTGAGCCTCGGCCCCTCGGTTGTCCTATTCCTTAACCAAAAAACAGGCCACTTTTACGAGGGGACAGCTTGATGAAATGCAGAATTTACTACATCGAATAGCTGTTCTGGTTTATTATACTTTACTCTTGCATAGATGTCCATAGTTGTCTTGCTGTTCTCATGTCCGGCAAGGTACTGGACCGTCTTGGGGTCAACACCTGCATACAGAAGATTGGTGATGTAGGTATGCCGCAGCAGGTGCGGTGTCACATCGAAGTCCAGGCTATACACAATGTTGGGATTGTTTTTCTGATGTCCTCCCAGACTCGGCTGAACAGTGTACTTGATGCTCTGTCCGTTCACATACTTATAATAGGTACGCTCCTTGGTAGACCGAACAACGATGTACTGCCAGACACGTTTGAACTGCGAATATGACAAGGGCTGTCCCTCACTATCGGCAATCACATATTCCGATTTGGAGGCAGCCTTGGCTTCCCGCAGACAATTCACAAGGCATTTGGGAATGGGAATATCCCTTCTTGCTGCTTTCGTCTTAAGCGTTGTAGAGATAACCGGTCTGTTATGCTCTGATCGCCATGCGCGCCGCACAGAGATATATGGAGTGGGTGCATCGAGGAACACACAATCCCATTGCAAGGCGAGAGCTTCTTCTCGGCGCAGACCGGCATATAAGCCGATCATGGTAAACAGATACGGCGGAAGTCCTTTGACGGTTTCCAGCAGCACTTCCACCTGCTGGTCTGTCAGCGAATCTTTCTTTTGGGTCGGTTTCCCTCCTTTTGCCGAAATCCCCTCACACGGATTGTATTCCAGCAACTGGCTCCGCTCTGCCGAGTAAAAAATGCACTTGAGGAGCATATTCACCGTATTGTGCAGGCTCTCGGACTTATTGGACAATGGGATCAGCGCCAGACGAATATCATCCGCTGTTACTTCCTCCATATACATATCTCCCAAAGGCTTGATAATGTAGTTCTTCATATTGGAGGCGTAGCCCTTCAGTGTAGCCGGCGACACTTTTGCGGATTGCATCAACAGCCACTTCTCACAATACTCGGCCACAGTAGGATGCTCCCGGTGGAAGATGATCTCCGCTACCTGGCGTCTCGCCTCCTGCTCTTTATCGTACAGTTCCTCGCAGGTAGTCCCATACAAGCTCACCTGCTTGCCGTCTGCGTCCAGAATCCGGGTTCTGTAATACAGGACACCCTTTCGTGTGACGGTTCCATATTGAGGTATGTTTTTTTTCTTCTTTGCCATAATTAATTTCCTTTCTCGCGTGGTGATGTATCTACACCTCCTTTTTATCAGAGATTTCAAATTGAATCAAAGATACGGCCAAGGAAAAACTAAGAGCGAGACATCCTTGTCTCGCTCTTACTTCATTTTCTGAATTGTTCGGAACTTACACAGCGTCCCATAAGTCAAAGGCACAGCCCATTGCTTTGACAAGATCATCCGGCCTGTTGTATTTGACCTTTGCGTAAATGTCCATCGTGATTTTGCTGCTTTCATGGCCCGCCAAATATTGTACCGTTTTGGGGTCCACCGAAGAATGAATCAGATTGGTGATGTAGGTGTGCCGCAGCTGATGCGGTGTCACTTCAAAATCCAGGCTATATACCACATGGCCGTTATTCCTGGCTTTTTCTCCAAGTTTCGGGTAAAGCATATATTTTACATACTTTCCGTCCACAAGTTTTCTGGCCATTCTCGGCTTTGCAGTCCGCGTCACAATATACTGCCACAGCCGCTTAAACTGTGTATAGGATAGCGGATCACCGTCCCGATTGGCAATCACATAATCCGAAGTGGATTTTTTCTTTGCATCTTTCAGACATTCAACCAGACAGACCGGGAGAGGAATGTTTCTTTGTGCCGCTTTGGTCTTTAGCTCGGTAAGAATGACCGGCCTGTTATGTTCTGTGTGCCATGCCCGCCGTACCGTTAAGTACGGAGCCTCTGCATCCAGATACACAGAATCCCATTGCAGCGCCAGGATTTCTTCCCGGCGCAGACCGGCATATAAACCGATCATCACAAATACATAGGGCGGCAAATCCCGGATCGTGTCCAAAAGCCGCTCAACCTGTTCATCCGTCAATGCCTGTCTTTCTTCCTGGGGAACTCCTCCCTTTGCATCCAGGTATATGGTCGGGTCCTCGTCAATCACATGGCTCTCCTTGGCCGCCCGGAAAATGGACTTGCAGAGAATCACCACAGACTTATAAACCGAAGCCGACTTCTTGGAAACAGGTACGAGGGCAAGTTGGATGTCATCCAGGGATACATCAGCCATTCTCTTGTCTCCCAGCCCTCCAATAATGTGCCGCCGCACCTTAGAGGTATAATCTGTCAAGGTGGTGGCCCGAACATGGACGGACTGCATCAGCAGCCACTTCTCACAGTACTCAGCAACCGTAGGCGATCTTCGACGAAACGTAGTACTGTCAATCTGCTCTAACGCCTCCAGTTCCTTGTCATAAAGCTTTTCGGGCGTCTTTGCATAAAGCGCCACTCTGTTTCCATCCGAATCTTCGACTCTGGTTCTATAATATTCAATGCCGTTAAGCACGACCGTACCATATTGAGGAATTGCCCTTTTTCTTTTTGCCAATTCCGTCACCTCCTAAGAATAATGTCCAGCGCTGTACCTTTGTTTTATCAGACATATTAGGTTCCAGCAAGGATACGGAACAGCTCAAGCTCGGACACTTCGCAGCTTGCGGTATGTAGCGCTTTTTTCCACTGGCTTTGCACGATGGGTGCATTTTGCGATATACTCCTGAAGGCCAGCATCTGTAAAGTACACGCAACCATTTTGCACATACTGAACATAGGAAATTAGCCCACTGTTTCGAGCTGCATCCAAAGTGGCAATGCTAATCCCCAGTAATTTGGCAGCCTCTTTCCGCGAAATCAATTTTTCCATAGGTGGTCCCCCTTTCTGTCAAAGATGTGGTTGTTGCTTTCAAAATCACATGAATGCGCTGGCAACCGAAGCTGCCAGCGCATGGTATCTGACTTTGAAAAATTTACTCGCCACATTTGCCACGCACCCCTGGCGATGGGGACATTCCGGTCTCCGCTGGCGCGGCTGTCATAACTCCACAGCGTCGTTTTACTCGTGCGCCGCAGAGTTCCCCCCAAGTCTTTAGGAGGCCGTGAGGAAGTATCTTTAACCCCTATGCAGTCATCGCGCCCTGAAATGCCACTTTCGGGTATCAGGCTGACGTGGATCGCTCGGAACAGTCCTATTCATCACCTCCTGGGGCTGTCCATCTTCGCGGCGTGCCTGATTCGCTCGTACATAGGTTATGTACCGGAAATGCCGTCTATGAAATTGTCAAGCTCCACATTGGGAGAATGTTCTTCCCTCAATGGGTAGGCACTGATACGCTTCATTTGTTAAGTGTTATTCAAAAATTTTTTTATTTTTTTAAATCTTTGTGCAACAGCACTTCTGGAACAATGCCAAAGACGTGCTACATCAATTTGACGATAACCATCCACAAAAAGTAATGTCAATAGCTCCAAATCTTTCTTCGACAGCTTCTTCAATCTCAACAGTAGTTGTTCGTTTTCCACCGAAGCCAACCATCCATATCGCGTTTGATCAATCTTATCAACATCCCATTGATAAGATAACGATGCAAACTTTCGGAACAGCTGTGATTGACCACATACTTCATCATATTGTTCACAAGGTATTGGTTGCGTATGGTTTTGAAAAACCCTTTGACTGCAAAACCATGCCCAGTCATATTCTTTCATGGCAGCAATCTGTTCTTCGCTCATCCCTGCATCACAATACTCAACTTCTAAACGCTTCCATCTACTATCAAACTTCTTTTTCTCATATCCATAATTAAATCCCATTATTAACCTCCTGTAGATTCAATTTGCAAAATTCACCATGCAAACTAAAATCAGGAGGAGATCGACAACGAGAATCTCTGGGTTGTTTTCCATCCCCAGAAACAAAAATGCCAGCTGATCTTAAGGACCAACTGGCATTTTTATTCGCGCACAAAGAAAACGCATTATTAAGATTTTATAAGTACAACAAGTATACCAAGCACAATTCGATACCAACCAAACACCTTAAAATCATGTTTTTTGATAAAGTTCATTAGGAATTTAATTACTAAGACAGATACCGCAAATGCCACAGCCATACCGAGAACAAGAGCGAGCAGTTCTGCACTTGTAAATTCAAACCCGAATTTTAACAGCTTAAAAGCACTTGCTCCAAGCATAGTAGGTACTGCGAGGAAAAAAGTAAACTCTGCTGCTGCCACTCGTGAAACTCCTATGAGTAAAGCACCTATAATCGTTGCTCCCGACCGTGATGTGCCGGGTATAAGTGATAACACTTGAAATGCCCCTATCAAGATTGCTGTTTTATAGCTGATGTCAGAAAGTGCCATAGTAGTAGGAGTACGCTTTTTATTCCAATTTTCTATGAGAATGAATAACAAACCATAAAAGATTAACATGATTGAAATCACAATGGGGGTTTGGAGGTAAGCATCCAAATAATCATCAAATAGAATCCCCATAATAGCTGACGGTACACAAGCTACCGCAACCTTGAACCACAACGAGAAAGTATCCTTTTTAACAATTGACTGTGCTTTGTTCTTAAATTGAAAGGGAAACATCTTGTTCCAAAACATTACAACCACTGCGAGTATAGCTCCAAGTTGAATAACAACAAAAAACATTTCTTTAAATGCTTCGCTCATATTAAGTGTGATAAATTCGTCCACAAGAATCATATGTCCTGTGCTGCTGATAGGTAGCCACTCAGTAATACCCTCAACAATTCCAAGAAAAATAACTTTTAAAATTTCTATAAAATCAAGTACCATTATTTCAAATCCTCCTTTTTAAAATGATGAAAGGTCATAAGAAAACCAACTGCTGATACAAGAATAATAATAGATACAGACAGCAGTGTAGGATAGCCGGTACTCTGAAGTTTACCCTGCACCAAGAAATAGGTGGCTGTCCACGGATACAACGCTCCCCATTCTTGATTTGAAAGTGCGGCACTTCCCATGACAATCACGGCAGAGCCAATCATCGGGGCGACAAATCCTTTTGTTTTCATAGCAACAAACACAAAAGGAGAAACTGTTAAAAACATCAGGATACTGCCAAACAAAAACTTGGGGAGCCATACTATTGCCACTAGTAAGCTATATCCCTCCAATGTAAAGACAGCGTCATATAGCCCACAAACGATAAATATACCTGCCCATGTTACAAGGGTTAGCATAACAATCCAAAGAAGCAGGGTGCAAAATTTTCCAATTAATAGTTTTGTCCTTGAAATGGGTATGGGCAATATGGTTTTGAGGGTGCTTTCTGTGTACTCTCTGCTAAACAAGTAAGCTGCAATTGCCACATATATCATAATGTTTACCAGCAGCATGATATACAGTACACTGTCGCTGTATATGTCAGACAAGGTAAAGATAATCTCCGGCTTATCAAAATGTGTTTGCAAGGCTTCTATTAACATCAAAAGTGGGGTAGATAATACCCCTGCCACACTAATTAGCACCATTTTTGAACGCTTTAGTTTTAATAATTCACAAGAAATAAGATTAAGCAATACCGCCACCTCCAATCAGTTTAGAAAAGTAGTCCTCTAAGTTTTCCTCACTATCATTTATCCTTGTCACGAGCAGTCCATTTCGTGCAAATTCTCGATTGATTTCTCCAACACTTTGGCTAAAGTCATAAATTCTCACCGTACCGTCCTGCACTGTAAAATCCGTCATGTGGTAGTGGTTTTCTAAAATCTTTCCGGCTATCTCACTGTCAGATAAATCAAATTGAATGTATTTTCGATTCCTTTTGTGAAGCTCGGATATATTCACTTCCTCTACTAAATGCCCCTCGTGCATAACGCCGATAATATCTGCTATCTGTTCAATCTCGCTTAAAACATGGCTTGAGATAAAAATGGTAATGCCATGATTGTGACTAAGTTCAGATAAAAATGAGCGTATTTCAACTATTCCAATGGGGTCAAGTCCGTTAATCGGTTCGTCAAGTATTAAAAGCTCCGGCTCGTGCATAATGGCGGCGGCAATACCAAGCCGTTGCTTCATTCCGAGGGAATAATCGGAAAAGACTTTTCTTTTCTCCTTATGCAGCCCCACAACTTCAAGAGCTTTTTCTACTCCACTTTTAGATACTCCCCCTCGCAGTTTAGCGAGAATTTGCAAATTCTCATACCCTGTTAAATTACTGTAAAATCCCGGTGTTTCGATAATAGAGCCTACTTTGCTATAAAGGGTATGGATATTTTCCTTATAGTTTGTGCCAAACAAGCGTACCGTTCCCTCCGTTGGGAAAGCAAGCTGCAACATCATTTTCATTGCTGTGGTTTTGCCTGCTCCGTTTCTGCCGAGCAAACCATAAATTTTGCCCTTTGGCACATGAAGATTTACCTTATCGACAACGGTGGCTGTTCCGTATCGCTTCGTAAGATTTTCTGTTTCAATGATATAATCCATATTTGATTCTCCTTTCCGTGGGTTGCTGTTCTTGTTTTCGCTGACCACAATCTTATTATCCACGAGTATTGCATAGAAGCCAAGAAATCTACCGTCACAATGCCGACACAATAGATGTCAGCACGAAAAAAGCTCCGACACTTATCGTGTCAGAGCCTATTTTAAAGGGTTTATGGCATTTTACTTTGTTTGGGTTTGCTTTATCCAGACAAATATTTTAGCAACAAATAGCAGAAACATAAGGGCGGTTACATAGGGTTGTCTTGCCGCAGCGAAGAAGCAGATAAAAAGCGTACTCAGCACGAGAGAGCATTTTGTGATTATGTTGCTCCATGATTCCTTTTCAAAACAAACACACATCAGTTTCGCTATCCCAAGTGCAATCAAAACAATAAAAACAATCCAATAGATTGCAAGATATATTGGGGTAGTGTCTGTAAATGAAAGTAGATTGACAGAATAAATATATCCGTCAACAAGGTTACCATACAACGGCAAAAGTATAAAAGTAACCGCCATCATATCTAATATTCCATAAATGAAACTGTAAATTTTTTTCAAGTTGGAACGATTTTCAGTTTCGGCAAGTGTAATCAGTTCTTCGCCCGATAGCAGTTCATCTATGGTCACAGAAAAGAATTTAGAAATACACTTGAGCGACTCAATGTTAGGGTAACCCTTGCCGGTTTCCCCCATCTAAAGACACCGAGTGTATTTTTCAAAAAATCATTCTACCTTGCCAATAAAGCGATAGTAAATTTCGATTTCCTGGTCTTTGGTGCCGTCTGGGTTCTTGACAGCTTCGTGGACCAGGATCTTTTCAATCAGGGCATTGAGCAATTCCGCTGTCAGTTCTGTGGGGTTGGTGTATTGCTTGACGAGGTGTACCCACTTTTCAGCATCGGCGGCGCTCTGTTGCTGAGTGGCAAGAGCTGCTTGCAGCGTTTCTATTTTCCGGGCCAGCTCTTGCTGTTCCGCCTGATACTTCTGAGACAGCATATTAAAGTTGTACTCTGTAATACGCCCTGCGACCCAATCCTCGTACATCTTGGCAAACAGGTGGTCGAGTTCGGCTTTGCGCTTTTCTGCCTTGTTCAGCTCTGTTGTCTGCTTTTTCTGGCTTGCTGTCCGCTCCTTGTCGCCGGATCGGAGAAGCCGCTGTACCAAGTGCTCCTCGTTGAGAGCAGCTTGTCCGGCCCAGTATTGGACCCGCGCCAGGACATAGGTGTACAGAACATCATAGCGGATATAGTGCATGGTGCACTGGTGCAGGCCCTGACCGTTTTTGCTGCAGTGGTAGTAGCTGTAAGGCTTCTTGTTTTGCCGGTTGGTACTAAATGCCAGGGACCAGCCGCAGTCCGCGCATTTCACTAAGCCCGAGAAGATCTGAGTAGAGCCGTCCTTCTGCTGGCGGCGGCGCGTCGCGATCAGCTCCTGTACCCGGGCAAAGTCCTCTTTGCTGACAAGCGGTTCATGCGTGTTCTCCACCCGGAACCATTCCTCTTTCGGTTTGCGGACCTTTTTCTTGTTCTTATAAGAGATATTGGTCTGCTTATTGTGGATGCTGTTGCCGATATAAGTTTCATCCTTCAAGATGGATTTGACTTGCGCGATTGTCCAGGCATAGGCTTTTTCTTCGGGCGCGCCGGCATAGATATTGGCGAAGGTCCCGTCCCGTTTATAATTGATCCAGCCAGGAGTCGGCACTTTCTCGTTGACGAGAATGCGGGTGATCCTGGCGGCTCCTGCGCCGTGTACAGCCAGGTCAAAGATCTTCTCCACGATCCAGCGGGTCTCCTCGTCAATGGCCAGTGCGTTTTTGACCTCCGGGTGCCGCTTATAGCCGAGGGGCGCGTAGGCGAAGGTGCGCTGTCCGGCGGCGAATTTGGCATGAAGGGCAGCTTTGACCTTACGGCTGGTATCCTTGGCAAACCACTCGTTGAACAGATTCTTGAAGGGGACGAAATCGGACAGACCCTTTTCGGTGTCCTCATTCTCAGTGACAGCGATATAGCGGACCTGCTTTTCCGGGAAAATGAACTCCAGATAGTAGTCCATCATGACGTGCTCGCGGCCAAAGCGGCTCAGGTCTTTGGTCACGATGCAGTTGACCTTGCCGGCCTCTACATCGTCCATCATCCGCTGGAAACCGGGCCGTTCGAAGTTGGTGCCGCTCCAGCCATCGTCCACATACTCGCCGACCACAGGAAGGCCTTGTTCCTTGGCGTATTGCCGTAAGATGGTGCGCTGGGTCTCGATACTGACGCTGTCGCCGTAGTTCTCGTCGTCCCGGCTGAGGCGCATATACAGGGCAGTGTTGTAGATTTTTGCGTTGTTCGGTTGTTTCATCCGAAAATCCTCCTTTGTGCTGAAACAACCCACGCTTACCATACTTCCAGCTTTATTGTACCGTAAGCGTGGGCTGAAATCAACGTCTTTGCAAGAATTTGTTGACGAAAACAATCGGGCGTGTCAGGCAAGCCTGGCCGCAAACTGGATGACATCCTCCACAAGGTGCTCCATTTCCTTGCCCTGGGAGGTGAAGCGCTCACTGATCTTGATACGGGTGCCGCCGCAGTAGAAATACTCAGTACCGTCGGGGTCAGTGACATAAAAAGAGGTGTTTTCCAGGGTAGGTTCTGGTTCGGAAAAATTCCATGCGGCCACCTGTTCGGGAGGCGGGTCAAAGATAGGGTCGAAACAGGAACACAGGTCGATGGGTTCAAAGAGTTCGGATTCAAAAAAGTTCGTCACGCGATCCCTCCTTTTTTCTGAAAAGGTTGTATTGGCAGGCAAGAAAAAAGAATTTCGGTAGCCGCTACCGAAATTCTTTTCTGTGGTAATATGAAAGTGAGTAATTTTTTATATGGTGCGTTTTGGGTAAAATGCTATTCAACGGACAAAATCTGTCCGTTGATTTCAATAAGGACTTAATCGGGACCGGTTGGTCTGAGCTACTTTGACCCAGACTACTTTAGCTTCATAAAGAATGGCGTGTATAGTGCGTTTCAGATGATTTGCTATGTACGTGCGTACAGACTTCGTACATACGTACATAGCAAAAAGGCCAAGTTCTCCCATATACGAAATCACCGGTCCCAAGAGGGGAGCGACTCATTGAGCCGCGGCTTCTGCGACACGCTGCCGGTAGCTCTTTTGCCGGCAGGCGTTTGAGCAGAACCTGGCGTCAGCTCGTACAGGGTCAAAAGTTTTACCACAACAGGCGCAGGTCAACTCACCCCGCACCCGACGCCGCCGGATGCTGTTGCGGAGGTTGAGAGCCTTGTGGCCGCAGGTCTCGTAGCGGCAATATTTTCGGTTGTAGGTCTGGGTATAAAGCAGCTTGCGGCAGTATCCGCAGCGGAATTGCCGGACGCCGTAGCCGCCTGTTTCATACATGGTCTTTAAGATGTCCTGGTTTTCACGTTCCCATTGTTCGGTCGTCATAGCAGGAGTCCTCCTTTCCGGGTAGAGTGTTACAGGTATGAGGTTGTGAACGAAACGGTCACTACCGTTTTGCTGTAACATGGTTGAGGTTGCTTGTTCCCAAAAAGGGAACAAGCACATAAATGTAATGCGGCCTTGTTACGGTTATGTGGCTGTGGTCAAAATGACCAGAACCACATAGTTGTAACGCTCTTTCCGTGAAGCGTTACGGCTATCTAGGTGTGGGCAAAAAGCCCACGCCTACAAAGCTGTAACAGCCGGGCAGATCTGCCGTTCTCTCTGCATGAGCTTCCTGCCCCCTTCCGGCGGCGTTGTCCGGCTCGCTCCTTCAGGAGGTCCTGGCCGGGTATTCCATGCAGACGGTCGTTCGGTTCTCAAAGTGCAAACAGGGCTTCGGAACCAAAAAATCGCTACACAAACAGACCGGAAAAGCTCTCCCTTTTTGGGAGGCCTCCAGTTCCGTTTTATGTAGCGATTCGATTTGTTCTAAAACTGCTCCGATCACTCTGAATGCTTTGAGAATCGAGCTGAAATATCTATAATGAATTTTCTATATTCAGTTGTTTGGTGAGTATACCATGAGATGATATAAAACGTCAACCATTTCTTACACCAATGAGTGAATTTCAGCAGGCTGCAATAAAAGAAACTGAAAATTTTGCCAAAACGCCAAAAGAAAAATCATGTCAACAAATTTTTAATCGTGGTTTGAGTTTGAGCACTGCATCGCTCACTGGCTGTAAATGTTCAAAAGCGAACGTGGTTGTCGCAAGCAGTGCTTGCTGGTACCAAATGTTCCAGCAAGCAATTCGTCTGGCTATCCACTTTGTCAGACGATACTTGTTGGGTCTCTCCCCAAACCCCATGGAACGCAGAAGTTCCTTCTGCGGCTGCGCGTTCCGGTAGAACGCTTTTCCAATCTCTGTATAAATATAAAGCACGCCAAAGGCCGACGCAAAATCGGGCCTTTGGCGTGTTTCTTTAACTACAAAACCACGAGGTTCCAGGGATGTTGTCAAACGATTTTTGTTATTCAGGTCAATTAAGGGATTCTTTCGTCCAGGTAGTTTCTCTGTATGTAGTTGGAGAAGATCGCTATGAACTGCACAGCAGACGGGCTATTATCCAGTGGGCATCCTGCAACTTGTACCAATCTGGCAGAATCGTTTTTCCATGCAATGCCAGACAGCGTCCGGATATTGCTTTCGACGGATCTGGGCTGCAGATCGTATTCTTTTGCAATTACAGCGTAGATTTGCTTGTAAACAGCCTGGAATCATCCGACATTTTGAGGATGATTTAAATCGCCTGAATCAGCTACGAACAGCCCGTGTAGTCGTTGGTGATAGACCGCAAAAGATCGAACAGGACATTTTTCAAATTCAATGATATGTACCCCCTTTGCAACCTCCAAAGTATGGAAGCTCTGTACTATCATAAGTCCATAAGCCGAAAAATGTCCGAAGATGGTTTTTAAAATTCAAAAATCGCCGTCGCTTTTCTACTCGATATGAAAAGAATGCTTTCTATTTTCGTGCTGTTGCTTATCTTGTCTGTATCGTACGCTACAACAAAAGAGCCATCCGGCCACTTTGTAAAAGGCAGCCGGATGGCCAATGATGTGGAGGAGAATGAAGAAGACGATCGTGTGAGAGAAAGGGGTTCAACGCAGGCAGAAGTGAATGCCGTCATCCTCTGAGCCTTTGCAGACTTTCGCGCCACGAACCCAAGTCTCGTCAACACAGAGATACTTGATGCGGTCGCGGCGGCCCCAGGCATAAGCAGCATGCAGCATGCCATCGCGGCTTTGCATCAGGACAGGGTACTCGTAGCGACGGTTGTTGATGTCGTTCCAGGGGCCAATGAAGCCTTCGCCGTGTTCGACGATGCGGCGCCAGGGCCAAGTATAGCCGCCATCCTCTGAGAGAGCAATGGCTATGGGGCAGCGCTGGTCAGGCCAGAGGGTGCCGTCAGGTTTGTCGCAGAAAGCCACGTCGTTGTAGATGATGGCCAGTGCGCCGCTTTGCAGTTTGATGGCTGTGATACTGGCGTTGTTGTTGCGTAAACCAGTCGGCTCGGGAATGGTCCAGGTATTGCCATTGTCAAAGGATTCGGCGCGATAGATGTGGTCGGCAAAGCGGCTGCGCAGCAGGCAGACCAGGTGATTTTCCGACAGTTCCAAAATGTTGCCATGCACCCGTCCGGCGCTGGCGGGAATCTCTACCATGCGCCAGCTCTGGCCATGGTCGTCCGAGATCTGCACCACGCTGCGGTCGCTGCCGCAGCGGGTGTTGTCCAGCGAGCACAGGAAGTTGGAGAAGATCCACCGCCCGTTGGACAGCACCTGGATTTTCTGCCGGCAGAACGAACCGGGGCGGGTAAAGACCGATTCGGTCGCATCCCAGGTGCGGCCGCCGTCGTGGGAGATTTTGCGCCGGATCTCAGCGGTGCCCTGCATACTGACGCCTTCAGGAAGGTCGGGGGGAGGGGTCTCCTGCGCGGTGTACATCAGCCAGATGTCGCCGTTGTCCGGGTTGAGGAACAGGGAAGGGTTCTGCTCGCTGCGGGTAGGATCATCTGAGACGATGACCGGTTCCTCCCACTGGCTGGCCCCGGAGGGCAGGCGCGACACCGCGATGCTCACGTCGGCGTTGCCCTCCCACGAGCCGGCGAACCAGCAGCACAGCAGGTCTCCGTCCGGCAGTTCCAGCAGGTCGGGGGCGTGGCAGCTCTTCCAGGGGTTGGGCAGCAGGGACTCCACCATGCCCAAAGCGTCGCGGTAGAGGCGGCCGTCGTCGGGCAGCGTGGGCAGGTCTATGATCTTTCTTTGCATGGATATGCTCCTTTCTTGAGTCTCAGCCCTTGACCGAGCCGATGAGGATGCCCTTCTTGAAGTATTTCTGGACGAAGGGATAGACACAAATGATGGGAACCATCGCGATGAAGATGGCCGCGGCTTTCAGGTTCTGCTGATTGAGGGTGATGCCGTCAATGACCACGTTGCGGAAGGTGGTGCCAGCAGAACCATCGGTGATGACCACATTCTTGATGACTTGCTGGATGGTCTGCAGCGCGTCGTTGCGCAGGTAGATCTGGGGCAGCAGGTACTGGTTCCAGATTGAAACTGCATAGAAGGTGCCCACCGTGGCCATGATGGTGGAAGACAAGGGCAGGTAGATGCGGGCGACGATCTGCAGGTCGTTGGCGCCGTCGATGAGCGCTGCTTCCTCCAGTTCTTTGGGAATGCCCTCCAGGAAGGTTTTGGTGATGATAAGGAATTGGGTGTTGATGGCGCCGGGAATGATCATGACCAGAGGATTGTCCACAAAGCCGAACTGGCTGTAGATGATATACTGGGGGATGATGCCCGCATCAAAGACCCAGGTGATGATGAACAGAGACATGATCCAGTAGCGGTGCTTGAAGCGGGGCCGGCTGAGCACATAGGCGGTGACATAGGTGCAGAAGAGGGAGACCGTCGTACCGGCAATGGTGTAAATAAAGGAATTGCGCATACCGGCAAAGACGTTGAAGCGCGGGGTCGAGAGGATGTAGGCGAAGGCCTTGAGGTTGAACTCTTTGGGGAAGAATGTCATTTCATTGCGGGCCAGATAAGTGCCGTTCGTGGTGGCGACGAAGAAGATATACAGGAATGGATAGACACACAGCACGGCTACCAGCAAAAGGATGGCATTGTTCACCCAGTCGAAGGCTGTGGCGCGGCGTTTGCCGTGGGCGTAAAGAGCTTTTTTCATGGCATTCATGTCTCCTTTCTCAGAAGAAGCGGGAGTCCGCCACCTTGTCTGCAATTTTATTTACTGCCATGACCAGAATGAAGGCGATAATGGACTTGACCAGGTTGACGGCGGTGCCGTAGCTGTAGTCGGGGAAGCCGGTAGACTGGAAAGCGATACGATAGACGTAAGTCTGCAGCACATCGGCTGTCTCATAGGTGCCGGTGTTGTACATCAGCAGGATGCGGTCCAGGTTGACAGTGAAGATGTTGCCCACGCTGATGATCAGCATGGTGATGATGGAAGGCATCAGGCTGGGCAGGGTGATACGCCAGATCTTGGTCCAGCGGGTAGCGCCGTCGATCTCGGCCGCTTCATAAAGAGTGGGATCAATGTTCATCATAGCGGCGATGTAGATGATGGCAGAGTAGCCGAAAGTCTGCCAGATCTCCAGCAAGACGTACAGCGGCCGGAACCACTGTGGCTGGGCCATGAAGTTGACGGGCTCGCCTCCAAATTTAACGATAATAGCGTTGATAAGGCCTGAGCTGGGCGACAGCAGGGTGTACAGGATACTGACCATGACCGCTGCCGAGATAAAGTACGGCAGAAAGCTCAGGGACTGGACAGTGCTGCGGATCCATTTGACCTTGATCTCATTGAGAAACAGCGCAAAAATGATGGGGATGGGGAAAACGACCACCACCGACAGGAAAGCCAGGATGATGGTATTGCCGGTGATCTTCCAGATATATGGATCCTTAAAAATGCGGATGAACTGGTCGAGGCCCACAAATTTGCTGCCAAAAACGCCCAATGCAGGGGAGTAGTCCTCAAAGGCGATGACCATAGCCCCAACCGGGCCGATTTTGAACAAGACCAGCAGCAGGATGCCCGGCACCATCAGAAGATAGAGCAGGTAGTTGTTGCGCAGGTCTTTCTTGATGCGTGCAGCCAACGGTTCTTTGGGCAGAAGGGCCTGGGCCGCGGATCGTTTTTTCGGCATACAGACAGCTCCTTTCTATCAGAAACCTGTCAGAAAAAGAAGGGGAGGGGCGTTTTTGCTCCCTCCCCGGGGAGTAGTACGTTCAGGGACGAATGGCTGCTCAGCCGCCATAAGTGGCTTTATAGGCTTCCAGCTGGATCTCCTCAATGCGAGACAGCCCCAGCGCATCCATCTCGGCGATGTAAGCGTTCCATTCATCCCGGTCGAAAGTACGGGAGCCGTTGATGAACTGGCACAGGCCCGACATCTGGGAGTCAAAAACGCTGGCGATCAGGTTGGACAGTTCGCGGGATTCTTCATCAGTGAACTTGATGGTGTAAGAGGGGTTCAGGTTCTCGTCAATGAACAGGCGGGTAGCGGCCTCGGAGATAAGGGGAGCATTCCATTTGTAGAAGGCCTCATTGTCCACCGGTTTGCAGACGGTGAAACGGTCGCTCAGGAAGCTCCAGCGCTTCTCGCCGACGGGGGTAGCCTCTTCGGTCTGGTAATCAACAATGAACTGTTTCGACCCGTCCTCGGCCACCTCAAAGCTCTCGCCTTCGACGCCATAGTTGGCCAGCTCGATGCCCTCTTCCGTGTAGAAGTAGTCAATGAAGGTGAGGATGGTCTTGATCTTTTCCTCGCTGCACTTGGCGTTGACAGCAGTGACACACTCATCCAGGTATTTGGTGCTGGTCAGGTTTTTCATGGTCACGCCGTTTTCGTCCTTAAGGTAGTCGAGCACGCCCATCTGATAGTCGGGATCGTTATCAGGGCCGCCGTTCTCCATAAACCACTCGGCACGGTTGTAGTAATCGAAAAAGACACTGCTGTTGCCGTTGAGCATGGAGGCCTCCCAGTCGGCTTCGGCAAAGGTGCCAGCTACCCATTCGGGGTTGATCAGCCCCTCGTCATACCACAACTTCATGGTCTCAATCATCGTGTAGGCGCCGTCGGACTTGATATCCACCGAGCCGTCTTTGTAGTGGCCCTGGTAGATACCATGAGACGCCTCGGCCGAGATGCTGCTGGGGCAGCCGAACCAGGCGGCAAAGCGGATGCAGCTCTCGCGGCCGCACAGGGGATAGTAGTTGACGTTATCTTTGCCGTAATAGTCCTTCAGGGTGCGCAGCGCGTTGGTGAAGTCGTTGATGGTTACGACTGTAGCAGGGTCAATGCCTGCCTTCTGGAAATGGTCTACCCGGTAACCGATCAGGTCGGCAAAAATGGGGTTCTCTTTGACCAGGCCGTAAATGCCGCCATCGGCGCTGGTAACCAAGTTTTTATAGTCGGGGTTGGCATCCATATAGGCCTGCAGGTTGGGGGCATACTGGGCGATATAGGGGGCCAGGTCGGCAAAGACACCCTGAGGGCCATAGACGTTGGTCTGGGCAAGGCGAGTCATGGCAGCATCGGGCAGATCGCCGCTGATGACGCGCTGGTCTACCTCAGAGTAGACGTCGTTGGCGTCTTCGGGGCCGGAGATATACTCGACATGAATGCCGGTGCGTTCTTCGGCCACATCATACCACTTCAGTTCCTTCAGCCAGTCCACGTAGGTCGAACGCATGAACATGGTGTAGCTGTTGGACGCCTCGCCCGAGGCCGCTGCCTGGCTGGAGCTGGAGCCGCCGCACCCAGCCAGGGCTGCTGCTGCGGCAGCCGCGCCGGCCGCCATGAGAAAAGAACGTCGAGAAATTTTTTTCATAGTAGTGTCCTCCTTGCTTGGTGCTTCTTATTTAACAGTCTTGCCGCTTCGGTTGGCAGCAAAACGAATTGCGTAATCAATGGCGTTTTTCAAGCTCAGCTCGTTTGCTTTGCCGGTGCCGGCCTGATCAAAGGCGGTGCCATGATCCACACTGGTGCGGATGATAGGCAGTCCCAATGTGATGTTGACGCCTTCCACTGCGCTCCACTGGCCTTTCTCACGGTCATATACAAAGCCCACCACCTTGAGGGGGATATGGCCCTGATCGTGATACATGGCCACGACGATGTCATACCAGCCGCCCAGCGCTTTGGAAAAGATGGTATCGGGGGGGATGGGGCCCTGTGCGTCGATACCGTCACGCCGGGCTGCCTCGATGGCGGGAGAGATCTGTTCGATCTCCTCCCGACCGAACAGACCGCCCTCGCCGCAGTGTGGGTTGAGGCCGGCCACGCCGATGCGGGGCTGCGGGATTCCCATGTCGCGACAGGCATGATCCGCGATGCGAATGACTTCCAGCACACGTTCTTTGGTGACGCGGTCGCAGGCCTCCCGCAGGGAGACGTGGGTCGAAACGTGCACGACCCGCAGGTCTTTGTGGGCCAGCATCATGGTGTAATGCTGGGTGCCGGTGTAGTGGGCGTAGATCTCGGTGTGGCCCGAAAAGTGATGGCCTGCAAGATTCATGGCTTCCTTGTTCAGCGGATTGGTGACAGTGGCATCCACCTGGCCGTCCAGCGCCAGCTCGATCACCTTGCGGACATACTGGAAGGCCGCGTCCCCGGCCTTGGCCGAGACCTGGCCGATCGCATAGTCCTCGCAACGGAGTAAGTTCATATCATACAGGTCGATGACGCCAGGCTGATAAAGACCATCGGCGGGGCTGGTTACAGGGTGCACTTTCAGCTGCGGGCAGCCAGCCAGCCGGCAGGCCCGTTCCAAAATGGCTCGGTCTCCGATGACGATGGGTTTGCAGCGGGTGTAGAGTTCGGGATCCGCCAGGGCCTTGGCGGTGATTTCAGGGCCTACCCCGGCGGGGTCGCCCAGGGTGATGCCGATGATCTTTCTGGTCTGTTCCATCTGGCATTCTCCTTTCCCGGCGCGTTAGTCCATGCCGGCCTCAGCTGCAGCAGCCAGGGCAGTGCGAAGGGCCTGGAGCCCTGCCTCGGACAGGCCGTTGAAGGGGGCGCGGCAGCGGCCCACCGGATAGCCCAGCTCCTGCACGGCCATCTTGACAATGGTGTTGGGGTTGCCGAACTTGAAGCAGTCCCGGAAAGGACGGATGCTGTCCTGTGCGCGGCGGGCTTCGGCGAAATCGCCAGCCATAAAGGCGTCATAGATGCGCACCATCGTGTGGGGGAATACATTGGCGCAGCCTGCGATGCCGCCCGCGCCCCCGGCCAACAGTGTCCACAGGATCAACGAGTCGTTGCCCGACAGGATAGCAAAGGGCTTGTTCCCACCGCGGGTCTTTTCGATATACTGCAGGAGGTTGTCAAAGTTGCCGCTGGAGTCCTTGGCGCCCACGATGTTGTCCACTTCGGCCAGCTTGCGGACGGTAGCAGGGGCCAGGGCATTGCCGGTGCGGGCGGGGATATTATAAAGGATGATGGGAAGGTCCACCGCTTGGGCCACGGTCTCGTAGTGGCGGATGAGTTCGTCCTGCGAGGCCGCAGCAAAGCTGGGTGTAATAATGGACAGTGCGTCCGCGCCCAGCTCCTGCGCTTTCAAAGACTGGCGGATGGTATCGCGGGTGCTGATGCAGCCGGTGCCTGCGTATACCGGTACCCGGCCGTGTACGGCGTCCACCGTGGTCTTGAGGACGGCTGCCTTTTCTTCCTCACTGAGGATGTAGCCCTCACCGTTGGTGCCAAAGACGAAAATGCCATGCACTCCCGCGTCGATCAGCCGCTCGATCTGGCGGACCAGTTCCTCATGGTTGATGCTCTCGTCCTCGTTCATAGGGGTCAGGATGGGGACGATGATGCCTTTGATTTGTTGTGTAGTCATTGCAGAGCCTCCTTTTACAAAATCTGACGGTAGAGGGCTTCGGCGTCGGCAGCAGTCACCGGGCGGAGATTGTTCACCAGCAGGCGCTGTACCTCCATGCCTGCTGTCACCAGTGCGGGCAGGTCGGCCTCAGTAACGCCGTAGGGGGCGAGGGATGTGGGAATATCCAGGTGGCGGACTATAGCGTCCATGCGGTCCAGCACCCAAGCTGCCTTTTCAGACTCGGTGGAGGCGCCTGTGCCGCCCACTGCATCATACACTTTGGCCAGACGGTCGCTACAGGCCGGCAGGTTGAAGCGCATGACCGGCATCAGCATGATGGCGTTGGCCACCCCGTGGGGGATGTGGTATCGCCCGCCCAGCGGGTAGGACAAAGCGTGGACTGCCGTGGTGCCCGAACAGGTGATGGCTACCCCGCCATAGAAGGCTGCCTGCATCATTTTCTCTTTGGCTTCGAGAGCGTCGGGATGATCGCAGGCGTCGGTCAGGTTGGCAAAGATCAGCCGCAGTGCCTCAAGGGCGAACAGATCGCTGAAGGGGTTGGCCTTGGCGGAGGTGTAGCACTCGATGGCGTGGCAGAGGGCGTCGATACCGGTGGAGGCGGCGATCTTTCGGGGAAGCCGGCGGATCATTCGCCCGTCCAAGATGACTGCGTCGGCAATCATCTCGGGGTTGACGATGCCCACTTTGAGCTGTTTTTCGGGTACGGACACGATGCTGTTGGGCGTCGTCTCAGAGCCAGTGCCTGCCGTGGTGGGGATCATAATGGAAAAGACCTGCTTTTTGCCCAGAGTGGGCGCATCCAACTGACGGCGGACGGGGCAGCTTTCAGAGGTAATGGAGGCCAGTTTGGCGATGTCCATCACACTGCCGCCACCTACTGCGATAATCAGGTCGGCCTTGCTGCAGTAGAAACGGTCGATGACCTGCTGAGCTTGGTCGCAAGTGGGTTCAGCGGGCAAATCACTAAAGATGGTGTAAGGGACATTGGCCTTGTCCAGCTGGGCAAGTGGCAGATTCAACACGCCCGAGGCCTGGATGCCCGGGTCAGTAAAGACTGCTGCCCTGCTATGCCCGGCCGCCAGGAGTGCCAGAGCATCTATACCCGCGGGACCGCTATATACCTGACGAGGAATGGTGAGCGTATACTGTTGCATCTTCAATACCTCCATGCAATGCTTGGTGGATTTCAGAAAAAAGATTCTTGCCACCAAAACCACCTGATTTAGTGAGGATAGTGTGGGTGGCGCCATTCTCCAGTGTCACAAGTGAGAGCACCACTCCTGGCACTGGTTCGTCTAAGGGAATAAGTTCGGAGGCAGGCAGTTGAGCCATTAGGCCCATCAGAGTGTCGCCGCCAATGATCATGGGTTGGTACTCACAGATTTGCTCAAGGTGCAGAAGGCGGAACATCAGATCCCCGAGTCCCTGGGCCACTGTGCCGCGCTGGCGGTTTACCTGTGTATCATCTTCAGCTTGACTTGGGCCAGTCGTGTCAATTAGGATATCCCGGTGTTGATGCATCCAGCCTTCCACTTCACGAAGGAAACTTGCTCCATTGTCCTGCTGTAGCTGCAGGCTATTGATGGAAAGGCGAACGGCCCCCAGGCTTTCGCCGTAAGCCAGCTGCTCCTTGGTAATGGGATTGAGGCTGCCGCACAGGGTCAGCAGTGGCTTGGGCAGCAGCGTCAGCCGTTCCTGACCGCCCGCCAGCCCCAGAGGTGCGGTAAGATGAGAGGCAAAACCTGCACAGCCTCCCACGATTTTAAACCTGCCAGCCTCCTGCAAACAGCGGATGATGCGGTCGAAGTCCTGCTCATACTCAACGTCAAAAATGCCAATGGTAGGTTTGTTCGGGTCAGGTTGGATGACCTGCCCTGGGGCGTAGAGCTGTGTTCGGGCAGAGCAGCCTTTGAACAGATCTGCCAGCCTGGGCGAACGGACCGGCTCAAAGGGATCTCTGCCAAAGACGCTCTCGGTGATAGGCTGATACCCTACATAATGGATTCCCCTGCGAGTGACCCGCCCCATCTTAGGCAGGGCCGGAGCAAACGCCGCAAAATCTGTCTCCGAGGCATCCAGAGCCGCCTGCATCATTGATCCGATGTTGCCCCGCAGGGCTGAGTCAACCTTGATGTACACCAACTGTGCGCCGGCGTCCAGGACCTGACGTACTGTTCTGAAACACTCGCGGTAGGCCTGCTCCGGCGTCATGTGGCGCAGTTCAGCGTCGATCACTAGGACATCGGTCTGATCTTCTGGCTGGGACAGTGGGTTGATATTGGTTTGCACACGGACAACTCTGTAATTGCCAGCAAACTTGACACCTGTGTCCAGCGCACCAGTCAGGTCATCCGCAATAACTGCCAGTCTCATGGCACTTTCCTCCTTTGTCCTGTTATGAAACATAATTGCTGCAGAAAGATGGGGGTTTGTTTCTGATTTGGTGTGCGTCTGTTTCTTGTGTTACATAATATCGCATGGTAAAAGAAAAGTCAAGCGATTTTTCCGAAATTTTATTCTGATTGTGTATTATTTTGAAATGTTTTTCTGTTTTTGTTGACTTGCACAAATTTTGGTGATAAAATATAGTCGCAAAATAAAACACTTTCGATAGATCAAAGGTGGTGCTTTATGATGAGTCGTCCCATCCACATTCTCGGCATCGCACCCTACCAAGGTATTGCCAGTCTAATGAATACAGTTTGTGCAGACCGCGAGAATGTGGAGATTGATACATTCGTCGGGGATATGGCCGCTGGCCTTCAGATCGCCCAGCAGCAGCTGAATCGGAGGGATGTGTCCTATGATGTCGTTCTCTCCCGTGGGGGTACCGCTGAACTGCTGCGTCAGAATGTGCCCCTGCCAGTCATTGATATCCCGTTGTCAGTCTATGATATCCTGCGTGCAATCAAGTTGGCCGAGAACTATGAGTTCAGCTATACCATCATTGGGTTTCCGGCCATCACCCGCAACGCGGCTTTTGTCTGTGATGTGCTGCGCTATGAGGTTGAGATTCATACGATCCATGATTTGGAGGAGGCTAGGGGAGTGCTGACCCAGTTGCGGGCCAAGGGATGTCGGCTGTTGCTGTGCGATGTGGTGACAACCTCGCTGGCGCAGGAGTATGGCATTCCCACGATTCTTTTCACCTCTGGGATTGAGAGTGTGGGCGAGGCGATAGACGAGGCAATCCAGCAGGCGGTCCACCAGCGGCAAATACAGACACAACAGGATTTTTTTCATCAGACGTTGGAGGCGCTGCCTCACGATACACTGGTCCTGCGCCCTGACGGTACAGCTTTGGTGTCAGTTGTCCATGAAGCGCTGCCTGACCTGGTTCAGAAGAGGGCGGCGTCACTGGCATTCTCATCTCGGCCGCAGACTTGTATGGTGGAGGTGGAAGGCTGCCTCTATGATCTGGTTGGCAGGCCGGTGCACTGTGGGGAAGAGTTGGCTCAAGTGGTTTCCATTAGGACGCAAGAGCAAGTTTTCTCTCTGGAGAAGAGCGGCATCGTCTTTGAGGATTGCCAAGAAAGTCCCGATCCTTTCTTCAGCAGCTTTTACCAGGCTACGCAGCCCATGATGCTGGGGGGACTAAGTGTGGAACAGTGCTTGGAGAGCCGTAACCCCCTTGTGATTTATGGTGAGCCAGGCACTGCCAAGCCCCAGATGGCCCGGATGCTCTATATCCAGGGGCCATGGGCAGGCGGCCCAATGGTTACCATTGACTGTGCTCTGATGAATGGACGTAGCTGGGACTATCTGCTGGAGCAGAAAGAATCGCCCTTGCGGCAGGGCGAGGCTACCCTGGTCTTTAGTCGTATCCATTTGCTGGACGAGGCTGGGCTTTGTCGGCTGATATCGGCTATTATCTCACTGGGCGCACAGAAGAACAGTCTGCTGCTTTTTCTGGCCAGCGGGGGAAGTTTGCAGAGCCTCTCCCCCAATTTTCGCCGTGTAATTGAGGCGTTGAGCTGCCTAACGGTCCGAATGCCGCCATTAAGGGAGCATTTGCAGGATGTGCCCAGCTTGGCTGGGCTGTATATCAGCAGCTTGAATATGCACACCGCGCGCGCCATCGTTGGTTTTGAGCCGGAAGCCTCCCAGAAAATGCAGCAGTACACTTGGCCCGGCAACTACGATCAGTTCCGCCGTGTGCTGGATGAGCTAGTGCTGATGACGGACAGCGCTTACATCCCGGCAGCCAGCGTGGATATCCTTCTCAGCCGGGAACAGTCCCTCTACCCTGCGGTTCCTGCTGCTACAGGCGATTCCCTGCAAGGCCTGCCCCTTAATCAGACATTGGAACAAATTGAGCTGGAGGTGGTTCGCCGGGTGTTGGCATCCGAAAAGGGCAATCAAAAACGCACGGCCGAACGACTGGGCATTAGCCGCACTACGCTGTGGCGTATGCTGCAAAAGAAGCGGCTGCCTGATAATGGATTGCCAAAGATTCCTTGATTTGCGCTTTCCATACGAAGCCTGAATAAAACGCAGGAAAATGGATGGCGCCTGTACACGCCAGCAAAGTATTTACTGCTGTACAGAAAAAACCGCCGCATTCCTACAAACGGAACGCGGCGGTTTTTGGCTTGGTAACAGTGGAAGCAGGGCGCATGGGCGGGCGGTATCTTTAACTTTGGGAAACTCCGCTTTCCCATTTTGAAATGGCTGTTCTTGATACATATAATTGCTCCGCAAGTTGTTCCTGCGTTAAGTTCTTTCCAGTCCTAAGCTGTTGTAGCTTTTCATTAAATTCCATGATTCTCCTCCTGTTTGTTCCTTGTTTTCATACGTCCATCAACGGGTTTTTCTGCATCTTTTGGTATCATCCATGCACGACCAAATTTTTCAGTTCCGTCAATGCGATTTTCCTCACATAATTTTTGTATCCGTCTTTCCGATATGCCCCATTTTTCAGAAGCGGCTTTCACAGAAATGTAATTCATAATATCAACTTCCTTTCGCAAAGAGTATATAATTATTATATACGGAATGACGAATAATAGCAAGTTTCTCTCCACTAATACGAAATTATACACTACTAAACATAAAATCATACTTCGTTCAAATATCATCACCCGAAATGTACAATGATATAGGATGATATTAAAATGTACCAAGATGAAAGAAAACTTGATTTTAAGCCGTTAGGTATAGCGATAAAAAAAGCTCGGGAAGCAAAAGGGTGGACACAGGAATATCTTGCCCAACTGGTAGACCTTACGCCACGCTCTATTATGTATATAGAGAACAGGGGGCAGCACCCAAGGCTTAACAAATTTTATCTCATTACTACCTTGCTTGACATCTCTGTAGACCAGTTCTTTTTTCCATGCAATGAAGATGGCGACAACAATCGCCGCAAACAAGTTGATGTACTGTTGAATGATATGGAAGAAAAGGAGCTTATCGTGATGGAAGCTACGGCTCAAGGCTTGAAAAAGGCAAGAGAAACTGCGGAATGGGTCACTCCCAAATTTTGTGTAAAGTCCATTGAGCGTAGGAATAGAGCGAAA
>ERZ1090879.469-NODE-469-length-25390-cov-7.230116_pt1 | contig 25390 bp, 20 predicted proteins | sample MGYA00478472_ERZ1090879 | MGnify/ENA primary metagenome ERZ1090879 (study PRJEB33644, sample SAMEA5815723) | chicken gut metagenome | biome: Chicken; feature: Gastrointestinal Tract; material: Caecum | place: Ireland | collected 2019-01-01 | study: A study of the... | reverse complement strand
CTGGTGAGGAATGTTGGTACGGGTCTGCTGATGCGCGAGTGCGAATACTGCGGCGGTCGGGCTGAGTTTTAACCGCGGCAGGAGCGGTTAAAACAGCGGCTGACGGCGTTGCTGCCGATGTTGTCGGAGTTGCGGCTTGACCGGCTGCTGCTGAGGAAACCGCAGCCGGAGCTGTCTGAAGGGTACCGGTTACGGTTGAAACGGCCGACGATTGGACAGCGGCAGTTCCGGCTGTCATATCTTTGCGGCCGAACGGACGGCGATTGAGTTGTTTTCCGCCGGTGACCGTCTGAGCTGCGCCGGCAACCGCGGCAACAGGCTGCTGCGCCGACATATCTTCCGGGGCAACCACAGCCGACATGTCTCCGGCAGCAGGCGCAAGAGCTGTTTCGGCTTCATCTGCCGGTTCAGCGGCAACATCGCCGGCGGCAGGAAGCGTTTCAGACACGACTTCAGAATCTGCAGCCGGCATCTGTTCATAAATCTTTGCGTCAGAATTGATTCCGGCTTCATATTGTGCAACATAGTCATCGACAAAACTGCTGTCGGCGGCGGCACTGCCGGATTGTCCGCCAATGGCCGACTGGAGTTCGTTCTTTTCTTCACGAACGGTTCCGACGGCATCGCCGACTGTCGATTTGGCGTCGTTGACGGTTGATTTTACTTCACCGACCGTTGACTTGGCATCGGCAATTGCTCCCTGTGCGGTTGCTTTGGCATCGTTTACCGCAGCCTGAGCGTCGGCAGCCATTTGTTTGGCCTCGTCAACCTGAGATTTGACGTCGTTGACCATGTCTTTGCCTTCCTGAATTTTCTTTTCGGCATCTTCTTTCAGTTTTTTGGCTTCTTCCATGGCCTTTTTGGCTTTTTCAATTTTCTTTTTCTGTTTTTCGAGTTTTTCTTTTTTCTCTTCTAATTTTTTCTTCTTTTCTTCCAGGCGTTCTTTTTCTTTCTGGAGTTTTTCGGCTTTTTTCTTGGCTTTTTCGAGGTTGTCACCGGCAAATTTGGTTACGGAGGATTTGGCATCGCCGATGGCACTGTTCATTTTGCCGCCCAGTTTGGTGGCTTCGGTTACGATTTTGGACTGTTTGACCAGTTCGATTTTGGAGGAAATTCCCTCTTTAATTGCAGTCAAATCCAGCGTAGGCCATTGCGCCTGTGCCGGAGAGGACAGAGACATGAGCAATGACAACCCGAACAGGGTTATCAGTTTTTGATGTTTTAAAATACTCATTGCAACCTCCATACGCCAAGTAACCGTATATTTTAATAATACCAAAATTTGCGCCATTTATAAACGCCTAATATGCATATCAGCCAATATTTAAATATTTTGTAACAAAGTTCGCTTCGCCGTATTCCTTAATCAGTTCTTCAACCAGCAGAACGTTCTTACGGCCGGAATTGTACAGTTTCAGATACGGCCCGAGACCGCTTAAATCGACGTCCAGAATAACAGATTCACCGGTTGCCGGGCGGGAAAGCAAAATCGCATAAGGAAAATCGCGGTAGCTTTTGCCGAAAATAAAGTCGATTTCACGCTGGGTCAGGTTCCAGTTGGCATAGTCTTCCGGCATGGCCTGCGGATTACGGAAAAAGATGACGGTTTGACACTGACCGCGAATAACCTCGCCGACACCGAGTTTGTCAATGATGTTCGGCTGTTGGAAGGCGCAGAGGTAAGCCTGACGTTTTTTACGTCCTTCCTGCAGACCGATGATAAAGTAATCGCGGAACATCGGGTGTTTTAACATCGGCGCGGTTTCATCAATCATAATCAGCGAGGGTACGCCGGTATCGCCGGTTTCGGCCATAATACGGTGCATGATGTAGCTGATGACGGCCGGAGCCAGCGTTTCGTCTTCAAAAATATGGGTAAAGTCAAAAGCCATAAAGCGTTTGCTGGCCAAGTCCAGGCTGTCGTTTTCGGCATTGAAAATGTTGCCGTACTGGTCAGGATTAATCCAGCGGAAGAGCTCGCGGCGCATATTGCCGGTCGGCGAAAAACAGCTTTTGTAAAGGTTTTTCAAAATCCGTTCCTCGGGTTTCAGATAGTCAAACGCCGTGGTCACCGCGCGGCCGATTTCCTTTTCGGACAGGGCATCGTCAACCATGGTAATCGCCTTCAGCCAGCGGCGGAGAAAGGCGCGGTTGTTCGGCGTGTTGCGGCAGTCAAACGGGTTAAGAGAGACGTTTTTTTCATCGCCGTCAAAACCGACATAAGCCCCTTGAACCGCACGGGTAAAGATTTCCGCACCGCGGTGACGGTCAAAGAAGAAAACTTTCAGGTCATGGTGGCGCATCGCCTGTCCGGCAAGGAAGGTCAGCAAAGTGGTTTTACCTTGTCCGGTCGGTCCGATAATGCAACAGTGGGCCACAGCGGAATCTTCGGTTGAAACATGGAATTGGAAACGGTAAGCCGAACCGGAAGTGGTGCGGAAAATGGAAATGGCTCCCGGACCCCAGTCACTCTTCGGCAGGCCTTCAGACGGTTTGTCAAAAGAAATGGCCATGGCAACAACCCGCGACAAATAACGATAAGTGCGCGGATAAGCGTCATAAGTCGGAAACTGGTTAAAGAAAGCCGCCTGAGCCACCCAGCCCTCCCGAACCGGAGTAACGCTGAAAAGACGGCAGATACGCTGCACTTCGCTTTCGCCGAATTCGATTTCCTCCATGGTTTCGCCTTTGATAATAATGTCCATGGCATATTCGGTCAGCGCCTGATAGTCGGCGTCGCTGTCTTCAATGGCAGACAGGGCTTCACTGTATTGGTTGATGACATCCGGCGAAAAACTGGTCACTGCGGCCATGCGCTGCTGCTGCATCAGCAAAGCGCGGGCGTGCGGTTTGAAAATAGGCTTAACGTTATGAAGCATGGTCAGTTCGCAGTCAATCGAGAGCAGCGAGGCAATCATTCCCTCGTCCATATAATCACCTGAACTGCGAATGCCCATAACAATGGCAAACATTTCCTTGTCGCCGGAGAAGAATTTAATCAGCCCTTTTTCATCGGTAAAATGGATATGGTCGGCAGTCAGCAGTTCATTGAGCTGATATCCCTCGGCTCCGCGCACTTTGGGCATCGGCTTGGAGAGCGGGCTGCAAATCTTGGAAAAAATTGCCAGCGGGCTGTCGGCGGCGGCACTGTCTTCAGTTTCAAACATCGGTTTAACGCCGTAATCGTTCAAAGTGGCGAGCAGGGCCTGAGAAGCGTAGTTGAGGTCTTTTAGCGCCTCAGGGCGGTCAGCCACGGAAAGGACGATATAGTGTCCGTTGCTGTAAACGCGGTCCAAATTGTTGCGCCAGGTCATGGAAATCTGCTCCAGCAGCTGGTTGCCGAAATCGCCGCTGTCGGCTTCCATGGAAATTCTTTCGCGCAGGGTAATCACCCGGCAGACCACCTGCAGGTCGGACATTGAATCAATCCATGATTTGCGCGCCTCCATCATGGACAGGCTTTTTTCATCCGTCACAAACGACAAATCGACCCCTTCAACCTTGAACACGCGGGCAAAAGAGCCGTTATAGCAGCGGATGGTTATGCCGTCGGCCATCAGCTTGTTAAAGGGCAAAAAGTCAGCCACCCGGGATTCCTGCGGCTGAGGCAGAATAATCCGGCCTAATTTGGTGGCCCATAATCCGGCAAAAGCGGCCGCGGAAACAAAGCCGATGACGGCGACCGCAACCTCAATACTGGACAAGCCTTGAACAAAAATCGTAAAAAAGTCAAAATCAGGGCGCAAATTTATTCCCCTTTTCTTTATAAAGGTTGTTACTAATCCGGCGGCATTGGCCGAAAGCCTGAATCATGGAGGAAATGTGCGGTTCTTTGCCGCCCCAGAGCACAATAACGCCGTGCGCGGCAACAATCGTTACAATGAAAATCAGCGGGTTCATTTTAAACACGCCCATGCACATAAACATCAGCGGAAACTGAATACCCAGATTTAAAAGCGTCGGCAGGAACGGCCCCCACAAGATCTTGGGAGGATTGGCTACGGCTTTTAATATCATTTCTCTCATCGCGACAAATCCTGACGTTTGGTTTGATTCTAGCGCAATCTCATTTAGTTGCAACAAAAAGCTATACTTAACAACACCCTGCCCGTCGTTGAGCCTGTGTTTCAAAAACGAATCTCAACCGCCGGGAAAGGGTTTCCCTTATTGTTCAGTATATCCTTTTTTTATGAAAAATCCCTTAACACGGGGACAAACAAGACAGGAAAGGAAAATGCGGGCAGCATGGCACCACATAAAAAAAAAGGATGTCCAAAGACATCCTTTTTTTAGCTATCAGGTTTGTGCATCAAAATCATTTTGAAGGAGACGCCATCTTGAAACCACATTTTTTACAAGCGGCAGTAAGATTAGCATCTGCACCTTCCGGTGCCATAAAGCATTCTTCTTTCACTCCTTTTTGTTTACACCATTTTTCCATTTCTTGATCGTATTCCTTCTGAAGCTCATCTTGTTTTGCATTAAGCTTTTCAACACATGCTTGAGCTTCGGCAGCCGCTTTGTTCGGATCTGTTGACTTTACAGAATTAGCACATGTTTTGCAAATGCTATCTCCGCTCTTACATTGTTCAGCTAATGCACTTTTAATTTTCGACAAATCCGATCCTGTTGTTTGCGTTGTTGCCGCAGGCTTTTCTTCCTTTTTCTCCTCTTTCTTTTCTTCTTCCTTCTTACCGTTCAGGGCTTCTTTGACACTTTCAGCCGTTGCGCGGTTATATTCGTTGACCAGCTCGGTTTTAACCTTGTTGCCTTTGGCATCATAGGTCACTTTATTACCCGCGCTGTCAGTAACGGTTCTGGAACCGTCCGGGCTTTTAACAACCGTTGTACCGTCTTTGGTGGTTGTGGTGGTGCCGTCCTTATTGACTGTGGTTACAGTCTTACCGTCTTTGGAGGTGGTGCGAACCGAACCGTCGCCAAGAGTTTCGACCTTTTTGCCGTCAGCGGTTGTCTGCGTGTTTTTAACATAGCCGGAAGTCTTTTTAAAGGCCTCTTCTTCGGCTTTAGCCTGTTCTTCCCGTTTGGTTGCATCACTGCGGAAGTCAAACATTCCGTTTTGTTTACTTTGTTCCGCGGTATCCATACCTTCGGTTACCGCCGTTCCGACACCGAAGCCGACACCGAGAATTTTACCCAAAGCCCCGTCACCGCCGATAGACTGGCCTTCATTGGCCGCATTGGCTACGTTTTTAACCGAGTTCGAGGCATTGTTGGCAATGTTGCCGACTTTGTTAATTCCGGAGAGAATGGTCGAACCACCGCCGGCTCCGTCATTTTCAAGCCATTTATTAACGCCGGTTTTATTATTGTTCACCGTTTCTTCCATTTGTTCCATATATTTCTTTTCCTGCTCACTGCAGTTACCGGCATTACATTTTTTCGTTAACTTATCAAGTGTTTCCTGAGCTTCGGCCCGGGCCTCGCGCGCCGCATTGGTTGAACCGGCGTCACGAATATTGTTAGACAGATTACCGGCATTGGTCGCAATATTATTGGCCAGAACTTGCCCGGAGTTGACAATCGTACCGGTTGCATTGGCCACAGCGCCGGCCGCATTAATAATACCGTCCAGTCCGCCGCCACCGCTCTTAATCTGAGCGGTCATATTGGAAACCGCAGATTTAACGTTGCTGACCGTCGATTTGGCCGCTTTATACATATCGCTGGCATTGCGGACCGCATTTAAACCGGCCGTAATCGAGCCTTTCAAATCTTTTAGTGACCACTTCTGCTTTTTCCCGGTAACCGTGACTTCCGGCAAAATCTGATTACAGAAAGTGCTGTTTTTATCCAAATCCTCATCGCAGTCGGTTACCTGACCGTCACTGCCCTGAATATCAGAGAAACCGGCCGGCAGATATTTACCAAAACGCAGGGTATTATCTTTGCCGGTGGTAAAATACTCGATAAACGGCGTCATCATCGATAAGAGGAACAAACCGATACCGATGTTGGCCAGGTGTTTCCAGTTCATTTTTCCGAAAATAGCGGCATAAGCAAGCGCAACCATACCGAAACCGGAAATAATGTAAGCGATGACCCGCAAATCGGCCAAGGTGGTGGTGGCTTTGCAGGCAATCAACAGAAAGACGTTACCGCCGATTTCATCCGCGCTGCACATTTTCGGCGCATTGGACTGAGCTTCGGCCAAATCTTCCTTGGCCTGCTCAATGATGCCGTCGGCATCATCCGCAGCGGCAATAGAGGCTTCCTGCGCATCTCGTTCCGCCATATATTCGGCAGCCGCTTCATCTTCATCCTGAGCATAAAAAGCATTGGCTTTCTGGTTGGCCGCATCTAAAGCCGTTTGAGCAGATTCCGCACTGGCTCGGGCAGCAGCCAAATCGGCCAGATCTTCATCGTCGCATTTGCCTTTGGCGCATTTTTCTTCAAGTTTTTCAATCTTTTTATTGGCCTTTTTCAGGTCTTTTTCCGCCGATTTCTGTTCTTTTTCAATAGCCTTGCGCTGCTCTTTTTCGGCTTTGGCTATGGCTTTTTCTTCTTTCTTAGCTTCTTTTTTGGCGGCTTTATTGTCTTTCTTAACGTCTTTCTCGACTTCTTTCTGATTTTTTTCAGCTGTTTTTAAATCTTGCTGAGCCTGCTTCAACGCTTCATTGGCCGCCTTCATTTCTTCCGGCGTGCTGGCGTTTTTCAAGCGTTCCTGAGCCGCCGCAACACCCTGCTTGGCCTGCTCGGTCAGTGCTTCCATATTTCTGATACGTTCATCCCCGGCATTCAAGGTGTCGGCATATTTTTCTTTGGAGGCGTCACGCTGGTCATATCGCTGCTGCTGTGCATCATAAATTGCCCGAGCTTCGTCACTTTGTCCGGCGGCGGCATTACGTGCCTGATTTTTGGCAATTGTTTCCTGTGTTTTTTTATCCAGTGTGCTCCAACCGCCGATTTCTTCTTCATCGGGAGCTTCTTCCTCTATAACCGGAGGTACGATTGATTGCGCCATAACCGGCACAACCATATAATTCAGGCCGAAACCAAAACAAAGCAGAAATGATAAATTTTTTATCAATTTAAGTAAGTTTCTCATAGCAGCCTCCTTGTTTAGTTCCGTCTCTTTAATAATTTTTTTCAGCCGATATAATATAAAAGCCTTCAGCTCCGTGTGATTAAATCATCCGTCATTTCTGATTGTCATTCGCACTAATCAAACTGTCCGTTATCATTTCGTCGGTGATGACATCGCTGTCAACCATATAGTTGATGATACCGGCGGTCAGCGCAATAACGACCAAACCTATGATGATCGCAACCAGCCATTTCCAGTTCAGGGTTCCGAAAAAGCCGCCGATAGCAATCGCGACAATACCGAAACCGGACACGGCATAAATAATCTCCCGCATTCCGCCGAAAATTTTAGCTCCGTGATTGGTTAAATCACTGAACAGGGCCTTGTCTTCAGCAAAGGAGTTTGTTGCAAATAAAATTGAAGAAACAGCAAACACCATTACTGAAAAGACCAGGAATTTCTTTAATTTTACGCACAACATCTTCTCACCCTTTTCCCGTAAATAATTTCTGAGCTTAGCCAGCAGATAAGCAAAAGGGAGGGTATATGGCGCATGTCTCGTTAAGTTTTCCATAGTTCCCTCCCTTTAGTTATCATTAAGCAGCTAAGCGCTGATTAAATATTACCGAAAGTCGTTGCCAAGCCGGCATCGGTAGAACCGGTTGCATATTCAACGATTGAACCGGCAGCAGCCAGAATACCCAGACCAACGGCCAAGCCGGCAAACCAAGTCCATTTTACCTTACCGATAATGGCCTGGAAGGCAATACCGACCAAACCGAAACCACCCAGAATAAAGGTAATGGTTTTTACGTTATCGAATACGTTACGGGTTTTTGTCTGCGCCGTGCTCATCAAGCTGGCACCGTCAGCCCAGGCATCCCCGCACAAACCCATTGCAACCAACAAGGTCAGGCAGCAAAGAGTTAAAATATTTCTCTTTAAAAATTGCATAATCTTTCTCCTTCAATTAATTTAGCAAAACTTCTTATACTCTTTTAGGATAGCTAATTTTTAGCATTTTTACCAGCCTAAAAAGACTTGAACAAAAAGAGATAACTTGTTGTTTTAATGTAATAATTTTTCCTGTAACAAAAAATTCACAGAAGTTAAATAAACCTAAACACCTTATTTCTACCCCTAAAAAGTAAATTTTTCTCTAATAAAGCCGAAATCAGAAAATCACTTTCCGGGAAAGCAAAGCCCCTATATTCCGACAAACGGAAAAAATTTTTTTCAAACCTTTGTGCATAAAATTATATCTGCTTGCCAAGAGTCGCATATTGAATTATCAAGGCTTTAGAGGGATTTTATTTTATGGGAAAAACGAGTTTAAAAACTTTTGTTTGCAGCTTTGTTTTCTCTTTGTTCACGATTTTGAGCGTAAACAAGGAGTTTTTCAGTGTTCCCAAACCCTCTGACACTGAAATTAAAATTCCCAACAAAAATATTTCCCTGTTTTTCAAGAGCCTGCCCTCTCCCGCCAAAGCAGCCAAAACCATTCCGGTTAAAAAAATTGCCTTGTCGGTGCCCGTTTCTCCCTCAACGGAAAAACTGTCCGAAGTTTCGGCAGAAGACCCCATCCCTCTGACTTTTGCCGGCAACGACATTGAATTTGATCTGAACGAAAAAACCGCAGAAGCTTCTGTCAAGGCCGCAGAGGCCGTTTCTGCGCCTCAGCCGGCTCCGCAACAGACGGTTTCCAAGGCGGAACCGGCGGCTCCTCCGGCTGAAAAGCCGCAGACCATGGAAGACAAAATTGCGGCAAATTATCAGGAAATTATCGGCAGTGCTCCGCCGGTTGACGAAAACGAATTACAGCAGCCGATTGAAGACCCGGTTCCGTTCAGCAATAAAATCGTTCAGGCCAAAGTTCAGATTATCCGCCCCAACGAAGAACGGGTCCGGAAGAAGAAAATGACCACCGTTTCCCAAGAGCCGGAAATGGTTTTAGCGCAAGCGGACATTCCTATTACGCGGGAAGAAAAAGCCGAGCCGGCTCCCAAACCGGAGAACATTCTCGCCCCCGAGATTGCGGAGGAAGAGGAAAGTTTTATTATCGCCCGCGTTCCCGATGAAGACGACAGCGAAGGAAACAACGAAGACAACCTTGTCTCCGACAAACCGCTGCCGCCGACTTTCAAAGTCGCCAAAGCCGCACCGAACCCGGATACGGCGCCTGATTTTCCGTCCAAAGAGCAAATAAAAGTTTCCGCAGGGGAGCCGGAGAACCTGCTTATTCCGCTGGAGAAAGACCAGAGCGCCAAAATCGAGACCGCAGAAGCCAAAATTATCCCCACACCGAATGCCGTAACGCGGCCCATGCTGACCGGCAAAGAAACAATCCTCATTATGACTGAAAATCTGGGGCCGGCAGAAAAGAAAGAGAAAGACGACACAACTTCCGGCTGGACAACTATGGCGGAAAAGAACAATGAAGACAGCGTCTGGGTTGCGGCCAAAGGCACCGGGCATCAGAGAAACCGCCAAATAACCAAAGAAGCATATTTTAAAAATGCCGACAATGTCGCCGTCAAACAGGCAATCGAAGCAGACAAAAAACTAAAAAAAGGCGGCAGCGGCGATGTTAAAGTCGCCTCGGAGGTCGTCAACAACCTGCTGATACCCATTCCCGAGGATATTTTGAACGACCCCAATCTGACGCCGCAGCTGGTTTCCTCTGAAAAAGACAAAGACATCGAGCAGCAAGTCAGCGAGCAGGAAGCAGCCGAACAGCCGGCCCCCGCGAAGCAGACACAAACTTCGTCTTCAGGAAAGGAAAGCGGCGGTCTGTTTAAAAGCATTACGTCAATTTTCAGCAAAAACCAGACCGCAGACGGCAGCGCCAAAGACGAAAACGGCGGCGGCCCCAGCTTTTTTGACCAATTTACCGGAAAATCGCGCCAAAAGGCGACGACCGGAAAAATATTACCGACCGAAATACGCCTTGCTTTCCAACCGAACCGAGCCGAAATTTCCGGGGTTACTCTGAAATGGCTGCAGGCTTTTGCCAACAAGACGATAGAAGAAAAGAACGTCGGACTGGAAATCAGGATTGACGGCAGCAGCTCATATGAGCTCCAGCAAAAGCGGCTCAATCTGCTCAACAACATTTTGGCGTCAAGCGGGGTCGATTACCGCAAAATCAATACGGTTTTCACCACCAGGGAGCCCAATTCATTTATTATTCGGACAGTAAGACTCAACAATTCTAACGGAGGCATAAAGGAAAATAACGAGTGGCAAGACTACTATAAGGCCTGGTAAAGCCTTGGTAATAAGTTATGGCTTACGCTTGATTATTTATTTTTCAATATGTATTATAGGTAAAAATATGACAAAATATAGCTTAGGAAACACAGATATGAGCATAAATTTTCGGTTAGCTACCGGATTACTGGGGGTATTTGTCCTTACCGCCTGCATGGGAACTTTGAGCCACCCGGTCGAAATTCCGCCGGAAGAAGTCGAATGTGACGAAAACGGCAACAAAGTCTGCACCCAAACCAATGCTGCGGCTCAACCGGCCGGCGGCATGCAGGACAGCGAATTTGTCAACTATACGAAAGTTGCGGCGGATTACCGCGAATACGGCGAAAGAACGCCGCGCGACCAGAATATTGTTGACGGCGGTGCCGGAAGCAACATGTCTGCGGCTATTCCCCCGTCTATCGAGAGCGAAGTTGTCGATTATGAAGAAGAAATCAAGGAAAACGATACCGGAATGTCTAACGGCAGCGGCGAATATAACGCCGAAGACCCGGTAGAAGACTGGCTGGCCGAAGAAGGGCAGCCCCTGAAAGACCTGCTGACCGAATGGAGCGAAAGAGCCGGCTGGAGATTAATCTGGAATTCCAACCGCAATTACACGCTCACGGCCGGTGCGATGTTCCGCGGCCGTTTTGCCGATGTCAGCTCCGCGTTAATCAGAGCTTTTGCCAGAGCCCGGCCGGCGCCGATTGCCACTTTTTACAAAGGAAACCGCGTCTTAGTTGTTGAGACCATGGAGGATGAAAATGCTTATGAATAAGATTACCAAGTACAGCCTGGGCGCTTTAATGGTCGCAATTGCGGGTTCCTGTTCGCTTTCAACCAAAATGGATGCGACCATTGACCGCGAGGTTGAAGCAACGACGCAGCTGAAAGAGACGGCCAAAATTCCGGACAAAGCTCTTAACGACGACGTGGTTCGCGTCAAAAACGACATCTGGCTCGGCGATTCAAGCCAAATAGAATATGAAGGCCAGCCTATTCCGTCATATCTGGAAGGGAAAGACGGCATTACCTTAATCAGCAACCGTCCGATTACGCTGTATGAAATCGGCGATATGATCAACAAAATTACCGGAATGCGCGTCAGTTACGCAACACATTTGGAAAAAGAAGTTTTAAGCAACGGCGCCAAAAACAAGCCGACGGCACAGGCTATCAACGCGGACTGGACCGATCCCAGCAAGATGCTGGTTTCCTATCAGGGGCCGCTGAGCGGGCTGTTGAACGAAATCGGTTCCCGTTTCGGCATTTGGTGGAAATATGACCGTAAAGAAATTTATTTTTACAAATTCGTTACCAGGACTTTCGTTTTATATACGCTGCCGAGCACGCCGTCCCTTTCGGTTAATGTCGGCGGTTCTTCACAGGGCAGCGGCGGTTCGTCTTCCATCTCACTGCAAAGCAGTACCAAGATGGATTTCTGGAAGAATATTGAAACTGCCATAAAGAACATGCTGGACAAAGATTCAAAGTACACGATGGATCCGTCCAACGGTACGATTACCGTCAGCGCAACACCGAACGACATTAAAAAGGTGGCTAAATACATTAACGAGCAAAATACCCGCTTGTCACGTCAGGTGGCCATCAGCGTTAAAGTTCTGCAGGTCAGCATTGACGACAGCGATCAATATGGTTTGGACTTGTCTGCCGTTTGGAAAAGTCCGCAGGGCGAAAGCATCGGCGTTTCCAGTATTGCCGGCGGTTTGGGGCAAGACGTCACCAAGAACCTGACAATGACCCTGCTGCCCGGAAATGTTACCGTTAACGGTGCGCTGCAGGCTTTGTCAACTCAGGGAACGACCAACCTGATTACCAGCGGTACGGTTACCACGCTAAACAATAAACCTGCCCCGATTCAGGTTGTTAAAAAGCAGAACTATATTTCGGAAATTACCAAAACCAACAGCGGCGGCGATGCCAGCTACTATGACGTTTCGACAGAGACCGAAGAAATCGAAACCGGTTTTACCATGGACGTTTTGCCGCGTATTCTGGAACACGGACGGTTAATGCTGATGTTTAACCTAACCCTTTCGGATTTGATTTCGTTGGAAAAAGTCAGTCTGGATGACCGTACCGACGGCGAAACCAGCGAAGGCGGCGGACAATATATTCAGAACCCGATTATCGAATCCCGCGGGTTTACGCAGGAAGTTGCGATGAAATCAGGGCAGTCTTTGGTACTGACCGGTTATGAACGGGTTGAAAATACCAGTGAAAAATCCGGTGTTGGTTCGGCCAACAACTCACTGCTCGGCGGTACGGCCACAGCCAGCAAAACCAGAAGCATTCTGGTCATTATCCTGACGCCGGTGGTTCTGGATTCTCCGTTATCTCCGGAATCAAGAATGAAAGATTAATATAGGAAAAAACAAATGGTGCTGGAAGACGCTAAGTTTCAAGATCAAGACTTTGATTCGAATGTTAACCGTTCCTGGGGAACGGAGATTAACATCGAAGGAACGTCTTACGCCACCAGTTTGTTCTGGCAGCCCTTGCAGAACAAAGACGATCCGTATGCGGAAGTGGAAGAAGCTTCCGCCGGCGTTTTGGAAGGGGCTGACCTTTTCTGTATCAAACCGGGCAAAGCGCCGCAGTTCGGTATTTGCGTCTCGCATGAAGGATATAAGTCGGGAACACCGGCTGCGGCGGTTTCTCTGGCAACGGCATTAAGCGACCGCTCTTCTTTCGTCGGCGTATTCAAAGTCAAAAACGGCTGGTGGTACACCTGCGTCCGTAACGATATTATCCTATCTGACGGCGATATGCTCTTTCTTAACGAGGAAGACGCCAAAAACCAGTTTCTGTCGATGCTGGCCGTGCCGGATTGGGGCCGCAAAATTGCTCCGCCGGAATGGGAAATTGAAGAGACCGAATATCCGGAATTAGGAAAACTTTTACAACGCGGTGCCAAAGGCAAACTGCAAAAGATTAAAGCGTTGCGGGGAACCAAGCTGATTGCGGTTATTGCCGTTTCCGGCATTATCGGTTTCTGGCTGCTGTCCAGCATTATCAGCAGTTTGTTTTTCAGTCCGCCGAAACGGCCGATTATCGCCCCGGTTCAGCCCAAAATCGTTAAACCGGTGGAGGAACCGCCCGAGATAAAGCCGTGGGAGCGTTTAAATAACCCGACAGATATTATGTTGCAATGTCGTGACGGCATCAATGCATTAATTCGAATTATGCCTCCGGGCTGGAAAATCGGCGGTTTATCCTGCGGACCCAGCGGTGTAACCACGTTCTGGACTCGAGAAGTCGGCCGTATCAGTTGGATTGACAAGGCTTTAAACGTGTCCGGCATTAATTTTTCGGGCAAATCGGTTTCCGATGACGGAAATACGATGATGGTTTCTGTTCCTTTAAATAAGGTTGATATTATCTCGTCGCCGCCGCAATATATGGACGTGGATTTGAAAAACGTACTGAACAATATGTTTCAGGCTATCGGGCAGGAGATTTCTCTGACAAGTTTTTCTTATACTTCGCCGCGCAATAATATATATCGTTCAGTCAAATTCAGTTTTGACTCGATGCAAAATCCGTCGGTCTGGAATGATTTATTAACAAAATTTTCAGGACTTGAGATTAATAATATAAAATATGACGTTACCAGCAAGAAGTGGCATTATGAGGGAGCAATCTATGTATTATAATATCAGAAACAGTTTAGGCATTACAGCTCTGGCGCTGATTATTGCAGCCGCAGCCGGGCAGCCGGCTTATGCCCAACTTCCGAATTCAGGTGCAGCCAATGCCCTTCCGAGCGAAATAACGCTGAACGATACCGACGACGACAGCGGCTTGCTGGTTCCGCCTTCGTTAAATGATGATGCTCCGACAGAACTTCCGGCGCCGCAGTCTGACGATGAAGCGATTATTCCTCTGACCGGGCCGGATCAGAATGCATCAAATGACTTAAATCTGCCGAATTTGAACGGTGACAGCGGTTTATTGCCGCCGGATAACAATGCGGCCAACAATACGGCCCCGATACAGCCTATGACTGCAGCCAATCAGGCTCCGTCAGCAGGGTTGCCTGCCGCCGCGCCGCAAGTGCAGCCGGCTAATCCGACCTTGTCCCCGCTGTCCAGACCGCAGCCGACAACACCGGAAAGCAGCAACTTCGGCGAAGGAATTTTATCACAGGTTGACAATGAATTATTTAACCAGATGTCTGATTTGGAAAAACAAACCAGCTTGCTGACTTTGGAACTGCGCCGGGAAAAAGTTAAAAACGAGATTGCCGCAATTAAAGCCGCCCGGCAAAAGGCCGTTGATGATCTCAACGAGAAAAAAGCGGAAAAAGAGCGCAAACGGATCGAATGGGAAAAAGAGCAGGAACGCAAACTGCTGGTAGAAGAGCAGAAGCTGAGAGAGCTTAACATTGCCTATGAAAAGCTGAGACAGGAAAATATTGTCAACGCATATAAAGAGCAAATGCTGGATACCAACCAGAAATGGATTGAAAACAATGCCCGTTTGTACGGAGAAATCGTTAAGACCGAGGAAGACAGAGAAAAACTGGTCAAGAACTTTAAAATGAAGCTTAACCACTTGGCTCAGTTAGCTTCCAAGGCAGCCGACGCCGCAGAAACGGCAAAAAAGAACTACAGCCGCGAATTGGCCAATCTGCAAACGCAGATTTCCATCCTGAAATCACGACTGGAGGCGGAAAAGCTGGCCAGAGAAGAAGAAAATACGGCAAAGAACAAAGACAAGACCAATCCTTTTGCCTCGGCCTCGGAAGAAAATGCCGAAGAGAAAAAGAATCAGAAATTGTCTGACGAATACGCGATTATGGAAATCAGCGGAAAAGGCAATGAACTGGCGGCCAAATTAATCAATAAGAGCGGTTCTTCCTTTATGGTTCAGAAAGGAACGGTTCTGCAGAGCGGTCATACGGTTGACGAAATTTCGCAGACTTATCTGCGGGCTGACAAAAACGGCACCAAAGATTATTTATACTTTGCCGCCGGCGGCGTACTTGACCGTGAACCGGTCAGATCTTCCGCCGCCAGAGCCGGAATTACCCCGCTGCCGCAAAGGGGCGGAAACGGCGACAATGATTTGGAACCCCTGCCAAGCTTGAATTCAAGTCAGGGATTGCCCAGCCTTCGTGAAGGGATGTTTATCAGGTAAGTAAAAAAATGGCCGACGAATCAGAAATTCAAGAAGCTGCTTCCGACGCCGGAAAGACTTCAGGTCAGGTTATAGGCGCCTCAGAAGCAGGCGGAGGAAAGAAATATAATCTGATTGATGACCTTTTCAGCGGCGGGAACAAGCTTCTGACGCTTCCGGGTTCTTCGCTGGTTATCAATGACGATACCCGGCGTTTGCTGGCTTTGTTTGCCGATGGGCGTTTTCTGGTTGTCGAATCTCATAAATTTGACGGGCGCGTTTTAAGTTTCGAAGTTCTGGCCCGCAAAAAACATCTGAACATCAGCAAACCGACCTATGTCAGCCAAAACGAAATCAATGCCGTTTACGCTTACGGCGAACGCGCACAGCCGATGTCGGACATTGAGGGCGATGAAGACCTTGACCAACTGCAAATGCAGAAAGACTTCGTTAACGTAATTGCCCGGGCGGCCGCGGTAAAGGTGTCAGACGTTCACGTTGTGGTGGCCGACAGCACGCAGATTATGTTTCGCGTCAACGGTATGATGCAAACGGTGATGGAGTATAACAAAGACTGGGGCGAATCTTTTGTCCGCGCCGCTTTCGCTTCGGCAGACATTTCCGACTCAAACTATGCGCAAAACGAGTTTCAGGGCGCTCAGAAACTGGGATCGACACCGCTGCGCGGCTCCAAAGGCAAATTGATGCTGCCGCATAACGTTCTGGCTATCCGTTTGCAGTTTAACCCGATTGCGTTCGGTTCGCAATATTTGGTCATGCGTCTGCTGTATGCCGATGAAAATCCCGACGGCAGCGGCGATTTGCAGGCTCTGGGTTTCGGCGAATATGAAGAAAACCTGTTTTACCGGCTGCGGGCGGTTCCGACCGGATTGAGCGTTATTGCCGGGCCGACCGGTTCGGGAAAATCAACAACCCTGCAGCGCAACATGATTAAACTGTTGCAGGAAAAAAATTACGAAATTAACCTGATTACGGTGGAAGACCCGCCGGAATATCCTATTCCCGGCGCCCGGCAGATGCCGGTTACCAATGCCAATACCGAAGAAGAAAAGGCCGAAATGTTTACCAAGGCATTGTCGGCGGCACTGCGTTCAGACCCGGACGTTATGATGGTGGGCGAAACCCGTGCTTTGGCTACGGCAGAATTAACTTTTAAGGGGGCATTATCCGGACACGGCGTATGGACGACCCTGCATGCCAACAGCGCCCCGGCGATTATCACTCGACTGCGAGACATGGGGATTCAGCCATATATGCTGGCGGATCCTGAATTGGTTAAGGGGTTGATTTCACAACGTTTGTTCCGCAAATTATGTCCGCATTGCCGGGTCTCGGTCAAAGAGAGGCTTAACGACCCGGCGGTCAAGCGGCTGAAGATTGCCTTGGGCGATTTCGGTATTGAAAATACCTATGTGCGCGGACCGGGGTGCAAATTTTGCGACAACAAGGGAATTAAAGGGCGTATGAGCGTGCCGGAAATTATTTTGCCGGATGCGGTTTTTCTGGAGCTGATGATTGCCGGCGAAACCCGCAAAGCAATTGATTACTGGACCAGCGATTTGAACGGGCGGCCGTTGAAAGACGCCGCAATCGAACGTATGCTCAAGGGCTATATTGATTTGGACGAGGTTGAGCGCTGGTGCGGCCTGCTTGACCAACGTCCGGCTTACTAGGAGGATTTTATGGCACAAGACGATAAAAAACGTTCCGAGACATTGACCCGCGCAATGAAAAGCGTCGGCGCGGTTGAAATACAGTATGCCAAGCTTGTTACAAAAATGTCTAACAAGACAAGACTGAAGATGTATCGGAAAATCGCCTCACTGATGTCTAACCGCTTTTCGCTGATGGATGCGCTTGACTTGCTGTACGATGGCGCCAGCAACGGCGGCAAGAGCCCAGGCGAGCCGATTGCAATCGCCATTGCAGCGTGGTCCAAGTCTTTGCAAAACGGTTTGACGTTTGCCGACGCCCTGAAAGGCTGGGCTCCGGCGCGTGAAAGACTGATGCTTTCCACCGGTGACGTCTCTAACCTTGAAAGCGCGTTATTAAACCTGATTAAAGTAACGGAAGGAACAACCAAAATGGTGCGCCCGATTGTGGGGGCTATCGTTTATCCGGCATTCCTGATGTTTATGTCGGTATTGATTTTGTACGGTATCGGCGCCTACATGGTGCCGCCGATGCAGGAAGCCGCCCCGAATGTGCGCTGGCGCGGATCGGCGAAAACACTGGTTGACGTTTCCGACTGGATCAGAACCTACTGGACGGTTGCTTTTGCGGCTCTGCCGACAGTGATGGCGATTATTTACCTGACTATCGGCATTTGGCGGGGTTTAATCCGTTCATTTTTCGACAATTTGCCGCCATGGTCGTTGTATAAAGTCTTTTCAGGCATCAGCTGGCTGCTGGCGATGTCTGCTCTGGTCAAAAGCGGTACGCCGGTTTCAACCGCATTACAGGCACTGCGGCGTGATGCAAACCCTTATCTGCGGGAAAGAATCGATAAGACGCTCATCTTCGTCAATAACGGTGACAACCTCGGCCAGGCTCTGGAAAAAACCGGGCTGGATTTCCCGGACAGGGAGATTATTGCCGACCTGAAGATTTATTCCGAACTGGACAATTTTGAAGAGGCAATGGACAAGCTGGCCAATGACTGGCTGGAAGAATCGGTCTATGTTATTGAGCAAAAAGCCAGCGTTCTGAACATGGTTGCTCTGCTGTCCGTTGGCGGCGTTATTGCCTGGGCGGTTATGGGCGTTTTCGACATGCAAGACCAAATCACCAGCGGAATGGGATAAGACAATGAAAAAAATAAAAGATTATCTGCTTTTTCTGAAACAGCGTTTTTATGCTTACCGTCGTGCGGTTAAGCTGGATCAGAAAATTATTATTGCCATTACGGTTATGACGGCGGCGATTATTATTGTTTTGGCCTGGATTATCCGGCCGAATCCCAAAATTGAAATCGCGGCGACCCAACTGGCACAAACAGCTAACAACATCCGGCTGTTTTATCAGACCAAACCGGGATATTGGGGGCTCAACACCGAAACGGTCATCAAAAACAATTTGGAAGCCGGCGGCATGCTGATTGACGGCAAACTGCAAAACGCTTTCGGCAAACCGGTTATTATCGGTGAAGATGAACAAGGCAGCATTATCATGCCGGGAACGCGTCATTTTACGGTTACGTTTCCCGAACTCAACAAAAGCGAATGTACGGTTATGGCCGCTTTTCGGCTGAACGAAAGGGAGAGCCTGAGCCTGTTGCAGATGATTATCAGCAACGGCGAACAGCGCTATGAATTTAACTGGGGCGGAAGTAATCCGCTGCCGATTACCAAACAAGACGCAGCCAAATATTGCGGCAAAAACAATATTGTTTCCTGGCGGTTTGAATAAAGTTTTATTTTTTATGACTAAAGTTATAAATAAAGAGCAAAAGATATAGCTAAAGCCAGAATTGTAACAAAATTTTAACCTGTTATAATTATGATAGAATGCAGTTGAACTAAGGAGAAAGAAAATGGTTAACTTACTTGAAAAAAATGAACAGACCGGCCGTTCCATGGTGGAAATGCTCGGCGTGCTCGCAATTATCGGCGTTCTGTCTGTCGGCGGTATCGCAGGTTATTCAAAAGCAATGACAAAATTTAAAATTACCAAAACAATGGATCAGGTTTCCATGATGGTAGCCAATATCCGTACTTTGTATTCCGGCCAGCGCAATTATTCCGGTTTGGCGACAGGAAATGCATTAGATATGGGTGTCGTTCCGGCTGAAATGGAAGGGGCTGACTCTGCTGTAGGTGCTAATACTTTGGTTAATGCTTTCCAAGGTGAAGTTACCATCGGAACAGTTAATTACAATCAGCAAACAGCCTCTGCGTTCAGAGTTTCGTATGAAAACATGGGGCAGGAAGCTTGCGTCCAGCTTATTACGTCTGACTGGGGTTCCGGCGCATCTTCCGGTTTTATCGGTATTCAAGTCAGTGCTGCAGCGCCGCAAGGTCAGAATGCTCCACAGTTTGGTAATGCCGCGGCTAAAGGTGCCGCTGCATGGGATAATATGCACTTACCGGTTACACCGGCAGATGCAGCCACGACTTGCGCTACAGATGATGGTTATACAACAATCACTTGGTATTACATGTAGTTGTATAAGTGCTTAAGAAAAACCCCGGTTATGCCGGGGTTTTTTATATCCCACGGCAAAAAAAGAGCGTTTAATTTGCGGTTTGAGCTTAAAAATGTCATAAAAGATTAAATAAATATTATTCTTTTTAATGTTAAACTGACCCCATGTTTGGTTGAGGGCGATAATTATTTGTGACAGAGTCTGACAAAGGATAAATTTCCGCAGAGATTCAACAAAACGCCGCAGAAAATGCTCCTTTGCCTTAAATTATAAAAAACTAAAGAGGAAAACATGGTTAAACTAAATGAAGTTTTGTTCTCGGATATCTACATTACGCCGGACAAAATTGCCTACATCCCCGACAACGTTACGCCTAACGGACTGGAGGTTTTGGAAGCCGAAGATTTTGACGATTTTTTTGACTTGATAGAACAGTCATGGGACGGCAACAACCCCAGTTATTCGGTTATGTTTGACGAGATTTTTTATCGCGTGGAACGAACGGTTTCCATTTACGGCATTCAATACTGCGCCCGTAAAATGCCAAAACAAGTGCCGCCGTTCAACAGTCTGGGATATCCGGTTGAACTTTCACAATACCTGCTTTCCCTCAGCAATGCTTCGGGGCTGATTCTCTGCGCCGGTCCGACCGGTGCCGGTAAAACAACCACTATTTCCAGCCTGATGAAAGAATATCTGACGATGGAAGGCGGCTTTGCCTACACAATCGAAGACCCGACCGAAATGCCGCTGGACGGCGTTTATCATTCGGTTGCGGGAGGTCTGGGCCTGTGCAAGCAAACGCTGCCGCCGAACGGCAACTGGGGCGAGGGCTTAAAATCGGCTTTGCGCTCCAAACCGCGCTTTATTATGGTCGGCGAAATCCGTACCCCGGATACGGCAAGTGAAGTTTTGCGCGCCGCCACTTCGGGACACCTGGTTTTGTCAACCATTCACGCCAACAACATTACCGATGCGATTAACTCGGTGGTTAAATACGCCTCCTCCACAGCGATGAGCGAAGAACTGGCTTATGACCTGTTTTCCCGCGGTATGCTGGGCGTGCTTCACCAAACCCTGCACGGCGTAAAAAACAAAACGCCGCTGGTCAGCTATTTGTTTACCAATCCGGATTCAACCCGGGGCGATCAGGTTCGCGGTATTATTAAAGGCGGCAAACTGAATCTGGCAACTTCTATCGAAACCCAGATGACCCGTATGAGCCGCGGCAAAAATATTTTTCCGGAAATATAGAACTGTTGTTTTGAACAAAAATCCCCGGACATTCCGGGGATTTTTTATGGCTGATGCTCCGGTCATGCCTCTCCCGGCGGGCGAGACAACAGATGACAGAGAAAATGATATTCTGCGGCATGGATTATCCGGTCAAGCCGGATAATGACAGAGAGAAAAGCCGCAGATGACAGGGAGAGAAGCCGCAGATGCCAGAAGATAAACTGTTGGATTGCCCGATCAAGTCGGGCAATGACTGAAAGAGAAGAGCGTCGGGAAATGACATAAATAAGAAAAACCGGACAATGACATAAACAAGAAAAGCCGGGCAGTGGCATAAAAAGAAAACCAAGATAATTGTAAAAAAAGCCGAATGACGGTAAAGAGATACCTCATACCTGTGTTCTACGCAAACATTCGCAAGCATAACGTAAAGGAGAGCTTGTTTAATCCCAAGGGAAAACCAGCCAAACGTCGGGAATATCCCTGACATAGACATCCACCGCGGCGGTTCCCTGCCGTTTTGCATAGACGCTGACAAAAGCGGCCCGGGGAAATCTGGGACGCAGAAGATTAAAGGTTTTGCCGGTATCGGAAATATCATCGACAATCAGGGTTTGCTCATCCACCGTGCCGATATCTGCCTTGACGGTAATATCCTTATCCTGACGTTGGGTTTCACCGTCATAACTGCTCATATTGATAACTTCGACATTGCGAATGTTCAGCTCATAGGCGAGAATTCCGGCCGGGAGCAGTCCGCCGCGGCTGACGGCAACGATTTTGCTGTAATTATTGGCTTTAAGCTTTTGGGCTAATTCACGGGTGTGCCGGTGGAATTCATCCCAGCTGATATATAGTTTTTCAGGCATAGTCGGTCCTTTTACTGGTTGTTTTGCGCTTTTATTTTATAAATATATTCAATAACCTCGTCATCGTCCCATTCGACGGAGCCGCGGATACGGCCGATTTCCTTACCGTGGCGGTTTATCAGAACCGTGTTCGGCGAGGTAAAAATTCCCAGGTCGGCGGAAAGGTCACCTTTCTTGTCAACGTAAAAATCCAAATCCGGCGCACCGTATTTCTGCAAAAACTTCTGCTGTTCTTCAAGACTGTGCCATTCACTTGCAGGAGAAATAATAACAACCTTAATGCCGTTATCGGCAACCTTTTTGCTGAAGTTATTCAGATTATCAAGCTCCCGCAGGCAGGGCGAACAATAACGCGACCAAAAATTGGCAATGACAAACTGATCCTTGAAATCATTCAGTTTATAAGCCTCTCCGTTTTCGGCAAAACGAAACATCTCCCGCTGGGGCAACGCCCGGGGTTCGGCATAAATATTGACCGGATCCGGCTTGAAAAGGCCGCCCCAGCCGCCAAGGACAAAAACCGCCAATGCTATGTTTAGATATTTTTTTATCATCTGCCTATTAATAACTGACTTTTAGTTTTTGTATTTCGGTTGCTTTGAGAGTATATATTTATATAATTGCTTATCAGACAACAAAAAGGTTAAGAAATGAAAAACTTTTTTAAATTAGTGTCTCTTGTCTTAATTTCCCTGATGGTGCTGGAAGTCAGCGGCTGCGGCAAAGTGTCCAATCCGGAACCGATTGAGGGAAGCGGCTATCCGCATAAATATCCGCGCTATTAAAGGAGTGAGTGATGTCCGGCGACGATAAATTTGTTGATGAAATGATTCCCTATGTGGAATTTGCCGATAATGCCAATGAGCGCACGCCCTGCGTTTTGGTTCTGGACTGTTCCGGCTCCATGCGCGGCGAACCGATTAAACAGCTTAATGCAGGCCTGAAAGCCCTGGAGAAAGAGCTGAAAGAAGATATTGACGCCAGTTCGCGGGTACAGCTGCTGATTATTAAGGCTTTCGGCAAAGACGAAGCGGTTATTTCGTCTGACTGGATTGACGCGATGAACTTTACCGCGCCGACAATGGAAGCCGGCGGTTTGACGCCGCTGGGCAAAGCCATGGAACTGGCGCTGCAGAAGATTGAAGAGCAGAAATGTTTGTATGACAGCTGCGGCATTACCTCCAAACGGCCTTGGATTTTTCTTATCAGCGACGGTGAACCGACGGATTATGACTGGGAAATCATTGCCGAAAAGTGCCGTTATGCACAGAAGAACAAAAAAGTGGTGGTTCATGCCGTGGGAACGCAGGGAGCCAATTTGGAAAAGCTGGCAAAATTTTCGCTGATGGCGCCGAAACGGCTGACCGGTTTGAAATTTACCGAATTTTTCCTCTGGCTGAGCCGCAGTGTCTCCTGTATCTCCAAAGCAGCGCCGAACATTCCCGATTTGTTAGAGGATACCGGGGACTGGGATGAAAACAAACAATATTAAAGTGTTGGCCGCCAGTCTGGCCGGGCCTTTGCACAATTCCAAAAATCTGCCGTGCCAGGATTACTGCAAATTCAGCACCGAGGGCAAGAATTTTGTGGCCGTGGTGTCTGACGGAGCCGGATCTTCCAAATACGGCAAAATCGGCGCCCGGGTTGTCTGCAACACTCTGACTGATTTGCTGCCGAATGCCGATTTTCGCAATGCGCGGGAAGCCGTAGTCAAAGCGATTATGATTGCCCGCAACAAACTGATGCGCCACCGTCTGAACAAAACCAAAAACGAAGAAAGCCTGGTCGATTTTGCGGCAACGGTGGTCGGCGTTATCTATCACCGGAACAAGGGGCTGTTTTTTCATATCGGCGACGGGGCGGCGCTGGCTTTTCATCAGGAGAATTTTGAGCATTTTACCGCCTCGCGCCCGGAGAACGGCGCTTTCTCCTGTGAGACTTATTTTTACACCATGGACGACTGGCGCGACAGCCTGCGCTTTACCAGCTTTGACAAAGCACACACCATTTTTCTGATGAGCGACGGGCTGACTAATTTCACTTTTTCTTCCGATTTCCGACAGATTGAGAAAAACTTTCTGGTTCCGATTGACAATTTTCTCAGTCAGGCGACAAACCGGCGCAAAGCCCGGCGGGCGTTGGAAAATACGCTTAACACCGCCAAGGCACGCAAGCTTAACTCCGATGACAAAACTTTATTATGGGTTAAGCTATGACAGAAAATATTGACGTTTCCCCTCTTTACAACGCCATTTACGGTGACGGGCATTTTGAGCAGGTTCGTCTCGGCAGTCTGATCAACAAAGGCGGCGCTGCGGGCAAAATTTATCTGGACGCCTCTCACCCCAACAGTGTGGCAAAGATTTTTCACAATCGCGGCAAAAGCGCAACCAACCGCAAAAAGCTGGAAGCCATGCTGCTTAACCGCCCGAATTTTCCCAAAACGGTCAAAGACGGGGTCGAATGCGTGCAAATTGCCTGGCCGGACGCCATTCTGGAAGATGAAAACGGTTTTTGCGTCGGCTATCTGATGCCGATGATTAACATGGACGAGGCCGTTTCGCTTGACCACCTGATGCAGAAAGCCATCCGTACCAAGCTCGGCCTGCCGGAAAAATACGCCTATCGCGTTTTTGCCGCCTATAATGTGACTTCAATGGTGGCAGCCATGCATAAATGCGGCCATTATATCGTTGATTTGAAGCCGTCAAACGTTTCCGTTTATAAAGATACGATGATGGTGGCAATGGTTGACTGCGACGGCTTTTCGATTAAAGGCGAAAATGATAACCGTTATCCGGCAGAATTCGTCAGTGAAGAATATATTTATCCGGAGGGCATGGATCTCGGCTGTGACGAAATGGGCGAAGAACAGGACAAATTTGCGCTGGCGGTGATGATTTTCAAACTGCTGAACAACGGCATTCATCCGTTTTCGGGCGTTCCGCGCAAAAATGACGGCGAAATGCTGACCATTCAAAACCGAATCGAAGAATATCACTATGCATACGGGCTTTGGCCGGACAGTTATCAGGCGCCGCATCCTTACAGCATTCACGAATATTTTGACAAGAAGACGCTGGAACTGTTTGAGCGGGCATTTGTCAAAGGGCTGGAGCGTCCGAGCGCCAAGGAATGGCAGGAACATTTGTGGACGCTGATGCACAACCTGAAACCATGCAAGAAAAACCCCAACCATGTTTATTTCACTTCCAAAGGCTGTGGCCTGTGTGCGGCGGAAGAACGTTTTCGCGGCACGCTGAAAGACATCAAAAAACAGGCGGAAACACCGCAGATGGTGCGGGGAATGGAAATCTCCACCCTGTCGGTGGAACATCTGGAAAAAGACAAAGCGGAGAAACAGCACCAAAACCACCGTCTGAACCGAATTGCCGCGGCAGGAATTGCAGCCTATCTGCTGTTTTTCGCCTTTCTTTATCCGATGCTGCGGCCTTTGGCGGCAGATATTCGTCAGGCGGGGCTCGGGCTGCAGGCGATTATGACCACGTTTGTCATGCTCGGCATAAACAGCGGGCTGCATTTGCTGCTGCCGAAATTTCCGCTGCTGCAAAACAAGGCCATCACCCAAATGCTGCAGGTTTATGCCTTTATCTGCATTATTATCGTGCTGGTCTCCTTGAACCACCTTCCCGGCGGATTATTTGATTTAACGTTATAGGC
>ERZ1090879.459-NODE-459-length-25671-cov-7.244730_pt1 | contig 25671 bp, 23 predicted proteins | sample MGYA00478472_ERZ1090879 | MGnify/ENA primary metagenome ERZ1090879 (study PRJEB33644, sample SAMEA5815723) | chicken gut metagenome | biome: Chicken; feature: Gastrointestinal Tract; material: Caecum | place: Ireland | collected 2019-01-01 | study: A study of the... | reverse complement strand
CTATAATAAAGAAGTTAATTTTCGTTTATTTTTAATCGGCGGCAAAAACCGCCCCTTAAACGATAAGGAGAACGCAGATGGGCAAAATCAAATCTGCCATAGTAACAACAATAGTCGCTCTCGCAACGCTGGTGCTCTTCTTTTTCGGAGTGGTATCCTGCGCCCTGCCCGACGGCGTGCATAGGTATAATTCCATGCTCTCAGCCATACATCTCGGCAGCGATCTTTCGGGCGACGCATACGCAACCCTTCTTCCCGAGGGAGTAATTACCGCCGACGAATACGACTTCACCGTATCTGATACGGAGAACGAAGAGCAGGCGGCCGAATACAAGGATACCTACGTTGCCTCTGCAAGCGGCGCGTACTATGTGGACAAGGATGTGCTTGCAGCCTATTCGGATAATCAGACCGAAGCCTTCAGTCTTCTCGCAAAAGACGTGAAGAGCGATGCTGAGATTATATCCGCAAGGTTTGCCGGCAGACGTCTTTCCTCATACTCGGTATCGGTGGCCGACGGCTGCGCCGTAAGGGTAGCGGTGGCAACCAACTTCACCTATGCGGCATATTCGGGCAACGATTCCAACGCTCTTTCCGAAGACCTCACCTATGCAAGCTCGGCAATAAGCTATCTTACGCTCGGCGGCGGGCTTACGCTCAGGAACACCGTCATAGGCAGGACGGATCTCGTAACGTCTTCGGCAAGTTCTTCGGGTGCAACGGTAACTTACAACCTGCTTTCCGCAAGAACTGATGTGTCCGATTTGTTCAAAGGTGCTTCGTACTACGGCATCGGCGGCACGTACGCAGTGCGCGTAGACCTCACCGAAGAGGGCAAGGAGGAAATCTCCTCCGTATCTTCCGACGTGGCAGCGTCTGACGATACCAACATACTCTTCTATGTAGGCGACGTAAACGTCATCTCGCTCACCTGCGAGGCGCAGATTACAGAGAGCACCTTCTATATTCAGGTCAACGACGAAGAGACGGCGCGCAACTATGCGGCCATACTCAATTCCGTTGCAACGGGCAATCCCCTTTCGATGGAATACACGTATGACGAAGTAATATACGATACTGCGGCAACCGGTACAAATTCCGCAATGTTCCTTGCCATAGGCGCGCTTGTGGTGCTTGTGGCTGCAATGGTATATTCGATAGCCCGCTATAAAAAGCTCGGACTTACGTTTGCGCTTATGCTGCTGCTCTTCGCATCGGCAATGGTGGCCATCGTATATCTTGTAGGACTTACGCTCACAACGGCAGGCGTGTTTGTCGGTGTGCTGTGCCTTGCATTGTTTGCAATCAGCAACTTCTGGGCTTTCGAAAACATCAGAAGGGAGACCAAGGAGGGCAGAACAGTTCAGGCATCCGTAAAGCTCGGCTATAAAAAGTCGATTGCGGGAGTACTTGATTTGCACATAGTGCTGGTTGTTATCTCCGTTATAGTTGCGCTCGTATGCGCTACCGAGGCTGCCGCCTGTGGACTTATCCTCATGATAGGCACTCTCGCATCCTATGTGCTCCACTGGTTCACAAGGTTTATGTGGTATGTAACAATGTCGCCCGCGCGCGATAAATATAAATTCTGCGGTTTCAAGAGGGAGGTACTCGACGACGATGAATAAGTTCAGGTTCTCCTCTAAAATGCATCTCTTCATAATAATAACGTGCGTACTCGTGGCTGTCGGTCTGGCAGTAGGACTTGTGTGCCAGTTTACGGCAGGCGGTTTCTTCAACTGGGGCGGCAACTACGCCTCATACAAGGCCGTAAGGGTACAGTACGATATCCAGCTCAGCCTTGACGAAGTACAGCAGATAAGCGACAAAGCCTTCGACGATGCAGGCGTAGACTACTACACTTTCGTAACGGCAGATAACTCTTCCGCCGGTCACGAAATCGAGTACAGGTTTGCAACCTCCGAAGATACTGCGGCTCTCAAAACTGCTGCTTCAGCAATCAACTCTCAGGTAGGCATGGAGGGCGGCGAAAGCGGCTACCTCGGTTCGGCTTATTACTCTGAATACGAAACAATTCTCGGCGGTTCAGACGATATACTGTATGCAGGCATAGCTCTTGCGGCAGCCGTTGTGTTCCAGTTCCTGTACTTCTTCATAAGGTACAAGCTCACCATGGCAATAGCTGCGTTTATCGGCGATATTCACAACCTTGCTCTCTTCTATGCGTTGCTTGCCATAACAAGGGTTCAGGTTTCGGTGTCGGTAGTTGCGCTTTCGGTATTCGTTGTGCTTGCAACCATGATAGGCTGCGCAGTATTCTTCGACAAGATGCGCAAGGGCGCCAAGAAGGACGACTTCAAGGCAATGCCTTCCTTCGACCAGGTAGATACCGCCGCGCGTGAAAGCTTCCCGCTCGTTACGCTTTTTTATGGAGTACTTGCCGTTGCGGCTGTCATAATGCTCGTACTCACTACGGTAGGTTCGTTCAGCATTTACAGTCTGTTCATGATTTGCGCAACCGCGCTCATAGCTGCTGTCGTTGGCGAGTATGGCACAATGTTCTTTGTTCCCTCGATATATTCCCGCCTCAAGCTTCGCGCAGATAATTACGCGGCTGCAAAGGCAGTAAAGTACCAGGGCGCAAAAAAAGCTGAAAAGGCTGAATAATTTACTCTTTCGCTGAACTAAAAAAAGTCGCAGGCATTAAAGCTGTGGCATAGGGGCAAGTATAAAGCTCTGAAGTCGGAATAAACGGTTGACGGCATAGCTTGTCAAAGATTTGTCCTTAATCGGCCGACGATTTAAAATCGGTTTCAACTGAAAGGCTTTAAGTGGCAATAACTTTTTTAATTCAGGCAAAGTTTGCATAAAAAAGTTTTAAATGCTAACAAACAATACAAAAATATTTCAAAGGCGAGGTTTTTACCTCGCCTTTTATTGTATTTTGCGGCGTTTTGCGGTATAATATAAAAAATACACTTATAAGGTCATAATGCGGCGGTTTTCCGCCGCGCACGTTGCAATGAAGAGAATTTTACCGGAATTTGAATTTTCGGCGGAACAACTCAATCAGATAGAAAAACTTGCGGCAAGCTGTTCGCTCACGCGCACATCGGCGTCCATTCTCTACGGCAGGGGCATAGACACGCCCGAAAAGGTCCAGGCGTTCATTTATCCCTCAAAGTCGCACTTCATTTCCCCCTTCAAAATGCAGGGAATGAAGGAGGCGTGCGAGCTTATAACCCGCGCCCGCGACGAAGGGTGGGACGTGCTTGTCTACGGCGACTACGATGCCGACGGCATATGCGCGGCCACCATAATGGGCGGCGCGTTGAGGGACTTCGGCATAGAGCCAAAGGTCTTCGTGCCCGAGCGCAAGAGCGGTTACGGCGTGACGGTTACGGCGATAGACGAGATTTTTGAAGATTTTTTTCCTCAGCTCGTAATCACCGTCGACTGCGGCATATCCAATGCGGCCGAAGTCGAATATCTGAAGGAGTGCGGGTGCGAGGTGATAGTCACCGACCACCACGAGCTGCCCGAAAAACTGCCAGATTGCATATGTATAAACCCCAAATTTAACGATAGTTACCCCTACGATAACCTCTGCGGCGCGGGCGTTGCGTTCAAAACGGCTTGCGCGCTCAACGGTCGGGAGGCTTATAAGTATCTCGACTTCGCCGCGCTCGCCACAGTTGCGGACAGCGTTCCCCTGATGGGCGAAAACCGCGACATAGTGGCTGAAGGCCTTAAGCTTGTAAATACCTCGCCCCGCAAGAGTTTTTCTTACTTTCTTTCAAGGACGCAGGAGCAGGCAGACGCGCACACGCTCGCCTTTACAATCGCGCCAAAGGTCAATGCCGCGGGCAGAATGGGCGACGCCTCGTCCGCGCTTGCGCTCTTTTCCGAAACGGACGAAAAGGCCGTATTCGACCTTGCTTCCCGCCTCACCTCATACAATCAGGAGCGTCAGCTCAGGTGTGACGAACTCTACGCCCAGGCCAAGGCAAAACTTGCGGTGAGCGGCGCCTACGGCAGAATTATAATGCTGTGGGACGAAAGCTGGAATTCCGGCTTTGTGGGCATAGTCGCCGCTCGTCTTGCCGAGGAATACAGCCGTCCCGTCATACTTTTTGTCAACAACGGCGGCGTACTCAAGGGTTCGGCGCGCAGCATAGAGGGGGTAAACATCTTCGAAGCCCTCAAGGCGTGCAGCCAATATATAAGCGAATTCGGCGGCCACTCGCAGGCGGCGGGCGTAAACGTCACTGAGGAAAATTTCCCCCTCCTTGAAAAGGCGCTCTCCGAATATATGGAAAAGAACTACACCGCCGAGGATTTCGTTCCGACGATATTTGTGAGCGGTATGGCCGAGGGCGAAAATACCGCCCGACTTGCGCGCGAGCTCGAGATGTTCGAGCCTTACGGCGTAGGCAACAAGCGCCCTCTGTTCAGCGCCAAAGTGCGCGCCTGCAAACCGCGCAGGCTCAAGCAGCTCTCTCCGCACCTCACTTTCAGGTGCGGCGGTCTGGAAATGATGTACTTCGGCGGAATAAAAAATGCCGAGGTTCTCTCCTGCGACTGCGAAAAGGAGCTGGTATTTGAATACAATATCTCGCGTTTCCGCGGCAGGGAGTATATCCGCGGCTTTGTGCGCGACGTCATATACAGTTCGGACTGCGGCGCATGCGCAGGCGACTACATATCGGCAAATGCCGTTCTGCGTGCCGCCGGCGAGGAAGTTGCCTGCACCGTCAACTATAAAACGCGGGCGGAGATAGATAAAATGATGGCGGAGGGCGCGGGCTACGGCACGCTCTATATAGCCGAAGACTATTCCACGCTCTCAAAGTACGCAAACAGCGGTAAATTTTTTGCGGATATATTCAATCTCTCCGCAAAGAGCCTTGCCGATACCATACTTATCGCGCCGCGCGCCGACTGCGACCTCTCGGGTTACAGGCGCATTGTCTGGCTCGATAGACCGCTTAAAATCACCTTTGCCTCTGCGGCGGGGAAGGAGGTAGTCGTCTGCTCGGATACCGAAGGGCTTGGCCCGCTGCGCTCGCTGGACAGTTCGCGCCAGGGTCTTTTAAAAATCTTTGCCTGGCTCTCCTCCAACGCAGGCCAGGTCGAGGGCGCTTCGGCGGAGGAAGTCGCATTTTCTGCGGGCATGCAGTTCGGCGTTGCGCAGATGCTGTTTGCTCTAAGGGTGTTCGAACAGCTTTCGCTCATCTCGTTTGAAGAGGGCAGGCTCACCATCTACCGCGGCGTAAAAACCGATCTGAAGAATTCGCCGCTCTATAATGCGGTTGCAGGATTAAAAGGCTGAAGTTGCGTTTATAAATTATAAAACCGCATATGGTATAACTCCATTGCGATATATTTTTAGCAGAGTATTATGAAAAACGTTCTCGATAAAATTTACGAAAACTATCCCGAAAACGAGCGTGAAATGCTCCTTTCGGCATATAAATACGCAGAGCAGATGCACTCCAACCAGAAGCGTGCCTCGGGTGAACCCTACTTTACCCACCCGTGCGCCGTTGCGGAGATACTCGTCGACCTCGGACTGGACGCGCCCACCGTTGCCGCGGCCTTTCTTCACGACGTAATAGAGGATACGCCCGCCACAAAGGACGACATAATAAACCGTTTCGGGCAGGAGGTGTATACCCTTGTGGACGGCGTCACCAAGCTTGAAAAAATACACTACCAGACGCACGAAGAGGAGGATATAGAAAACTTCCGCAAGATATTCGTGGCAATGGCCAACGATGTGCGCGTAATAATAATCAAGCTTGCCGACAGACTGCACAATATGCGTTCGCTCAACTTCCTTTCGGTGGAAAGGCAGCAGCGTATCGCCAAGGAGACGCTGGAAATTTACACCCCGCTTGCAGGCCGCCTCGGTATTTCGCAGATGAAGTGCGAGCTGGAGGATCTCTGCCTCAAGTATCTCGACCCCAAGGCCTACGAATACCTCGTCACCAACATACACCAGAAACTGGAAGAGCGTCGCTCGTTCATAGAGACCTGCGTAAAAGACCTCAAGGAGATGCTCGACGAGAGCGGCATAAAGGGCGAAGTGTTCGGCAGACCCAAGCACTTCTATTCCATATACAAAAAAATGAAGAACACGGGCAAGACGCTCGACCAGATATACGACCTCTCTGCCGTGCGCGTAATAGTCAACACCACGGAGGAGTGCTACGAAGTGCTCGGCAAAATCCATAAAAAGTGGAAGCCCGTGCCCGGCAGAATTAAAGACTACATCGCCATGCCCAAGCGCAATATGTACCAGTCGCTGCACACCACGGTGGTAACCGACTTCGGGCAGATATTTGAAATTCAGATACGCACCTTTGAAATGCACCACATGGCCGAATACGGTATCGCGGCGCACTGGCGCTATAAAGAGCAGAAGGGCGGGCAGGACAACAACTTCGACCAGCGTCTTGCGTGGATACGCGACGTAATGGACTGGGAGAGGAGCACGGGCAGTGCAAAAGAGTTTGTGGAGAGCCTCAAGACCGACCTCTATACAAACGAGCTTCTCGTATTCACTCCGCACGGCAAGGTAATTTCGCTCCCGCTCGAGGCCACGCCCATAGACTTTGCCTACGCCATACACTCCGAAGTGGGCAACAAATGCGTGGGCGCAAAGGTAAACTCAAAGATAGTACCCTTAAATTCCGTTCTGCATACGGGCGACGTCGTTGAAATACTTACCTCGCCGAACAGCAAGGGCCCTTCGTGGGACTGGCTCAAATATGTCAAATCAGGCTCGGCGCGCGCAAAGATAAGGCAGTTCTTCAAGAGGGAGATGAAGGAGGAGAACGCCCGCACAGGCAGGGCGATGCTCGAGGCCGAGGCCAAGCGCAAGGGCTATTCTCTCAACGACCTTCTCACCGACGACGCATTTGAAAAGCTCTCGCAGAAGCTGGTATTCGCCTCTGAAGACGAAATGTTTGCCTCTGTCGGCTATGGCGCGGTGGGTGTAAACCAGATACTTTATAAACTTATAGACTACTATAAAAAGGTAGTGCCCAAGGCGCCCGAAGCCTTCCCCGGCAAGAGCGGTCATGCTCCGACTTCCAGCGTGACCATCCGCGGAATGAGCGGACTTATGGTTCGCTTTGCGCGCTGCTGCAATCCCGTTCCGGGTGACGACATAGTCGGCTTTGTCTCCCGCGGCAGGGGCGTTATAGTCCACCGCAAGGACTGCCCCAACCTCAAGGACTACGAGCCCGACCGTATTCAGCCCGCGCAATGGACGGCGGACACAGGCTCTGAATTTATCGTCGGAGTGCGCGTCGTTGCCGACGACTACGACGGTCTTGTTGCATTCGTAACCCAGGAGCTTGCGGCAATGCGCCTTTCGCTCACGCAGATTGTGGGCAGACTGGATAAAAACAGACAGGCAGTCGTTGATATAAACGTCCGCCTCAACAAGCGTTCCGACCTCGACCTGCTCATCAACCACCTCAAAAAGGATAAGAGGGTGATAGACGTATATCGTACCTCTAATTAAATTTAATGGTAAAAAACGCCGCAAAATGCGGCATATAAATGCCGCGCAATAAGCGTCGAATAAACATCGCTCTATTAAACACGGCAAAAAATACGCGGCCAAAATGCCGCAGACAATAAGACATATCAATTAAGTAAGGGAGGCGGGCAATGCTTAAAGTCTACAAAATTTACCCGCAGGGGTTTGCATCAAATTCGTATGCAGTCACGGCGGACGGCAAAACGTGCGTAGTGGTGGACTGCGCCCAGCCGCGCGTGTGGGATAAAGTTGCCGAACTCGGCCTCAAGCCCGTGGCGGTGCTGCTCACACACGGCCACTACGACCATATAGGCGGCTGTCCCGTCTTTACGCAGAACGGAGTACCCGTCTATGCGTCAGAGGAGGAGGCAAAAAATATGTTCACGCCCGAATACGCCTCAATAAGTCCGCGCCCCGTTCAGAGTTTTTCTGTAAACACCGTGCGCGGCGGACAGACCCTCACTTATGCGGGCATAGATTTCAGGGTAATTTCCACGCCCGGCCACACCTCAGGCGGGGTATGCTACCTTGCGGATGACTGCCTTTTCACGGGTGATACTCTCTTTTGCGAAAGTGTAGGCCGCACCGACCTGCCCACAGGCAGCTATTCCCAGATAGTAACCAGTGTAAAAAAGCTGTACGCCCTGCCCGGCGACTACAAAATTTACTGCGGCCACGAGGAGGACAGCACCCTCTCGCACGAGCGCGCAAATAACCCGTTCGTCCGCGCCGACTGAACACAATATTTTAGGCATATTCCCGCACCGACTGGCCGCGTTGCTCTGCAAATCGCCGCGTAGCTGTACACGCGTTGCGCGTTAAATTTCTGTGCTGGCAAATATGTGTTATTTGCGGCATATTCCCGCACCAATTCAAAAATAAAAAGTACTATGTTAAACACAAACTGCGAATTTCTGCGCCCCGAGATAATGGACGTTCTGCGTCTTTTCGGCGAGGAGGAGGGTGAGTTCAACCATTCTTTCGTGCGCGAGGGCAACAAGTTCATAAACTGTATAGAGCGCGGCGATACAAGCCGCGTCTTTTGCGATGAGTGGCAGGCCGAGGACGAGCTTGCCTTCAAGCGTTGTGCCAAGCGTTCGGCAAAGCTGGCTTTTTATCTTTTTTTGCAGGAAAGTATGGGCAAAAGCTTTCCGTGGGGCGCGCTCACGGGCATAAGACCGACAAAAATGGCGTATATGGAGCTGGAGGAGGGGCGCGACTTTGCCCCGCTCTTCAAAAAGTTCTGCGTTTCAGAGCAGAACATATCAATAATACGCCGCGTAATAGCCGCGCAGTCAGATATTTATAATTCCAACCGCTTTTGCGGGTGCGATGTCTTTGTCAGCCTGCCGTTCTGTCCCACCAAGTGCGAATACTGTTCCTTTATAACCGCGCCCGTCGCGTGCGTGCAGAAATACATTCCACAGTATGTGGAAACGCTCGTCTCCGAAATAGAGAGCTTAAATGGAATAACGGGCAAAATCAACTCCGTTTACATAGGCGGCGGCACGCCTTTTTGCATAGATAACTACTATTTGACCCGCATATATGCCGCAATTAACGCGCTTGGTGCAGTCAATGCCGAGTTTACGGTGGAGGCGGGCAGACCGGATACTTTTACCGAAGAAAAGCTTGCCGCGTGCAGGGATGCGGGTGTAAACAGAATATGCGTAAATCCGCAGACCTTTTCAGATGTCACTCTTGAAAAGATAGGCCGCAGACACACGTCCGCGCAGATGTTCAAGGCGTACGAAATGGCGCAGAAGTACGGGTTTGATATAAATATCGACCTTATAGCAGGCCTCTCGGGCGAAACGATAGCCGACTTTAAAAATTCGCTCTCCTGCGCAATATCCCTTCAACCTGCCGACATCACCGTCCATTCGCTCTGTCTCAAAGCGGGTTCGCGCCTTAAAGAGCATACCTCGCGCATTGAAAGCGACGGTATAGACGGAATGATAGCGCTATCGCGCGAAATGCTCACCGCGGCAGGGTACGAGCCGTATTATCTGTACCGCCAGAAATATCAGGCGGGCGCAGGTGAAAATATAGGCTGGTGCAAGTCGGGCAAGGCGTGCGTCTACAACATAGACACAATGGAGGAAATCTGCTCCAACATAGCGGTAGGTTCAAACGCCATTTCAAAGCGCGTATTCGGCGAGGGCGGCAGAATAGAGAGGTTGGCCTCGCCCAAGGATATACCTACATATCTTTCAAAGGCGGACGAAATAACAAAAAAGCGCACCGGGCTTTTCTCTGTCTTATAGCGGTAAATCCTCCCCTTGTTTAGGGGAGAAATTAGTAGCGGCCAAGCCTCCCCTTGCTTAGGGGAGGAATTGAAGGAAGGGTAGAAAATTCTAATTAATTCAGTCATTACTGCGGTAAAGAGCGTAAACCCTTCAGACGCGGCCTCGTGTACCTCGCCTGCGCCAGCTCCCCTTAAAAAGTGGAGCCTAAAATATGGAAGTATTCCTGCGAGGCAGGCGATAAATTTCGAATACAGTTGTATTATTAAAATTATTTTATCGCTTTTTTTGATATGATATTGTTTACAGAACAATACCATCAGAGGTGATAAAATGGAAAGCTCTTTACTTGACAGATTATGTATGTGGGCGGGGGAGGAAGGCTCTTTGTTTAAAATGAGCAAGGCTGAAAGCGACCTGCTTGGCAACATAGACGATATGTACACCTACTTTTGCGGCAAATTGGACGGAGAAGACAGGGAAAAATTCAAAAAACTCTGCGAATGCTTCGACGAGGTCTCCAACGAAGAGACCGAGGCCTTTTTCAGAATTGGTTTTAAACTCGCTTTCAGACTTGCCGCAGAATGTTATACCTGAGAAAAAATTTATACCTGATTAGTAGGCTGCATTTAATTTTGCCGCTATCGGCAAACCTGCCTTTTTTTGTTTGCCTTATCAATCCGCAGCAGTGCGCGGTCATTATTACTATTGTACATAAAAGTTTTTTATCTAACCTTCTGTAATTTAGTTGCTTTTAAGCTTGCGTTATGCTAAAATAAACTCGTTACGGGTACAACGCGGTGCGAATACTCCACGCCCGACCTTGTTCACCGCAGATTAATTTCCATTACAGGAGGATAATTTAAAATGGAAAAGCAGGAAATCATTGCTAAATTCGCCACCAAAGAGGGCGACACAGGTTCACCCGAAGTGCAGATAGCTCTTCTTACCGAGCGCATCAACCACCTCAACGAGCATCTTCAGGTGCACATTCACGATAACCACTCCCGCAGGGGCCTTCTCAAGATGGTAGGTCGTCGCCGCGGTCTTCTCGACTACCTTAAATCCAAGGATATTGAAAGGTATCGTGCCGTTATCGCCGCTTTGAACTTAAGAAAGTAATTTTTTTCGTACAAAAAAGAGCGCGTTACTTTATGCCGCTCTTTTTTTCATAAATTTGTCCGTTGCCGCGGGGCATCGGGCGCAAGAACGAACAAGGAGTAGTAATTTTAATGAAACAGCAATTCAAACAATTCAAAACCATGATAGGCGGAAGAGAAGTAGTTATCGAAACGGGCAAGTATGCAGAGCAGGCCAACGGCGCGTGCGTAGTTCGCTGCGGCGATACCGCCGTACTCGTCACCGTCTGCATGTCTGAAGCTCCCAGAGAGGGCATGGATTTCTTCCCTCTTCAGGTTGACTATGATGAAAAGATGTACTCCATCGGCAAAATACCCGGTGGTTTCAAAAAGCGTGAAGGCAGGGCAAGCGACAAGGCTATCCTTACCGCAAGGCTTATAGACAGGCCTCTTCGCCCGCTCTTCCCCAAGGGACTTTACAACGATGTTACCGTTGTTGCGCAGGCCCTCTCCGTAGAGCCCGACATATCGCCCGAACCCCTCGCAATGATAGGTTCGTCGGTAGCGCTCTCCATCTCCGATATTCCCTGGGCAGGCCCCACGGGTTCGGTTGTGGTAGGTCTCGTCAACGGCAAGTATGTAATCAACCCCGACCTCGCCCAGCGCAAGGAGAGCACCATTCACCTCAACCTTGCAGGCACCAAGGACGCCATCCTTATGATAGAGGCGGGCGCAAACGAAGTTTCAAACGAAGAGATGGTCGGCGCAATAATGTTCGGCCATGAAGAGATAAAGAAAATCTGCAACTTTATCGACGACGTAATCGTTCCCGAAGTCGGCAAGCCCAAGAGGCAGATGGAGCTTTATCACGTTCCCGAAGAGCTCGATAAGGCCGTACGCGAATACGCCTCCGAGAAGATTGACTGGGCTATCGACACGTTCGACAGGCAGGAGAGGGAAGAGCGCCAGGCTCAGGCTGAGAAGGAAGTTCTTGAGCACTTTGCCGACATCTATCCCGACAACGCCCGCGAAATAAAGGACAGCCTCTATTACCTCACCAAGGAAAAGGTACGTGCAAAGATATTCGATAAGGGTATCCGTCCCGACGGCCGCGGCCTTAAAGACGTTCGTCCCATCTGGTGCGAAAGGCACGTGCTTCCCCGCGTACACGGCAGCGCCGTATTCACCCGCGGTCAGACGCAGACGCTCACGACCTGCACGCTTGCAATGCTTTCAGAGGTGCAGAAACTCGAGGGCCTCGACGAGGAAACATACAAGAGATATATGCACCAGTACAACTTCCCCGGCTACTGCACGGGCGAAGCAAAGGCTCTGCGCAGCCCCGGCAGAAGAGAGATAGGCCACGGCGCACTTGCCGAGCGTGCTCTCGTTCCCGTTCTTCCCTCCGAAGATGAATTCCCCTATGCAATAAGGGTGGTAAACGATATACTTTCGTCCAACGGCTCTTCGTCGATGGCTTCTGTATGCGGCTCTACCATGGCGCTCATGGATGCGGGCGTACCCATCAAAGCTCCCGTTGCAGGCGTAGCTATGGGTCTTATAAAGAACCAGGAAACGGGCGAATTCAGGGTGCTCACCGATATTCAGGGACTTGAAGACTTCCTCGGCGATATGGACTTCAAGGTAGCAGGTACGGTAAAGGGCATAACCGCCATCCAGATGGATATAAAAATCAAGGGCATTTCCGAAGAGATAATGCACGCTGCAATAGACCAGGCAAACGAAGGCCGCACCTTCATTCTTTCCAAGATGCTCGAGTGCGTTCCCGAAGTTGCTCCCGCGCTCTCCGTTTACGCTCCCAAGATACTCAGCTTCGAGATTGACCCCGAAAAGATCGGCGACGTCATCGGCAAGCAGGGCTGCGTAATAAAGAAGATAATGGAAGAGACCGGCACGGAAATCGACTTCAACGACGACGATTCCGGCCGCGGCTACATCTCCACGACGGGCCCCATCGAAAATGCCGAAAAGGCAAAGGCTATAATCATGTCTATCGCACACGATCCCGAAGTAGGCGATATGTTTGTCGGCACGGTAGTGCGCATCCTCAACTTTGGCGCGTTCGTAGAATTTGCGCCCGGCAAGGACGGCATGATACACATCTCCAAGCTTTCCGATAAGCGTGTTGAAAAGGTGGAGGACGTAGTCAACATCGGCGACGTTGTAAAGGTAGAAATAATAAAGATAGGCGAAAAGGGCATCGACTTAAAGCTGCTCGAAAAGCTTTCCTAAAAAATTTCAGCATAAAAACGGCTCCCTTTGCGGGGAGCCGTAATTTTTTTGTAAAAATCCGTTGTTGCGCACATTAAAATTTCAGTACTTACACTTTCAGGCAAAATATTCAAGCGCGCCCGTGAATATGGCGTGCGCCACCTCGTCGCGGTACTCTTCGGTAAGCAGCAGCTTTTCGTCCTCGGCGTTGGATAAAAACCCGCACTCCACTATAACCGAAGGGCTGTCTGTGCACTCCAGCATATAGTAATCGCCTACAAGCGGGTTTACCTTGCGCGTGGCGCTGTCCATTGCGTTAAGACAGCTCTGAATGCTCACGGCAAGCTCCTTGCCCGCCTCGCTCGAGCTGTCAAAAAATACCTGCGCACCCCTGCGCGCGCTGTCTGAATAAAAATTCTGATGTACGGATATAACCATATCGGCGCCGCTTTCCCTGATAATTTCGCGGCGCTTTTTCATATCCCGCAGCTTAAACCCGCTCGTGGGCAGGCCGTAAAGACCCGCGCGGCTCTTCCGCGTGAGTACGGCGGCAAAACCCGCCCTCGAAAACAGTCCTTTGAGTTTTTTTGCTATGTCCAGGTTGAGGTCGCATTCCTTCACACCTGTCGACTTCCCGCACACGCCCGCGTCTATTCCGCCGTGGCCTGCGTCTATTACCACCACGGGCGCAGTAACCGTCTGTGCGTGCGCCACTCCGCCGCATACCGCGCCCAGGGCCGCGCTTAAGATTGCCAGCGCCGCAAACAGCTGTACGGCGCTCTTTTTAAGGGTAAACAATTTCACGCTATATACTACTTAATAATTGATTTTTTTATGACAAAGTGGTATAATTTTAAAGGTAAATTATGTTGAGCAGCAGCGGTTTTATTTCGCCTGAAGAGGCAAAAAAACTCAATCCCGTAACGCTGGCTTTTGTGGGCGACGCCGTCTTTTCGCTGTATGTGCGCGAAGAGCTGGTGCTCGCTGCCGATTACAGGGCTGGCGATTTACAGAAACTCTCCTCCGAGCGCGTGTCTGCGCACGGACAGAGCGGCCTTGCAGAGCGCGTCTGCCTTCTTTTTAACGAGGAGGAGGCGGATATTTTTCGCCGAGGCCGCAACGCCAAAAAGCCCTCGAGGGCAAAGCACGCAAGCGTGGGCGAATACAACCGTTCCACGGGGCTCGAGGCCGTTCTCGGCTATCTGTACCTAACAGGTCAGCTCGGGCGCATAGATTTTTTATTGAAGGGAACAGATGAAAACTGAGGGCAGGAACGCCGTTTCAGAGCTTATAAAGAGCGGCAGACCGATAGAAAAGATAGTAATGGAAAAGGGCGCGCAGGGCAGCCTGGCGCGCATTTTTGCCGAGGCGCGCAGGGCGGGCATACGCGTACAGTTTGCCGACATGAAGGCGCTCGACAGAATGAGCGCAACCGGTCATCATCAGGGCGTCATAGCCTTCGGCGCGGAATACGAATACTGCGATATCGAGGACATAATCGCCGCCAAAGGGCAAAGCGGCGGCTTTGTAATACTTTGCGACGGCATAGAGGACGTGCATAACTTAGGCTCTATAATAAGGGTGGCGGAGTGTGCAGGCGCGGACGGAGTGGTAATCCCCGCGCAGAAGTCGGCCGCCGTGACCGAGGCGGTAATCCGCATCTCTGCAGGCGCGGCCAACCATATAAAGGTGGCAAAAGTGCCCTCGCTCAATGCCGCCCTTGAAAAACTTAAAAACAGCGGCTACTGGGTGTATGCCCTCGAGGCCGACGGGCAGTCGATATACGAGGCCGACCTTTCGGGCAACGTCGCCCTGGTTATAGGCGGTGAGGACAGCGGCGTAAGGCGGCTTACAAGGGAGCGGTGCGACGGCGTACTGTCGCTGCCCCTTCTAGGCAAGGTCAACTCGCTCAACGCCTCGGTTGCCCTCGGCATAGCCGCATACGAAGTGGTCAGATGCAGACTGAAACAATGAGCGACGAGCGCCTTGTAGTTCTGTCACAGCAGGGCGACAAGGCGGCAACGGACGCGCTTTTAAAACGCTATAAAAATATGGTGCTCTCCGTCGCGCGCAGATTTTTTCTTTCGGGCGGCGAAACGGAGGATCTGGTGCAGGAGGGCATGTGCGGGCTGTATTCGGCTATCGGCAGCTTTGAAGAGGGCAAAACGACTTTTTCCTTCTATGCGGCGCGCTGCATACGCAACCGCATCATAGACGCCGTAAAGGCCAACACGGGCGTAAAGCACTCCGCGCTCAACAACTTTCTGCCCATCGTCGAGGTAGGCGAAGAGCTGTATTCCTCGCCGCAGAACCCCGAAGACGAGCTCATTAAGCGCGAAAACAGGCGCGAATTTCTGCAGAGAATAAGCAAAACGCTCTCCTCGTTTGAGTTCAAGGTCACGGTAATGTATATGGACGGTCTGACCATGGCGGAGATATCTTCCGCCGCAGGCAAGCCGGTAAAGAGCATAGATAACGCCCTTCAGCGCTCTAAGCACAAGCTCTTCAAGATATTCGAGCTGCGCTGAAGTTTATATTTTAAGGGAGTAAAATGGCATATCTCGCGTTTTACAGAATGTTCCGTCCCGACACTCTGGATAAGGTCGTGCGGCAGGAACACATAGTAAAAATTTTAAAAAATCAGATTGAGAGCGGAAAGATAGGTCACGCCTATCTGTTCTGCGGGCCGCGCGGCACGGGCAAGACTTCCGTGGCCAAAATTTTTGCGCGCGCCATCAACTGCGAGCACCCCGTAAACGGTTCGCCGTGCGGCAAGTGCGCAACCTGCCGCGCTCTTTCCGAGGGCAGCAATCTCGACATTTCGGAAATAGACGCCGCGTCAAATAACGGCGTAGACGAGATGCGCGATTTGAGGGAAAAGGTGCAGTACCCGCCCGTTGCAGGCAAGTACAAAGTGTATATCATAGACGAGGTGCATATGCTCACGGCCTCGGCGTTCAACGCCGTTTTAAAGACGTTGGAAGAACCTCCCGCGCACGCCGTGTTCATTCTTGCCACAACCGAGCCGCAGAAAATCCCCGCAACCATTCTTTCGCGCTGCATGCGCTTCGATTTCAAGCTCATTCCCCAGCACGACCTCGAAGGTCTGCTGAAAAATATTTTTGCCAAGGTCGGAAAGGAGTACGAAGACGAGGCCGTCGCGGCAATAGCCCGCGCAGGTGCGGGCAGCGCGCGCGATACGCTCTCCATTGCCGATATGTGCGTATCCTATTCCACGGGTAAGCTCACATATGAAGATGTAAACGCCGTACTCGGCAGCGCCGATTTTTACAACATATCCAAGGCGGTGCGCATGCTGCTTTCAGACGACTGTGGCGGTGCGCTCTCCTGCGCCGAAGAAATTTTTGCAGGCGGCAAGGGTGCGGGCGTGTTCGTAAAGGATATTTTAAACTTCCTCAACAGCGTGGCCGTTGCCAAGATGTGCAAAAACGCCAGGCAGATACTCAACCTTCCCGAAGAGATGTTTGCCGAGGTGGCTGCTGCAGCTGAGGCGGACGGGCATAAAATTCTCCGTGCAACGGAAATTTTTGTGAATGCGGAGGGCGATATGCGCTATGCCGCCGACCCGCGCGTCGTGCTCGAAACGGCAATTTTAAGGTGCACTCTCCCGCAGGCCGATTACAATATAGACAGCCTTATATCGCGCGTATCTGCGCTCGAAAAAAAGCTTGCCGACGGTAATTTTGCCTTCCGCGCACCTGCGCAGACTGAAGCTTCTTCGGCAAAGTCCGCTCCCGCGGCAAAGCCCGCGGCAGTTCCGGGGCAGTATTCGGCGGAAAAAACTGCACCTGCGGCAAAGCCCTCTCTGGCGGCCGAACAATCCGCGCAGGGGGTGCAGACAGATTTTCTGAACAACCGCAACGCCGATAACTACCGCGCCGCTCAACCTTCGGTGCAAAAGTCGGGGCGGGCGGCTCTTTCAGAGAGCAACGAAGAGGACGTCTTTTTCTCGCAGAAGCCCGCGCAAAGCGCTCCCAAGCCTGCTCCCGCAGGCGCAACAGGCAAAAGCGTGCACGCCTCGCTTTTAAAGGCGCTGCGTACTACTCACAAAAATGCAGTGCTGTTTACGCTGTGCGCCGACCTCACCTGTTGCCAGGAAGGGCAGAAGTTTGTGTTTTATACAGAAAACGAAACAGTCTACCGCGCCATCACGCGGCAGGATAACCAGAGGATACTTGCAGACGTTCTGGCTGAATACGGTGTAACCGATTTTGAGGTGCGCCTCAAAAAGAAGGACGACGGTCTTGCCCGCGCCCTCGGCGTACTTAAGAGCAATTTCGGCGGAACGGATATAGATATAAAATAGGGCGCAGGTCAGGTCTTGCGCATGCCGCGGTCTTGTTTCGCGGCGCAAAAAAATCAAGGAGCATAATTTATGGCAGGATTTCGTGGCGGCATGGGCGGAGGTATGAACAACCTCGTCAAGCAGGCGCAAAAGATACAGGAACAGATGCAGGAGGCCGAAAAAGAGCTTGAAGAGATGGAGGTAGTCGGTCTTTCAGGCGGCGGCGAAGAGGGCGACGAAACGGTCGTCATATACATGAACGGCAAAAAGGTAATAAACGGCGTGGAGTTCGGCAGCAAGATAGGCGGCATGATTGACCTCAACGACGAAGACGACGTCGAAATGCTCGAAGACCTCATTCTCGCGGCGATAAACGACGGCTACAAAAAGGCCGATAAACTCTACGAAGAAAAGATGGGCAAATTCGGCGGCGCCGGTATCCCCGGAATGTTTTAATTGCGCGCAGGCGTATGGCCTGTTTTAACTTGCGGCGCGCAGGCATAGATGCTTTAAATGACGGCGCAAGGCAGATTATATAAGGCAGATTATATCAGGGCTGAAATTGTGCGGGAGGGCAGCGCTCAATCCCGCTTAAAAGGTTTGCCCTGCAAGCATAGTCAGGATTTACCCTGTAAACAGAATAAAGCTTTGCTCTGCGGCCAAAATAAAGGTTTGTTTCTCAGCAGAGCTTTTTCGTGAAGGCAATATGGATATATTTATCGAGCCGATAGGCAGACTTATAAACCAATTTTCAAAGCTCCCCGGCGTCGGCAAAAAGACGGCGCAGAGGTATGCATACAAGATAATAAACATGAGCCCTGAGGAGGCGGCGGAGTTTGCAAGCGCCGTAACCGAGGCCAAGCGCAAGGTAAAGTACTGCAAGGTATGCGGCAACTTCACCGAGGGCGACGTGTGCGATATTTGCCGCACGCGCGACAAGTCCACCATCTGCGTGGTCAAGGAGCCCAAAGATGTCATTGCGCTTGAAAAACTGCACGAATATAAGGGCGTATACCACGTTCTGCACGGCGTTATAAGCCCGATGGAGGGCATAGGCCCCAACGATATACGCATAAAGGAGCTTTTGAACCGCGTCAACGATGGCGGCGTAAAAGAGGTGATAATGGCCACCAACCCCGATGTCGAGGGCGAGGCCACGGCAATGTATATTGCCCGCCTTTTAAAGCCGCTCGGTATAAACGTCACAAGGCTTGCGCACGGCATTCCTATCGGCAGCGAGCTGGAGTACACCGACGACGTCACGCTCTCCCGCGCACTTTCAGAGAGAAAGTCCATTTAAAGAGCGGCTGTCACCTTAAAATTTGCGTATACAGACATTGCCTGCCTTTTATTAAAGGCATATTGCAATATCTTTCAGATAAATTATCTTTATAACGGGGCGCGTCGCGCCCTTTTCAGCGCAATAAAAGGCCGCCTGGGCGGTCTTACCATAAAAAGGCGCTTGTCGCCAAATAAAAAAAAGGGAGGAATGTATGAAGATTTCAGTACTCGGCTGCGGCAGATGGGGTTCGTTTATAGCGTGGTACCAGTCGGCGGTAAAGGGAAACGAAGTAATAAGTTGGGGTCTGGAGGGCGAATATTCCTACGAGATTTTAAAAAATACCGGCAGGAACGAATATGTGGAGTTGGATAAGAGGATAACTCTGACCTGCGACCTTGAGTTTGCCTTAAAAAGCAGCGATGTAATAATAATTTCAATCAGCTCGCAGGGGCTGCGCGGCTTTATGCGGCGCATAATAAAGTACCCCGTGCAGGACAAAATTTTTGTGCTCTGCATGAAGGGCATAGAGGAGGGCACAGGCAAGCGCCTTTCAGAGATACTTGTAGAGAGCGGCATTTCGCCCGAAAAAATTGCCGTATGGGTAGGCCCCGGGCATATCCAGGCCTTTGTAAAGGGCATACCCAACTGCATGGTCATAGACTCCGCCAACGAAGAGCTCAAGCGCTATCTTGCCGATAACTTCAAAAGCAACCTCATTCGCTTTTACTACGGCAACGACCTTATAGGCACGGAGATAGGCGCGGCCGCCAAAAACGTTCTGGGCATTGCCGCAGGCGTACTCGACGGAAGCGGCTACGTAAGTCTTAAAGGCCCGCTTATGGCGCGCGGTGCCTACGAGGTAGGCACTTTAATTCAGGCTATGGGCGGCAAATTTATGTCGGCATACGGCCTTGCTCACCTCGGCGACTATGAAACTACGCTCTTTTCCGAATACTCCCACAACCGCCGCTACGGCGAGATGATGGCGCAGGGCAAAAAGTTTGAAAAGCTTGCCGAAGGCGTCATGACTGCCAAGGCAATGAAGGAGATGGGCGACAGACTGGGCGTAGAGCTGCCCATAACCGAAGCCGTGTACGAGGCGTGCTTCCTTTCGCACGCGTTTGAAAGCGGCGACGGTGCAAAGGAGTGCATGAACATAATTTTAAAGCTCTTCGACCGCAGCACCAAGAGCGAGTTCAGGTTTTAAAATCAACAGCGGCGGAAAAAAACTTTTTTGCAGCCCTTAAATACATATTGATTGCATTGTTTTGTCTTATGCCGCCCCGCCGCGTAAACCCCGCGGCGGGGCGGCATTGAACTGCAATCGGCGACATTAAACCCCATTCAGGGCAACGCTCGGTCACAACGGTGCGGCATTAAACTGCAATCGTGGCGGCATTCACCCGCAACGGTCAGTATTCAGCCGTACATTCAGCCGCAATCGGGCGGCATTTTCAAGTCGTGCGTGCGCGATATTGCAAACAATTATAAAAAAATTTTATTGCATTACAAAAAGAGAAAAAATTTGCAGCTCTGCCTTTTGAGTTGCAAATTTTTATTTGCCGCTTTATAATAGATACTGAAAAATCAGGGAAAAATTTGTTACAATAAAGGGACGCTATGATACGAAACGATTTAAGGAATGTTGCAATTATTGCTCACGTCGACCACGGCAAGACAACGCTTGTCGACGCGATGTTAAAGCAGAGCCACGCCTTCAGGGAAAACCAGGCTGTGGAAGAGAGGGTGATGGACTCCAACGCTATAGAGCGTGAGCGCGGCATAACCATACTTGCCAAAAACACGTCCGTTCATTATAACGGCGTAAAGATAAATATTGTCGATACCCCGGGACACGCCGACTTTTCCGGCGAGGTTGAAAGGGTAATGATGATGGTAAACGGTGTGCTTGTACTTGTAGACGCCGCCGAAGGCCCTATGCCCCAGACGAGGTTCGTCGTGCAGAAGGCGCTTGAGATGGGTCACCGCCTCATCATCGTCGTAAACAAAATCGACCGTCCCGACGCCCGTCTCAACGAGGTGCAGGACGAGATACTCGAACTTCTTATGGAGCTTGACGCCTCCGACGACCAGCTTATGTCCCCCGTGGTATGGTGCTCGGGCAGGAACGGCACGGCCACTCTCGACCTCAACACTCCCGGCAAGGACCTCAGCCCGCTGTTCGATACCATTCTCTCGCACATTCAGCCCATGGAGGTGGACGAAAAGGGTCCTGCACAGCTGCTTGTATCCTCTATCGACTACAACGACTACGTCGGCCGAATAGGCATAGGCAGGATAGAGCGCGGCGAAATTTTGCAGGGGCAGCCGGTAGTAGTCACCAACTACAACAATCAGCAGATGAAGCTCAGCGGCAAGCTTGCCAACCTCTACCAGATAGAGGGACTTAACCGCGTTCCCTGCGAAAAGGCAATCGCGGGCGACATAGTATGCTTCTCCGGCCTTGAAAAGATAAATATAGGCGATACCGTCTGCTCGCCCGACTGCGTAGAGGCGCACAAATTCGTCTAGATTTCAGAGCCGACCGTCGAAATGACGTTCTCGGTAAACGATTGGCCCTTTGCAGGCAAAGAGGGCAAGTGGGTAACCACCCGTCACCTGCGCGAAAGACTGTTCAGGGAGCTTTTAAAGGACGTATCTCTGCGCGTGGAGGAGACGGAGTCGGCCGATAGTTACCGCGTCTGCGGCCGCGGCGAGATGCACCTTTCAATACTCATAGAAAATATGCGCCGCGAGGGCTACGAATTCCAGGTATCCACGCCCCGCGTGCTCTATAAAGATATAAACGGCGTAAAGTGCGAGCCTATGGAGAGGCTGATAGTTGACGTGCCCGACGAATACACGGGCGCCGTCTTCCAGAGCATGGGCGAGAGGAAGGGCGAGCTTATGCACATGAGCGCCGTCGGCAGCCGTACCCGCCTCGAATTTATAATTCCCGCGCGCGGACTGTTCGGCTACAAGAGCGAATTTCTGACCTCTACCAAGGGCGAGGGCGTGTTCTCTTCGGTATTCTTCGAGTACCAGCCCTACAAGGGCGAGCTTTCGCGCAGGAACACGGGTTCTCTCGTCGCGTTTGAAACGGGCGAGGCGGTGACATACGGCCTCTACAACGCTCAGGGACGCGGCACTCTGTTTATCGGCCCCGGCACGCAGGTTTACGAGGGAATGGTTATAGGCGAGAGCCCCAAGTCAGAGGATATAAACGTAAACGTCTGCAAGCAGAAGCACCTCACCAACACGCGTTCGTCCTCTTCAGACGACGCCTTAAGGCTTATAACCCCCAAGCGCATGAGCCTTGAAGAGTGCCTCGAATTTATTGCCGACGACGAACTCCTCGAGATAACCCCCAAGAACATCCGCATACGCAAGCGCATTCTCGACAGCGAGCTTCGCGCAAAGGCTGCTGCCAAGGTCCGCAAGGGTCTTTCATAAAACCTTTTCGGCGCGGCTTAACAGTATATTTTAAGCGCGGCATTGTGTCTTGCTCTGCGGCCTGCTGCATAATGCACCCCTTTACGGCTTAAGTTGTTTTTTGCAAATCGGACAGAACGTTTTGCGTCAAAACATTGTCCGCTCTGCGGTAATAAACAGAAATTTTATAACATATATAAATACTGCCCCTGCGGCAGTATTTTTTTACTTCGCGGCGGCAAAAAACTTGTTCGGGGGGCATTATGGAGGGTACACTGCATACAGTCACCATAGAAAACTGCAAAAAAATAACGGCCACGGCCATAGAGAGCGTGGACGCATTCTCGCCCGCGCAGATTGTTTTAAGCTATTCGGGCGGCAGAATAATAGTTGCGGGCAGCGGCCTTAAGATATCGGCGTTCTCCAAGCAGAGCGGTGCGTTCTGTGCCGACGGCACGGTGACGGGGGTAAGGTACGCGGCAAAGGGCGTAAAGCTCGTCCGCAGAATTTTCAAGTGAGCTTAAATTTTTTTCAGCGAAGAGGACGGGACGGCAGAAAAAATTTTTGTCGCATAAAAGTTCTGTTTTCGGTCGGGGTGAAAAGGTCAGCAGTTCGGAGTGATAAATGGGTGCGTTTTATATATTTGTGGTCTGCGTTGCCTGCGGAGTGGTCAGCGGCGTGGCGTACGACGTGCTTTACATACTAAGGCACATATTTTGCGCGCGCCCCTTTCCGCGCGCTATGGCGTGGCGCACCTCTGTCGCCGCCGTGTGCGATATTCTGTATGCGCTCAGTCTTTCGGCGCTGTTCATATTTTGCTCGGTATATTTCTCTTTTCCGGATATTCGGCTGTACATGCTCCTCGCCTGCCTGCTCGGCGCAGTTATGTATATCAAAAGTTTGCACATAATAGTTGCATTTTTTGTAAATAAATTGTATAATAGAGGTGCCGAAGCAGAGTAAACATGGCTTATTGCGCCATTTTTTAAGCAAAGTGCAAAAAATTTTTCTGCAAAGGCAAAAAAACGAGGTTAAACTATGGATATAAAAAAGCGCAACCGCCTTATTGCGGCTGGCACAATCGCTATAGTTCTGCTTCTTGTGGTGCTTGCGGCCGTCATGGTCTATCAGCTCGTCACCATCTCGGTGATGGAGAAGCGCAAGCAGGAACTTCAGCAGAAAATTGAAGAATATTATCAGGCCATCGGCGATGAGGACGGGCTTGAGGCTATGCTTGAGTATTACAACGATTACGACGCGCTCTATCAGCTCGCCGTCGAGTACGAGATAATAAAGAGCTGAATTTTTTAACTGACCCGCGCCGCACGGTATTTTGCGGTCTTTTAAGCAAAATAGTATGAAGATTTCGGCAATAGATGTAGGTTCTAATTCCGTCCGCCTCATGGTAATGGCGGACGGAAAAACTTTATATAAGCAGATAGAGACTACCCGCCTTGCAGAGGGTCTTGCAAACAGCGGCGTGCTCACCCCGCAGGCAATAGAGCGCACGGCGCGCGCCGTACAGATGTTTGCAGCGGCGTCTGAACTCAACGGCGCGGGCGTACCCGCGGTGTTTGCCACGGCGGCAGTCCGCTCTTCGTCAAACGGCAGGCAGTTTGTGGAGAGGGTAAAGCAGCTTACGGGCATAGATGTGGACGTAATCAGCGGCGAAGAGGAGGCAAAGTGCGGCATACTTGGCGCGCTCGGCCGCCGCGACGGCGGAATTGTAGACCTCGGCGGCGCCAGTACGGAAATAACCGTACAGAAGGGCGGCAACGCGGTATATTCAAAAAGCGTAAACATAGGCACCGTCCGTCTGTTCGACCTCGGCGGTCAGGACAGGGCGGCGCTTCTCAAAGCGATAGCCCAAAAGCTCCCCGACTACGGCAATTTAGACCTCTCGGGTACAGATATGTACGGCGTAGGCGGCACGGCGACAAGTCTTGCGGCTATATTTCTCGGTCTTGAAAAGTACGACCCGAATGTGGTGGACGGCACAGTGCTCACAACAAAGTGGCTGGGCGAGGAGGCGGACAAGCTGCTTTTGCTCACACCTGAACAGCGCAAGAGCGTAAAGGGCATGGACGTGCGCCGCGCGGACGTCATTGCTGGCGGCTGTCTGCTGCTTTACAGCATATTAAATAAATTCGGTGCAGACCGCATAACGGTATCCGAGAGCGACAATTTAGAGGGCTATGTACTTTTAAAGGGGCTTGTAAAGTGAAGGGAGTATTTGTAACGCTTCTGTCCCTGCTGCCCGCGCTCGCGCTTGCGGCGGCCGGCAGTATAGGCATATATGAAGAGTACGGCCTTTGGCAGATGCTTGTATATCTTTTGGCGTGCATTCTCTTTTTCCCCGTCGCGTCCATCTTGCACGAGCTGGGACATATGTTGTTCGGGGCGGTATGCGGTATGCGCGTAAAGATAAGCAAGACAGCAATTTTCCGCCCCTCAGGCTGTGCCGTCAGACCTCTTAGAAGCATGGCTGTCCGCACCCGTTTTATTCTCACCGCGCTCGGCGGACTTATTTTGAACTTTGTGTTCACCGTCGTCGGCATGGGCTTTCTTTTCGCAAGCGGCGGTCTGCTCTGGGTTTCGCTTGCAGCGCCGTCTTCGTTCTATCTGTTTATGATAAACGTGCTGCCGTTGAACTATGCGGCGGGCGATACCGATATGCTGCTCGCCGTCCAGGCAATGAAGAACACTGCCGAATGGCAGGTTCTCGGCCGTGTACTCAAAATTCAGGGCATGCTTGCCGAGGGCAAAAACATTGCGGATATAGATGAGAACTATTTTTATTCCGTTCCGCAGATAGCCGAGTACGAGCCTGCTTTTATTATGCTCGTCTCTCTCCGTGCCGACTACTACGCGGCAAAGGGAGAGGAGGTCAGGGCGCAGGAGTGGAAACAGCGGCTCGAAGGCCTTTTGCGCGAGTATGCGCCCGAGAGCGTTACAGAGCAGTAACTGCGTAGGCTAGGGCGGCAATATATGCCGTCACAGACCAGTAACCATACAGATATGCGGCAATGAACACACGCCGCAGACATAAAAACGATAAACGGGCGCGCCGCAAAATTTGCGGCGCGCCCGTTTAAGTGCTTGCCCGTTAATATGGTGGCAACATTATTGATATTGCGCGCCAGTTTGATTTGTTTGCCAGTTTATGCGGCATTGAATGGGGCTGGACGGTGCGCACAGGCTGCCCTTTTACCTTGCCTTTTGATGTGTTTTATAGCTTTTCAGCCGTAAATATGGCGGTAAAAAGCCATTTAAAAGTCAGCTTATGCGGCACAGAGCGGAATAGCAGTTCGGGCAAAGTCCGCCCCAGCTCTTTGCGCAACTCTCGCACACATGATTGCCGCAGTAAGGGCATTCATAGCCCTCTTTAAAGTCCCTTTCGCCCCCGAACGGGCAGAGTGATTTTCTGTTCATAAAATTCCCCTTTTTTCGCTTAAAAAAGTATGTGCGCAAACTCTTTTTTCTATGCGCGGCGCGCTTAAAATTGCGGGCAGAGGTTGACACCCATTATATAATATCTGTCTCTTATACACATCTGACGCTGCCGACGAAGCTAGAAGTGT
>ERZ1090879.458-NODE-458-length-25704-cov-18.630200_pt1 | contig 25704 bp, 35 predicted proteins | sample MGYA00478472_ERZ1090879 | MGnify/ENA primary metagenome ERZ1090879 (study PRJEB33644, sample SAMEA5815723) | chicken gut metagenome | biome: Chicken; feature: Gastrointestinal Tract; material: Caecum | place: Ireland | collected 2019-01-01 | study: A study of the... | reverse complement strand
CTTCATAATCAAAACCGAACTTATTCTTGTATGCTTCTAGCACTGTTTCAACGGCTTCATAACCTGTGTCACACTTTGTTTTAAGGCTGTTTGCCATATCTAGCACCTTTTCAATATCTAGTTGGTCAGATAGTTCAACGGAATGATAATGGGTGACTGTTTCTGATAGTATGATTTTCATTTAATTATTCTCCTTGTTTATTAGTTACTGTATTAACAATTAGTTCGTATGTTTCTTTGTCAACTACAACAGATGTACCATGATTGAAAGCGATGGTATAGAGCGTTTCGTTTCCATATTTATAACCGGGAATGATATAATTGATTGCTTCTAGGTTGATTAGAACTTCTTGTTTCTTAGGCGCTTCTCCTGTTGACAAACAATCAACAGCTTCTACTTTCCAATAATTCATTTTCGTCCCTCCTTATATCGCCTTAATTGGCTATGGGTATTATATCATGGATTTAGGATAAAGTCAAGGGTTTAAGGCCATCTAATTTCTTTAAAAATTGAAGTCAAAGAATGAATAGCGCACTCGCCTTTTCCGTTTGGGTATTGACAGTACCAAGCACAGGCTTTTTGGGAGCATGAATAATCGTTGCAGTTATTCAAGGCAAATTTCATTGGGCAGACTTTAGGGATGTTACCATTACCGCCTTTTACACCTTCATAATCAATATGGGACATTTCATCCATTGTTTGTTCACCTTCAATATAAGATTTGGACATTTAGGTCAACTCCTCCAATTCACAACACTCAAGCACTCTATCTAATTGATTAAAACTAAGTCGTGATTCTGTATTGGCTCTTTTATTGTAACATCTGATATAAGTGGCGCAAGTACCATGACTAGCGTAGCCAGCATATTTGATAGGTACACTAAATTCAATCACATCTCCAACCTTTAAATTTTTAAAACAAGGCGAAGATGATTTGCGGTTAATCTTGGTTACTGTTGCTATTGTTCTTAGGGTTAGCATTGTTGGCCTCCTTTAATTCTTCTGTATATATAAAATCGTCATGCGTTTTGGCATATGTTGATAGTATGCGTGGAATGGCTTCTTTATCCCCATATTCACACACATAATACCTTACTGTTCCTTGTTTCATATTCATCTTTTCAGCCCAAACACAAATAGGATAGCTATAGCCATTATAAGATAAAATATGATTTCTTGAAATATTCCTACTTTGTTCTTTAGGTGTGGCCCATCTACAATTTTCAGGAGAATAATCTTTAGAGCTATCGTTTCGTTCAATAGTTAAACTATCATCATAGCCGTTTTCATAAGCCCACTCCCTAAAAGCGTTAAAGTCATTTCGCCATTCTTTACAAACACTAATTCCTTTTGCACCATAAAGATGGTATGAATCCATATCTTCCCTATAGCATCTGTTGACCATATTACGCCATGTTTGATAGAGTCTGGTTCCAGTTCCATTATGAATAACAACAGTATCTTTATATAAACATCCGCAAGAACGAGTGTTTCCCGTAGTCAAACTATCTCTTCTTAAAAGGATTGGTTCGCTACCGCAATCACATTGGCACCACCACGTAGAAGCAGTTGAACCTTTTGAACTGCGGTAGGATTCACCTTTTCCAATGACAGTTAATTTGCCGAATTTTAATCCAGTTAAGTTTCTAGGATATTTTTCTTTAACATATCTCCTAGCCATGTGTCTCGCTCCTTTTCTTCACTAATTAGTAGTCCTTCTCTAATTACTTCTGTATCTCCAATAACCACCATCTCTTTTTGCGCCCGTGAAAAAGCAACATACAACAGATTTTTACTAACCATATGTTTATGCTCCTTATCAATCACCACAATAATTGCCTTATTCTGGGCACCTTGCACTTTATGTATAGATACACTATACCCAAGAAGCAAATTAGCAATGTCACTACCACTGACAGCCGCCATACCTTCATCAAATTCGACAATTAACATCGGATTATTTTCATCGCCGCGACATTCACGAATACAACCTAAATCCCCGTTCATTACCTGCATCTCGCCAAACATCTCAAAGCCATCATCATCCATTTCAAGACTTGGCATCCGATAGTTGTTCTTGGTGTTGAGTACCATATCGCCAACCTTAAATTGAATCTTTCCCATGCCTTGTCGCTGGTATGAGGCATCTGTATAGCTATTAGCGTTGTATCTTGTTTGGATTGCCTTGTTGATTTCGTAAGTTCCCTTTCGCCCCTTATTGTAAGGTGACAAGACAAGAATCTCGTCTTTCTTATATCCTTTTTCAATCAACTTGTCATATTCCTTAAGCACTTGCTCGATTGGGTCAGAACCGATTGGCACAAACTTGAAATCGTTGAATGGTTTGGATAGATTATCCATTGTACCCATACGAGCGTCAGTAGCGATTGTAGCCAATCCATTTGTTCCATAACGGAACACCTTGGTTAGATTAGCTCTTGGGACTGCACCGCTATCAATCAAGTCTTGAACAATGTTACCGCAAGAAATTGAAGCAAGCTGAGCCTCATCACATACGAAAATTAGATTGGGGCTTTTGCCAATTTTTTGCAGTAGCTTGGCTAGTAGTTGAACGGCGACCATAGATGTTTCGTCAATGATTACATATTCACCAGCATAAGCATCTTCATGTGCAAGGAACATATGGATTGTGGAAGCAGGGCGACCAGTTGATTCACGCATACGCTTAGCAGCAACCCCAGTAGGGGCAAGTAGAGTGTAGCTATGACCATTGGATTCAAGCATACGGATTAGGGCTTTGACACTTGAGGTCTTACCTGTGCCGCCTGAGCCAGTCAAAATCCCAACTCTACCGCCTTCGCCAACAATCTTTAGAATTGCCATCTGTTCATCGGTACAATCAAAACCATCCACAGTCTTGAACTTTTGCCAATCCATTGGATAGAAGTCAACCATAGGTTCATTCTTTCTTGCCAAGATATGTTCAGCGATTAGCTTCTCATCTTGATAAGTTTCCTCGATACTTGTGTACTTGGTGGTTTCGTCATAATGGATGACCTCGCTATCTTTCACAGCTTCAACCATATGATGCTTAGCTTCAGGCGTTAGCTTTTTGGCTTCACTTGCCATGATGTTGGCGTTTAGGCGAGTATCACCAAGCCGTTCATTTTCTTTCAAGATTTCAAGGCAACCATACTTACACCGCTCTTTGCTGTCGATAAACTCAGGGTGATATTTAAGTGCAAGTCTATCGGCTTTGTCAAACGAATATCCAATCAAATCAACATACACATGGTATGGATTCGTAGACAGGGCATTTTTTAGTTCATCAGGTGTGTTGAAATGCGTCTGTAGTTCACGGATATCCTCACCTGATACAATGCCATTATCAAAAGCTGTAGGATAGAATAAGATTGCCTTACAGTCAGCTTGGACTTTGGAAATGTATAAAGGCAATCGCTTTGGGCCAACATTGTATATATTCTTGTAATTAATGGTATCTTCCTTGCCGTTAAGTACAAGAGATACGAAGTTAGGGTAAGCATCGTGTACATACTTGGCTTGGTTGCTGTCTATCAAGCGGCTTAGAATCTCAAGCTCATATCTTGGGTCAACCACAATGCCATCTTCGCCAAAGTCAACGCCTTCATAAGCAAGCATAATATAACTTGCTTCATATTTGCTTTTATTATCTGGTGTGATGATGATATTGGCTTCTTGGTTGAGTTGGATGTTGTCAAGATTTGAGCCAGAGATTGTGAAGTTGCCGTATTTGTTTAGTTTGATTTCTGGATTGCTATCAATGGGAATACAAGAAATAATTCTGTGATGTGAAATGAAATCACGGAACAACTCTTTTGTGGGAATACACTTTACTTTAATTAGAATCACCGCCTTTAGAAAATATTTTCAAAACTATCGTCTTCTACATTAATTTGGTTTCTATCTTTTGGAAGAATTAGAATATCTGTCCACATACATCTATTTCTTGCGTAAATACTAGTTACGCATTTAGAAAAAATCAAATGAATCTTCCATTACATCGTTCAATACAACTGGCTCATAATCTTTATCCAGTTTTAATGCTTTAAGGATAGTATCAATCGAATCAATTAGTTTGTTTCGATTTTGCCCATAAGAACCACCAGAATCGCCACCATGACAGACAGCTTCATTAATAAGTTGATTAAGCAGACAAATTGTTGTGTTACACATAAAACAAACCCTCCTATCTTTGATATATCCATTATACCATAAGATGGGAGGGTTGTCAATAGGTTATTTCAAATAATTACCGTATTCCATCGTTTATTTTTCCAATACTTCCATTGAAACCCTTCGCTAATTCCACGAACCTCAATATCTTCAACATTTTTTTGAGATAAAATAAAATCACGAATAGCTTGTTTTTCTTTATTGTTGATATTCTTGACATGAGCATAGTGATTAAGGCTTTTATCAATTTGTTCTACTGACCAGTCATAATCAGAAAGCTCAGATTGCCTTTTAAATTCTTCATAGGTCTTTGTAACAATTGACTGTGCTTCAGAGGCCGTGGAATAAATACGATGAAATGGAACAATAGCATAGTTTGGACGCTCCTTATTGCCCATTATTGAACTCTTGGATTTACGAATAATTTTGTATCCATCTTTGGTAATATTTGCTTCTACTGTTGAAAATAGCCATTGTGAATTTGGGCGAACAAGTAGCCCAATATCAATTAAATGCTGAAGAGTGGAAGGAGCGTAATTATATGGCTCGCCTTCTTTTTGTTTGGCAATATCCGGGTTTGTAGTCATGTGAACCAGATCAGTGTTCCAAGACCAGCCTTTGGGTAATTTTCTTGGCTTTTGATTAAAGTTGTATTTGTCAATAGGAATACCCTCAATCATTCTATCATCAACAGGCTCATATAATGCAAGCCCATATCCGTCACTATATATTTCTTCAACAACGCCCCAGTCAATAGCCTTATTGAAATCCTTAACGAAGAATACAATTTGTCCAATTTCAAAATTTTTAGGGTTAAGTTTTCCAACATATTTGATTTCCATAAAAATCATCCTCCTTTAAGATACTACGATTATATCATAAAAGAGGATGAATGTCAATAGGTTATTTAATTATTTTTCCAAATACAAACCATACTTGGGAATGGTGCTGGTTGAGGTCTTCCGTTTTTATCTAAAATAGGCTTACCATTAATTTCAAATACTAATCGACCTTCAATCAAAACAATTTCAGCCTTATTCAAAATATATTGATGAAATCTTTTAGTGTCTGTTCTAGCAGGAAGCAGTGCAACAACAGTTGTATTGGGTTTTAAGCTTTCTTCATAGCACTTCTTTACCCACAAGTCTTGACCGCCTTTGCGAGAATATGGTGGATTACAAAATACAATCTCACCACCCCAATCTTGTTCAAGACCATTGTCTTGTTCTGTGTAGTGCTTTGGGCATTTGGCGTTAGTGTTAGAAGAACAGGGGTCGAGAGTAAAATGGTATTGAGCGTTTAGTTTATCGAAAAAATCTTGAGGTGTTTCCCAATCATCACGATTTGAACTGAACATTGTTTGTTGAGTTTGGTTGGTCATTTACTCTTCATCCTCTCCAAATCCATATCTATTACTTTTCACAACAATCTCACCTGTTTCATTATCAATAGATTCAATTTTCTTCACTTTCTTACGATATACTGAATTCTTATATGCTTTAACTTTAAAATCGCTTTCGCCATATCTATAACCAGTAAGAATTAAGCCTTGCCCTCGCTTAAACCAACTAGGGTCAACTACAGTTTTACCACCTCTACCATCAGGAATACTAATCTGTTGTTTGTACCATGAGTAACTGTTATTGTCGAACTTACATTGTACAACATTATTGTTAATATCCAATACGGTAAGCAGATGGTTGTTGTCGTTCCTGTCAATTACTATACAGGCTATCTGGGCAAGCTCATATTGCTTCCATTCACGTCTACCCATCTTCTTGTTGATGAATCTTGGTTCTTCGGGTAGTTCATCAAATGGCACAATATCATATCGCTCAGTATCAAGTTTGGCGAGTTCATGTTCATGGGCAAAGAAACTACAAGTCTCAAATGACCAATGGTTAGGGTCTTGATTGGGAACCATTGATTCATACTTCGCCCTATACAAACATTTATTATATTCCTTGATAAATTCTGGCCTGTTGATATATTCCTTCAGAGCATCCATAACAGGTTTAAATAGTTTCTCAATCGCCTTATCAACAACCAGTATCATGTCATCTTGTTCAAACCAATCTACACCTTCTTGTAATTCATTGCGGCAATTTGCGTTGAAGTAACGAAGCGCCTTGTCATCAAGCCAGTATAATTTCTTAGACTTGAATTGAGGGTGATTACTATATAGGAATTGCTTAGAGCATACATAACGCTTGAAGTTATATGGCGAGGTTAATTCACGGGGAATCTTGGCTTTAATCCGCATAATCTCAGGTAGATTCTGCATGGTTAATTCGGTCTTAACAGGAGTTGATAGAACCACATATTGCTTCATTACCTTGATACGGTTAGGTTCAAATTCATCAAAGCTTCCAGCTTTAATCAAAGTAACAAACTTTGAATTGGTGATTAGAGAACCATCGTAGGAGTTCTTATTGTAGAAATCTTTGAAGGATGTATAGGGGCGATTTGAGATAATTTGATTAGCTATATCGTTATTGATACCAGCAATGCCAACTAATCCAAACAAGATTGTATTATCCTTAACAATAGGTGTAAAAGTTAGATTGGAGTGCTGAATACTTGGCGGTTTAATCTCTATGCCGTGCTTACGCATTTTATAAATTGCCTTAGCAATTTTGCCATAGTCTACACTGTTAGCACCAGACCCTTCTTCATCGGGTGTCGCCTCAACAGATAGACAACCAATATTCCAATATACAGGACTGTAGTGATAGAATATATTAAGCTCTTGTAAAGCAATAATTGAGTAGACGTAAGAATGTAACTGTGAAAAGGAATAACCAAAAGATGCCGCAAATACCACATTCCAAATATAGTCTAAGAACACATATCTTGTTCCTAGCTTCTCACCATACTCAAAAAATTGATTCTTAGCTTCTTCTTGTAATTTGACATCTTTACGAGCAATCGCTTTCCTTAATTTATTGCTTTCTTTCAAACTATATCCAGACACACGCTTATCCATAGATAACCGCATGACCTTTTCTTGACTGTCAGCTAGACCATATGCGTCACCTAAATACTCCCAAAGGCAATTCCGCTCTTCATCATTTAACCCAAAAGCAACAGTATCGTCAACCCATGCTTGATGATTCTGTTTATATCTGGTATAACGTTCAATAGGCGTTTCATCTGCACCATCTGGCATAAGGCGAAGTAGAGAGTTGGCCGCTGACAAATCCATTGCTGACTTAGGATGTGTAACTTGAAGTGCCTTAGAAGAAATTGGGGTATCAAACTGGAAGATAGAATATGCTTGAGGAATCTTATTCCACATATCTTCTGTTGTATAATCCAATACGTCTGGATGTAGATACTTGTTATAAGTTGCTCTTACACTACCTTGCCATTCAATTACGCCATCTTCTAGCATAGCATCCATAGCCTTATGCATTTTCTGCAAAGCGCTGACAGTAAGCAAGTCAAACTTAACTAGACTTACCGCTTCTGAATCCCAGAGGGAAAATGCAGTACATAGCGTTCCATTGGGCGCTCTCATGGCAGATAGATAATTGGTATATGGCTCGTTACTAAGGCAAAGCCCAGCGGCGTGAATTGAGCGGTTTACAACAATATCGCAAACCCCCAAAGCACATCGAATTAAGTCTGGGTATTTGCTCATTTCGTTTACTAATTCATAAATTGGCTTAGTACCATCTTCTTTATTGCCATAGATACAGTCCTTCAGTTTAGCCACTTTGCCACGGTTTACAGGAACAAGAGACTTGAGATAGCCAGCTACATCATCGCTAATACCAAGTCCTCTACAAGCCCGTTCAATGGCTGTCTTGGAAGAAATAACAGTAAATGTAGCTACATTTAATACCTTATCTTCTCCAAAATAATCCTTAACAGCATTGATGATTGCATACTTCTTACAAGGCTCTGAGTCTGTATCAATATCAGCGATTTCAGCGCCTCTTTCAAGCGCAACGTGTCGCCAATAGGGGAAATAATCGCCAAGTGGAATAGGATCTACCTGAGTGATATTCAGCAAAAAACAAGTCTCAAAACCAGCACTTGAACCACGACCAGGGCCAACAAAACTGCCAACATCCCACATAATATCAATTAGTTTAGACATTGTGGAATAGTAAGACACCATTGAATTGTTAAGCGCTTCGCTGATTTTTTTAAGTTCATTCCATTCGATATTAAGCCTAGCAATATACGTCTCAATATCTTTGCCAGTTTCTACTATTTTTTCAACAAGACCTTGTTCTACTTGGTAAAAGAAATATTGTTCATGAATTGGCGTTGGTCTACCATTTCTGTACTCATTTGCATAATAAGCAAAATTAGGATATTTGTCATACCACTGTTTAAATGTATGTTGAATCTTAAACTCAGGAATCTTTTCTAAAGGTAACTGTGGAATGATAGGATTGTGGAAAATATCATATCCTACAATTCTACTTGGAATTTCATTGCTCCAATCAAACATCTGCTGAATTTGCCAATCTTCAAAGCAAACAGATAGATATTGACCGATTTCTTCACCGCCCATAAGGTAAGCAGTAGCATAGAAATCATCAACTTCTCTATCACCATCTTGTGATTGCAAGAATACCTTATGAATGATAGCATCATCTTTAGACAGATAATGAGAGTCAGTAGATGGGATTACCTTGATACCAGTTTGTTCATGTAATTTCCATAGCAATTTATTTACTTTAGTTTGGTTTGACTCTGCGTCTTTTGGTGGTTGAACTTCAAGGAAGAAATTGCTTTCACCAAAAATAGACAACAGTAACTCAACTTCTTTTTGGGCTTTATCAAATTCATCATTCAATAGAAAAGAATTGATACGCGATCCTAAACAGGCACTACTACTAATGATATGTCCTTGATTATTTCCAATCACTTCAACAAGGTCGCTATATAAAGTAGGTCTACGCCATACACCCTTCATAAACCCACGTTTCCATGCTCTTGTTGATAATTCGCAAATTTGGTGATAACCTTCTGTATCAAGCGCAAGAAGAACAAAGTGGTAATATGGTATCTTGCCTTCGCCATTTTTGTTTAGCTCATATTCTTCATCAGTGATAAGATAACATTCATTACCTAAACCAAGGGAAAATGGGCGTTCCTTATTCATTTTATTGTAATAGTTCAAGCACTTAATATATGAACTAATACATTCATGGTTTGTCACAGCGATACCAGTTAGCCCTAAATCATACGCTTGTTGAATTAGGGCTTCTGGACTGCAAATAACATCTGGGAAACCGAGACTAGCATTGCTGTAATAGTCGTGGTTATGAATATTAAAGTAACTCATATTAAACCTCTTCAAATGCTCGTTTAACATCCCATTTTAATTTATGAATTCTATTATGAGCTTTTTTATAATCTATATTCAATATGTCGCACCATTGCTTCAATGTTTTTATTTCACCGTTATATTCAATGTAAACATTATTAGTTCTATTGTTGCATTGCACATCCCATGTTGTCCATCTGCAATTATTTGGTTCATAATTACCATTAACATCAATTCTGTCTATAGTTAATCCATCTTTATATCCATTTTCTAGCGACCATTCATAAAAAGATTCAAAAGAATTAAGCCATTCATTACATATTTTAATCCCTCTTCCACCATAATTTTTATATCTTTTATCTTTTGGATTGTAACATCTGTCTTTCATATGTTCCCATTTAGAAAAAAGAATATGATTAGATTTTCCATGTGTTTTATTCATTTGTACTAATCTTTCTATTCTAACGCAACCACAAGATGTACAAAGTCCTCTTGTTAAATTATATCCAACTGTAATAATTTCATTACCACAATCACATTTACAACGCCATTGTGTTTTCTTTTGTCCACTAGGTTGTACATAATTTTCTGCTCTTTCTATCACAACTAATCTACCAAACCGTTGTCCAGTTAAATCCTTTAATTTGCTCATCAACATACCACCTTTCTATCAAGCAAGGGCGACACCATGTTTAGCATCGCCCTATTTACTTTTATTCAATTATACCATAAACCAATAAATTAGTCAAGAGTAAAATTTGAATCTTCGGTGTGATTGTGATTACCATAATAAGCCAAATGGCATCACTCCTTATATAGTGTCAAATCTTTAAATTTTAGTGTAAAAGTTCCAATATAATCAGCTAAGTGTTGCAATACATTGTCAATAGAATTTCGAGTTACTTGCCATTGGCTATCAATATAAACATCATACATACCATCTTTAGAGTGGATAATTTCAACTACTGGAATATCCATTCACTCAACCTCCGACAAATCAAGTTCTGCCCATTTAATTGGTTCATACATTCCTTTATACACGCTACCGTATTCTCTAGCATCTTCCCACAGGTTATCATAATCAGAATAAAAAGCCGAGTCCCAACAGATGCTATTATTTGGTTTAACCTTGTATACCAAGATATAAAATCCATCTGTCTTCGGTGGGTCAGTCTTACAACCATGCCATACCGTTATCATTGCCTCCAATAAAATAATCCTTCGGTTTTACCGTACATTAACTATATCATAAAACCGAAGGATTGTCAAGGGTTAATTAGTTAGTTCCATATAAATTGAGCCAAGATTGATAATCGTCATCTCTCCAAATTCTGTAATAATCTAAACAACTACCAAACGAATTAGCACCTTTGTATACTTCTACTATTTTATCACAGCCAATTAGTTTAATTTCTCCATTTTCAATTTTAGCAAATCTCCCGTCTTGATACAAAATGCAATTATGAATCATATCTACATATCCTAAAACCGTTTTGCGGTCTGGATGGTACAAATCTTCAGAATAATCATAATACTGCACACGAATAAACATGTTATCTTCAAGGTCTGGCATCGGATTACTTGGCATATCCTTCTCCCTATCAAAAAGTCGTTCAACCACATTACCATGTTCGTCAAGACGAATAACATACATGACATCAAAAGAATATTCTTCATATTTACCTTTATTTCCAGCAGACAAAGTTTTATTAAAAAGTTCACTCCAATCTACATATCCTTCTTTGCCCCAATATTTTCTTTCCTCAACGGTTGCTGGGAAAACTCTATTTTCTTGAATGTTCCTTAGACCAACAACATTTCCTTCAGCGAACAGCTTATCATAATCCCACATATTTATTCCTCCTTAAAACAAATCCATCCAATTTTCTTCTGACTTGTTTTCAACCACACTAATCTCCCATTCTTTTATTTCCGCTTGTGGGGATTCAACTCCATTCCATTCATTTACATCCAATCGTACCACCATATCAATGTCAAACACATCGTGTTCCATTAACTTATCAACATCCTCTTCATTCGCCATAAACAGCAAGAAAGCAATGCCATCAATCACAATCTTAACAGTTGTTGTCTTCTTTTGAAACACTTGAATATCGCTTTTATTCACTCGCCCATGAACATGAAATACAGGCATATCTACGCCTTTGGCCCACAACATCATATTATCTACAACAGCATGACACAGAGGTAACGTAATCTGCTTTGGTTTAATACTAGCTGTGACTGGAATATCAGGATTAGTGTCTACATCTAGTTTATCAATCCAAGCCATAAATCGCTTTAAATTGGATTTCTTGATTAAGATACCGAAAGCAGATGAGTGTCCTTGCCCTTGTGCTAAGCCTGAAGAATTGATTTGCTCAATAAGAGGGAAAGGTGAACGCACAGAACCAGATAAAGTGGTCGAACTAGCTTCTCTTAAAACAATAACTGGCTTTCCATATTGTCCCATAATTTTATTTGCCACAAGTCCAAGATAATTTGCATCTTCAACTTCACCAAAAACAATAATAGCTTTCTTAGAAAGGTCGATTTGTTCTTGTAAAGACTGATATATTTTTTTAACTCTTTCTGTTTGTTCTCTGTGTAGTTTATTGGCAATCTTTATTGCTTCGTCTTTATCTGCTTCTCCAACAAATCCATAAAATAATTGCTTCTTTGCTTCCATATTATCAGAACGTTGTACTGCGTTGATTTTAGGTGATAAATTCCAACTGATATTATGGGGCGTGTATTCTTCGCCACGCCCCCACTTTTGTTGCATATATGTTAAAAATTCATTCATTTGATTCCTCCAATTCTATTCCGTATTATTCAAACAAGTGCTTTTGTGGACACAATTTTCTATTCGCCTTTTCCATATAGCCACGATTCTCAATTGAAGTAAAGTCAGCAACATCGCTTACAAGACTAAAAGCTACAAGGTCTGAATAATCAGGTTTCTCAATATTGTATTTTTCACAATATCCTGTAACCAATTTGTCTGTTACTCCTGCGCCAGTAAGGTTATTATTGATATTTTCGCCAAAATGACAGTTGACAACAATAGCATAAGGATTATTTATGGCTAAGTGATGGTCTGTGATTACGGCATCAATTCCATATTCCTTTAATTCCTTACATTGCTCAACGTCTCCACTACCAGCATCAGGAATCCAAAGCAAAGTGATACCAGATTCTTTTACTTGTTTCACCATATTTTCATCCTTACTTGGCCTTAGTCCATGCTGCTTACCTGTATGCCAAAATACATAAGGTTTATTACTTTGTTTACAAAGAAAATCATAAGCAATAACAGTTGACATAACGCCATCTCCGTCAACATCTTGTAATATTCCAATTTTTTCACCACAAGATATTGCGCTGTGTAATCTGTCTACTGCTTCTTGCATGTTTACATATAGCCATGGACTGTCAAATGCGCTATCGTCTGGCTTTAGATATCCTTCCACATCCTTAATTCCACAAGCACTGAGGTAGTCATGTAGGAACGTATTGCTATTGATTGATTCTAGTAGAGGTTTTATTTTCATTCATCATCCTCCACCCACATATCAAGACAAGTTACTTCATGCTTATTGTTATCAAAACCAAACCAATTAAAATAGACGACTCTAGGCTCATCCAATTCAATACCAAAAATCTTTAGACCAAATACGTCATCCCATCTAACTACACCAGTATCGCCTACTCTAATAATACCGTCGCCATATACTTCACATTCTCTACTATACCTAACCTTAGTCCCTTCCTTCGGCAAATTATTAGGGTTAACAGGCTCCCAATGTCCGCCCTTCTTCTTTTCTTTCTTCTCGCCAAACTTAAAAGGCCGACCCTTCATAGCACGAAGATAACCAGAACGATATGCGGTTGCGATTGCATTGTGAGCATCATTAAGAGTATATACCCAATAACCATTAGTTAAGTTGTTACCACAATATAATGCGCCCATTTTCTTTTTAAGCCCATTCTTACGCATCTTACTTTCTAACATTTCCCAAATTTCTTCATTGGTCATATTTTCATCTACAACCAGTTCAATATCATTTTCATCGTAATACCAACAATCTTCTCTGCTCGTACTTCCTTTAGGCCATTGAATATACCAATCTGTATCTCCGCTTTCTTTCACTACTGTACCAATAGTGCCAATCTCTGGATAAAATTCTGGCATTTCCCTGTGGTCTTTACCAATATATTTTACTTTATCTCCAGTCTTAAATTTGCTCATAAAACGAGCCTCCTTTCTATGGCTCAATTATACCACAAAAAGGAGGCTTCGTCAAGAACTATTTTTACTTTTCTTTAGAATATCTATACAACATCAGAGCAAGTGCTTGACGAGTAGTAAAAGCCTTATATTGCTTATTACCATCTTCATCACCTTTAATCACACCATTCTCTTCAGCCCATTTCATAGCTTTTTCCCATTCATCGCCCCAATTAGCAGGGTCTTGAGTACCAAGTGCTTCTTGCATCTTTTCAGCCAGCTTAATTAGTTCAGCATTAGTTAACTTATCAATATTCAAATCATCATCCTCCTCAATCTTATCAGCCTTACTTGCATAATCAGGTAGACAATATCCTCTAATATATCTACCATTTACTTGTAGTTGTCTAGTAGCAACAGAGTTACTAATATTGCCCTCAATAATAGTCATAGTATTGCCATTTACAGACATAACATAACCAACATGGTCGGCCATACCAGTACAATCACCTACACCACTATCATCCCAATCATACATGACGATATCGCCCATTTGTGGCTTGTAGGCATCGTTTTCCATCCAACGACCAGCTTTTTTATATAGTTCAATCATTCTTTCACAGCCACATTCAGGCAAAATAATATCAGCCAGACCAGCCTTCATACCAGCCGCAGTAATCGTTGTTGCACACCATTCATCAGTATACTTTACCTTGTAACCAACAGGAAGTGGCTTTTGGGTGTTATACAAATCAATGATAATCTTATGCTTACCATTTGATTCATTATACCCAAGCCATGATTTCATTACATCAATTACTTTCTGTCTCAGTTGCAGTTCCGTCATTGGATTCCTCCTTATCGACGTTAATCTTATTGGTCATAGCAATCAGTTCATCAATTAGTTCAGACAAGGTTTGCTTATCAATAGGATACTGAATATACTCAGCACTATTCATTAGCATAGCCATAACCCACTCTTTACGAGTTGCACCATCTTCAAACTTCTGTTCAGCTTCTTCCATATAACTAATAGCTAGACCAAGTAGCTTACTCCAATTCTTTTCCTTATATGCCTTGATAATAAAATTAACAAGAGCAATAACTAACGGAATAGCAGTAGCCAGACCGGTTAGAATAGTTCCAATATTTTCCCAATTCATAATCTTCCTCCTTAAATATCAGGCGTGTTGTTTTTAGGCGTACTTACAGGCGTTTCCTTTGGCACTTTATCGGGCCAATTATTATTTTTAGACAACTGTTCAAACAGTGACTTCAAACAATAAGCCAACACAACGCCAATGATTTCTGTGACTGCTACAATAGACAAATTCTCAGCAATTTCTTCTCTACCAAGCCAAGCCAGCAGATAAGATAAGTACACCCAAACTGTGCCATTGGCTAGACAAAACCAAACTACACGTTTAGTTGTTGTCTTTTCAGTAAAAATTTTCAAAGCATCACCTCCTTATAATAGTTTATATCTAGGCTTTTCTTCATCAAAGAATCTCCAACGAATTAAATCGCCTAAGATAATACCAATTAGCACAAGTGGAATCCATGCTAAAGTAAAATATAGGCTGATTTGCCCAAGTAGATTAAAAGGCAAATCTGAATAATCCCATATACTCCACCCCAGCCATAGATTCACAATACAACCACAAACAAATTCAGCAATCGTTCCACCAATAGTGCCAATCAGCACTTGCCAAATTAGGCCGAAATCCCAGCCCCATCTTTCGTTCACTGAATCAAGCCACATAAAGATTAGGCCAACAAGAACAAACATTGTCCAATGACTTCTTGCCCTCCAAAATGTTTCTATTGTGACGTATAGACTACCGCCAAAATAGAATAGGTAGGCGTATTTTAAGAAATGTGATAGTTTTGTGTTCATAATATTAGCCTGTTACATTGTTTGCCTTTGTGTTGCTACTACCATTATCTGTGATTGGGCCATTAGGGAACATATTACCAGTAATTAGACAATCACTCCAAACATTGTCAATTTGTAGAGGATTGGCTTGACTACAAGCATTACCAGTAATGACACAATTTTTTACCAAAGGAGCAGAAATACTATTAGCATCTAGTAAAATACCAATATTGCCACCACTACAGCTATTGCCGCTTATAGTATTCAAAGTAGTTGCACTTTCATTTGGCATGGTTTTATAAGCCGAAATGCAATAAGGTAGACTTGTGTCGCTTTGAATTACCACATTATTAGTAATTGTGCTTCCTGCTCCGCTTCTTAAAAATCCATCAACCACATAATTATTTGATATACAAGAAGTTAAGCCACTACTAACTTTTGAGCTTTTTAAAACATTGCCGTTAAAAGTGCAATTATTAAGAAATATGTTCATGTTTTCAAAGACATTACCGGAAATTGTAGAGTTGATTCGAGCTGAAACAGAATTATCACTTCCAGTAGCCCCTTGAAAAACATTATTTGTTAAAGAAAGTTTACTACCGCCGGAGAAGAAATTATTCACGCCAACTTGCAGTAAAAAATTATTTGTGTCTATTACGGCAGCTCCACTATTGAAGCTGAAAATACTTGTAGATTGCGCAATAGAATTTATATATCGATTATTTTTAAAAGACAAAGAATAAATAGAAAAAATTGTATTTTCTATTTTATTATCTTCTAAATTTACATCTGAATAGGCGTTGGATGATTGAATTGTACCTCCTTTCAAGTAAACTTGTCTAATAGTCAATCTTGCATAATAATTCTCGATTTTAACCGAATTACTAAAATTAAGAACGGTTGAATCGCCCATACCACCAATTACAATTTCGGTATCTTGATTTAGTTGCACTAGATTAAAATTCAAAGAAGATTGAATATTATAAGTGCCGTTAAGAAGTAGAATCTCACCGCCGTTTGTACTGATTTGGTTAATAGCCATCTGAATCTCAACTTGGTCATTATTACCGTCACATAAAAAATCACAATCAGCAGTTGTCCAACCAGCAGTAGATGTGCCAATTACTATAGTCGCATAACGTTTACCACCTCCTCTTGGTGTTTGCCCCATAATAGTTCCATATGCCATATAATCATCCTTTCAATTTTATTGGCCCGAAGGCAATATATATTATACCACAAAATTTGTGGATTGTCAAGAGGAAAATTAAAAGTTTACAAATTGTTCATAATTTATATCAATACTTCTTTATTCTCTAACAGCTTATTCCATGTATCAATGCCGCCGTCCGTTGCATTTTCTTTTTCTTTAAGCAATCCCAAATTATCCCATACAACTTCTACATTGGCATAGCCCTTAAATTGACTACCAAACCTAATTACATCCCGTTCCCATTTGTCAAAATCTGATTGTGACTTACCAATCCAATCATTATCAGGAATATAGATTACTTTATTAACACCTAGCTTAATTAGCTGATTTCTTCTTTGCAAACCTAGATTCTTACCATACATTCCCAATGCAACATTATTTTCATGGTATAAACTGTCTAACCACATAACCGCCTTTTCAGATTCAACAAGCATAACTGTATTTGTTCTTTCAATCTCGCCCCAGTTCCAGTTGATGCCAAAGAACACATTATTAGTAGGGAATTTATAACTTGTTCCATCAAGCAAACACAATGGTCGATATTTACCAGCCTCAATTTCATCTGGTCGCCAATGTCTACAGCGTATGCCAATCAATTCACCACTTTGGGAGAAGCAAGGGATTGTTGTTGCGCCTAGCCTGTCATAATAGCCAATCTGATACTTGACCATTGTCCCTAGACTGATTCCTTCATCGAACCATTGTTGAGGTACTGAATGGTCAAGTTGATTAAGAATTGATTTATCAAATGGTTCTAGGGTTGAACCTGTTGAACGAAAACGGACGAATTTCTCTAGGCCAGACCAGTCACAGATGTGAGGGGCGTTGATACGCTGTACTGTCTCGATTTGTAAACCTGTTGTTTGAATAATAAATTCTATAGCGTCATGAAAAGAACATGATTGATTTAGTAATGCTAGGCGTTTTTGGACTAAAGTGATGACATCAAATGAAGCTGAACAGCCTGTTAAGCATTGAAACATTCCTGTATCAAAATAGTATAGAAGTTTAGGTGAGCCAGTATAAGGGTCACGATTATGACAAGCCGTATATAGTGTCCAGTACTTATAGCCTTTGGTATAGATTGGGATGTTTAGGGCTTTGAATAGCTTCTCATAATCAGAAAGTTTGAGATGAGCCTTGAGTGTTTTGGTATTGATTTGGTTGTTCAAGGCTCATCGCTTCCTTTCTTATCGAAACACACTATCTTCCCAATAATCTTGAGTTACATAAATTACATCTTCTTCTTTAAACTTAAAACCAAATACCATAATATCACCGCTTCCAGTGAAGATGTACTCACCAACTTGACATTCTTGTTGTAACTTATGCTTAACAATATCTACGTATCGTTGTACCTCATCATCATTTAGACATACAGCGCCTTCACTTGCACCAAAATGATAGAATGTATCTGGGAAAGTAAAAGGCTTGATATGCTCAAGTACAATTGATTCATTGCAATTAGGACAAATAACACCAAGACCATCATTCTCTACACGGTCAACTTCATCTTCTGTATAGGAGATTGTATATTGACAGTGTGGGCAAGTTGTAATGATGGGGCGTTTTTCAATTGTTTCATTTAGTTTGTTTGCTGGTGGTGCAATGATTTTGGGCATGATTATTCCTCCTTAAATAAATAAATTCTGAAATTCCACGATTCCTTGAACTAAAGCATCAATATCTTCTTGCGAGGTTGATTCGCCAAAACTAATCCTTACTGTTTGGCTTGCTTCTTCTTTGGTTAAACCAAATGCTTCAAGCACGCGATAGTCATCGTTTTCTGCGCAAGCCGAATGTCCGGGGTTGATATAGATAGATTTACTTGATAGGTATTGGGTTAGAGCATCGCCGTTGATATTGGGTAGATATAGGGCGTTGATTGCATAAGTCTTATTTGTGTTTTCAATACCTTGAATATGATGAAGAACCCCATTCTCCGACAGCTTAGTACACATATAGTTGACCAATTGTCCCCATACAATATTGTTTGTCTTAGCTTCTCTAACAGCATGACGCATAGCATGGCTCATAGCAACTGCGGCTGAGACGTTGGGAGTCCCATGGATTAACCCATATTCCTCATGTGAGTCATCTGACAGTTCAAGGAATTTAGCAAATCTATCAGATACCCACATACAACCCGTACCTTGTGGCCCACCATACTTGTGTGCTGAAGTGATAAGACAATCACAGAAAGATTCAAGGTTGTTACTGATGGGATAATGACCAATAGCGGCAACTGCGTCCATGATATAGTAGGCCCCTACATCTCTGCATTGTTTGCCAATTTCTTCGACGGGAAAGATTGTACCTGTGATATTGTTCGTCATCATCCAGCACATAATATCGTTTTTGCTAATTTGGTCTGTTGGATATTCTGTGAGACGATAATCAAGCCATCTGTTGAAACAATCATGCTCGTAAACAGAACCTAAGATATTGTAATTGCCCAAACTATAAATGCGCCACATCAAATTATCAACTAACTGGCTTGCTGTTCCACCAACAAGCACCTTGCCACTTTTAACACCAAGACATTTCTTGATTCTATCTCTTGCATCACTTAGAGCTTGATTTGCTTGTAGACCTACACCATGTGGAGAATGTGCATTACCAAAAACATAATAATCTTTAGCAAAAAATTTAACCGGAACTGTCGCAGCATTATCTAAATATACACAATCCATTTTATCACCTTTCATTAACAACACCAACAATACTAATAATAATCGATAGACAACTAATCACAACAGAAATATTTCTACCGTTATCAATGCTAGTAGCAAGGCAAAGAATACTAATCAATAGCATAGCCATCCATGCTACAAATCTTTTGTTAATATCCATTTTTAAACTCCTTTCATTAAATGCAATATCTAAATTCTTCAATTTGTCTCCATTCTTCATCTGTAATGCCGCCACAATCGTATTTTTCCTGTAAATTGAAAAAACACTGGGTTAGATAACGATTATTTATTCTTCCAAATTTATCTTTCATCTCAACTCAGCTCCTTAAACTTAATAACTTCACCATTTACCATCTTCATATAATAAATAGTTGATTCATAACGGATGATACGGATTCTTACCCAACCTTCTTTACCATTAGGAAAGCAATGAATGTGGTCTTCCGTCAACACTTCACCATATCTCAATGCATCAATAGGCTCTACAACCTTTTTCAGTTGCATTTCATAATACCAAATGGCTTTTTCACCATTCCATACTTTATAGCACGGCATCTGACCCAAAAGATCGATACTTGTAATTTTGCCTTCAGTTCCTTCATTTGTCTTAACTGTATCATTGATATTGAATTTAATTTCCATAACAAAATCAACTCCTTTATTTGATACTGCAATTATATCATAAAGGAGTTGATTTGTCAATATGTTATTTAAAAATAAATCTTGCTATCTGCATTGACTGCAATTACACGGCTTGATTTGCCTTGAGAGATTAGATTATTTTGTAGCGTGTTAGCGAAGGCGACTTTACTTTCAAACTCGCCATGAACCAATGCAATCTTATTATATCGACAAGTCATGTAGTAATCCATTAGCTCTTTATATGAAGCGTGTGAACTAAATGATACCAACTCAACAATATTTGCATTGTTCTCAACTTCAACGCCATCTACGTTGATTACCTTATCGCCATAACGAATTTGGCTTGCCATATTATTCTCGCCACTATATCCAACGAAGCAAATTGTATTGCGACAATTTGGCAAGATATATTTAAGCCATTCAACCACACGTCCTCCGGCAAGGAATCCAGACGCACTTATTACCACACACGGCTCATTAGATTGCTGTAAGGCTTGGCTTTCAGTCCACTCTTTAATAAAACAAAGGTTGCTCCATGACTTTACTTTATTCCATAGTATATCATCAGGCCAAATATCACAGAACTTCTGAGCAAGAGGACTATCCACGACAACTTTGATATCATCAGGCAATTTTCCTTCTTGCCATAGTTGATATAGCACAGTCAACATAGTTTGAGTGCGTCCAAGACTAAAACAAGGAATCAATATCCTATGGCTGTCTCTAACCACAGCTTCAATTTTTTCTTTATCTTTAGCTCTGTCATATGCTTTATTCATTCGCTTCGGTTGACAATAAGTTGACTCTGCTAACATCAGGTTAGCATAAGGCAATATCATTCTTTCTTCTACATAAGGTTGAGGTGTTGGGCCTCCCACATCCCCAGTAAACGACAGCCTATGAGTTGTATATCCATCTTGCAATGTCAAATAAATTTGGCAAGCGTTGATAATATGATTTGATGGATAATATTGTAATCTAATATCCTCTGTAAGATAATGTGAAACAGGTGAAGTCGGAATAGTAGTCCAACCTACTTCGATAATTCGATTGAGCGTTCTATCAATATCCTCTTGTGTATAAAATGGCGATGCCTTGGTTCCTTTGCTGTTTAGCTTTTGGCAATCTTGTGTAAATATTTTCATGGAATCTTCCCATAGGAGTTTCAAGAATTGCTTAGAACCATAAGGAACGATTAGATGAGCTTGACATCCTCTTGCATATAAGGCTGGGACAAGGCAAGTGTGGTCAGCATGACACTCATGTAGAATAATCCAATCAATGTTTCTTGGCTTGATTTTCTTTAACAACTCTTGATTCTTTTTGTAGTTTGTTGCAATATCGCTTTCTTGATACAAGCCACAATCTAACATGATGACATATTTCTTGAATCTTACAATATAACATGACTGAGTTACACCGGTTGCAGAAGCTCCAATAGTTTGTAGGTATGGCTTCTTAGTGCCACGGCTTACCATTCATCCACCTCATCTTCATCCAGATACGCCCAACCAATCACATCATCCATAATTCCAACAGCCGAATAGTCATCCCAATTATAAATTCGCTCATACCATCCAGGATTAACTAAATAATCATCATGTTCTTCGTCATATTCGTCACAGCATTCATAGTCCCACCCAAAATCAGAATCGTCTCTCAACCTTCCAGGTGGTTCATAGAATCCGATACATTTATATAGATGATTACTAATCTTTAATTTGCAGAGTAACAGAACTTCCTTCTCGGCTTCTGGCTTGTTATCATTTGGGTTAATCCATTTGATCTTCATTCATCCACCTCAACCATCTCAGGCGCATTCAGCGCAATCCAAATACCACACTTATCAACACGCCCATCTGTTCTACTCAGCATCATTTCTTTAATTTCTTTTAACTTTGGGCTTCTTTCTAATTTATTTTCACAATCACATAGCCTATCACAAGCCATACAAGGAATATCAGTCAATCTTACTTCATTCATCTTCATCTTCCTCCTCACATTCTTCGCCTTGATATTGAAATCCAATAGCGTGTACTTGTTGTGGTTGTAGCCGTTCTTGTGCTTCTTGTGTTTGTTCTTGAATGATTACGGTCTTTTGTTGAGTGATTGTGATACCAAGCGCAAGCCATGTACGAATATATTCAAAGATAAGGGATAGAGTTGGTAGGACTTCAGTGTAGGCAATGATTGATAGGACTGCTAGTAGTAGATACTGCATTGGTTACTCCTCCACTTTAATTGGTTCATAATTCACACCAATATAATCTAAGACATGACCCATTCCAAGCCCTCCGTTACCAGGTTGCCATATTCCATCTTCATTGTATTCACCGCCATTGATACAGTAGTTATATAACTTTGGATGTGTTTCCGCAAGTCGTTGGAATCTATTCGGTTCTTTTTCAAGATGGCATCCAAATCCACAAAATACGCACCCAGTTCTTTGACATCCAGTGAAACGAAGTTTTCCATTTTCATCTTCTACTAAATCACCATATACAGAAGCATATTCAAGATTGTATTTTTTAATATATTGAAGTACATCTTGTTCTGTCCAAAATGCAATAGGAGTTGAGATTGGCTCTTTGAGATTGAAAGCATTACAACCATTTATTTTCCATGATTGTTCTCTTCTATCACTCTCTTCTGTCATAACACCAGTCATTGGGTGTAATTTTGTTTCCTTATAATATTTTTTTAGCGGTCTTTTTTTCATTAAATCGCAACATCCGTCTCCAATAAAGAATGGTGCATCTTTTAGATAAACCCATTTATTAGCTAACTTCATAGTTGGGCAAAACTTCCCAGACTTAGAGAAACCAGTAAGTCGTAAATTTCTAGTCACCTCATTTTTTTCTGTAGGATGTTGCAAATCCCAAATTTTTCGTGAAGATTGTTTACTAATCACCGGATAGCCAGCTCTTTTAATCACTTGAGAAAAAGTCATTGCAGGCTTTACAAAAGCAATATTTTCTTGGGATTTTGCAAAATTTCTTAACTCTGGAAACTCTAATCCAGTATCGCTAAATACTCCAACAACATCTGGATAAATTCTTCTAACCAAATGTAATAATACTGTACTATCTTTCCCTCCAGAAAAACTGACTGCAATTTTGCCATCCCAGTGTTCATACCATTCAATAATTCTTGCAGATGAAATTTGAATCTTTTCTTCGAGCGTTTTAGATTGTAATTCTTTTAATTGTTCTGCTGTGGGCATAATTATTCCTCCGTATATCCAAGAATTAGGGCTGAGTAAACGACAATGTTGTTTGTTGCACAAGTTGAATATTGGACTTCTGATTGATAGCCCTTAGCTTGATTTTGCTTAATAACATTAGCGACAGTCTTTGATAATTCCATACTGCCATTGCTTATATGGTCAAATGCCATATGGTCTACCGCTTTATAAACCTTCATCAAAATTCCTCCTTTAACACAGGTCTTGGAATATTTACAATCTCATCATATTGATTAGTACAAAAGAAATCAATATTTCTAAACTTTGCTCTGTCAAAATATCGCCACACCTTAATCTTTTGGTCAGCCCATTGCCCAAACCTTGACTTATAGACATAACTAACAACATTAGGCTCTAATCTACTATCAGCACCAAAACCCTTGCGCTTTAGATATGGTTCAATTCTTTTGAGTTCCTTGATTCTATCCTTAACAGGCAAGGTGATACAGGCTGCATCTAATTTATTGCGTTGCGATTTTCCTCCTGACAAACAAGATTCATCAGGGAAGTCAAGTGTCTTTTCAACACCATTTAATTGTGTCATAGTCTTTATTGCGACCAAATATTTTTGCGCCATGTCTTTTAGTTCGAGAGTAATATTCCTTAGAATCAAGTCTTCACGGGCTTGTGCTTCCGTACATTGACGATATTCTTGTGTCACAGCGGAGTTGAGCTGAACATAATCAAATACACAATACTGCATACCATAACTTTCAACACATTCCTTAATCTTGCGGTCAATACTTTGGCAAGTAAAATCAGCCATATCTACAATGTGCATATTATTGGTTTGTAGAATCTCACCCGCCTTGAGAACCCGTAATTTTTCTTCATGCGTTAAGACACCTTGTGTAATATGCTTAACATCTACACCAGAAATACAAGCAAGGAACATTGGGTTAATTTCAGATCGTGACGTAAGTTCTGTATGGATAAATAGACCTGGACCTTGATAGTTTGAATTATCAACAAAGTCTTGAGCATTATCATCCCAATATTGGTCAACAGCAACACCGCATAAGTCAGCAATGCTCATACGGGTCTTACCAACGCCAGAACCAGATGACTCCATAATAAGGTGGCTTCTACACCAGCCCATATATAACTGCGTTAGATAAGGCGAACATAAGAAAGCACCAAAAGCAGGAGCTTGTTCAAATTCATCAATTAGTGCTTGTGTATCTTCACCTGCTACCATTTCTGTTCTGACATACTTAGTGTCATACTTTGAGCGTAGCTTGATACCCTTCAACTCCACAGCATTCAAGATATCCTGAATACTTAGCTTCTCCAACTTGGCCGCTTGTTCATTCTCATCTTGCAACTCATCATAAAACTCAGTGATATCATTGCCATTGTCTTTCAAGTCACGAAGTAAGGCGAACTTACGGATTGTGTTGTAGTAATAATCGAAATTCTCGATGACTGCGAGTTCTTTCGATGTATTGATAAAGTCGATATAATTGTTATCTTGAAGCACCTCGAAATAAGCTGGCTTGTTCTTGACGATATTCTCAACTTCAATTTCAGTTACCTCTAACACACCTTCATTATAGAGGCGTTGAATTGCAAGATATAGAATTTTATGAAATTGCTCAGGAGCGAAATCATTTTTTGAAAGTGGGTATTGGGGCTGTGCAAGGAGCGATGGTTGCTTTAGTAGACAGCCAAGAGCAAGACTCGCCAGATTAATATTATAGAGCATTTATTTATCTACCTCGATTCCATACTGTTTAAATAAATGTCGTTGTGGAGCAAATTCTTTATAATATTTTAGTTCTGCTTCTAATCTGGCTTTAATGGCTTCTTCCTTTGTTTGAAATTGTCCTAACCATTTTTGTTTCCCATTGACTCTGATGATAGCAGACCAAACTCTGTCTCTTTTCCTCCAATTTACTCCAATAAAACCAGTTTTATTTCTATTACTTTTACTTTGATTTTGTGAGTTCTCAGACTTTGTTGCAGGTCTTAAATTTTCTTTTCTATTGTCGTATCTTTTTCTATTTTTATGGTCAACAAATTCATATTCAAAATCTGTTAATAGTCTATGCATTTTTATAGTTCCATGATTTGAATCATTGGCTTCTAAATATCCATGATTTTTCCTCCAGCAATAGCCTTTTATCTTGTCATAATCTTCTAAATCAAAATAAAATTCTTCGCCTTTGTTTGTATAACCTATACCATATTTGCCAGATAAATCATAGGTATTATATTTTTTATTATCTCGACCTGTTTTAGTAGCTTTTTCTTTTTGCAAACATCCACATGACAAAGTATTGCCTGATGTTAGACCTGTCTCTTATACACATCTCCGAGCCCACGAGACTCGACGTCATCT
>ERZ1090879.456-NODE-456-length-25793-cov-4.439894_pt1 | contig 25793 bp, 20 predicted proteins | sample MGYA00478472_ERZ1090879 | MGnify/ENA primary metagenome ERZ1090879 (study PRJEB33644, sample SAMEA5815723) | chicken gut metagenome | biome: Chicken; feature: Gastrointestinal Tract; material: Caecum | place: Ireland | collected 2019-01-01 | study: A study of the... | reverse complement strand
GCGCTTGCCGGCGCTCTCCAGATAATAGTGGATCATCCTGTACATGATAAAATGGCAGGGAACCGGGAAACGGAACGTCCACTCGTAATCCAGCACCACTACTCTGTCCTCCTGGATCAGAATATTGGCTGGAACAACGTCGATATTGGAAATACCGCCTGCGCGGAGACCTTCCGGAAGCCGCGCGTCTCCGAACACCTCCACAAACTCCCGGGTTTTGCGGAAAGCGTCTCTGCTGTGTATATGTTCGATCTTTTTGAGATAGAAGAAGAAAAGTTCTTCCAGCTTCTCCATCTCTCCTTTTTCCAGAAGCTCGTCCAGCTTCTCCTCCAGAGTGATCCCTTCCAGATATTCCAGCTTGATCCCGTCTCTGTCCAGACGGCAGTTATTCAGCTCCATACCGGCCTTTTCATAGAGAGCGGCCAGTTCTCTCCGGATATTTTCCAGATTCCGGATATGGGCCTCCGCGGCTGCAGTATCCGCCGTCTTCCTCACATATCTGGCATATTTCCCTTTCTGGCAGATCTCCGTGCGCAGCGCGAACCTGGGATCCCTCTCATTGGAAAATTTCACATAAACCTCCGGAATCTCCGTCTCCTCCCTTCCGATCAGCAGAAGGAAAGAATTGGAAAACTCCGGAAACAGGTCGTTATCCAGAAGGGAATCGTAAACCGGAGATTCCTGAAAAAGCTGCAGGCGCAGCCTGTCGTAATTGGTCTCCACCCTGTTCAGTTCCCCCTTCTGGGGCAGCCGGCGGTCTGAATATATCGCGGCGGGAAGTTTGTAGTCCGGGAAAGGATAATACCAGGAGGCTTTCAGCCCGCCTGCTTTTTCCAGAATGGCGGAAAGTTCTTTTTTCGTGAAAGTTTTCACGCCGCTGGTAACAGGATATCCTTCCAGGCCCTCAAACAGCGTTCCGAAGTGATCCTCCGTACAGCCCGCCCAGTATTTCAGCCCGACCCGGTTTTCAATCGCCAGGACGATCTTTCCTCCCGGTTTCAGATGAGCGGCGACCGTCTTGAGGAAATCCACAAAAGGACTGTCGCTGTCAATATAGTTTTCCCCGTATTCAAAAACTCCTATAAGGGTAATGTAATCATACTGCTCTTTGAGATTTTGCTCGATCTCATGAAAATTCCCCAGAAGAATAGTCAGGTTCTCGCAGTTTTTGTGGCGCTTCGCGTTGATCATGCTTCTCTTTCGCGACAGCTCGATGCAGGTCACTTTTTTGGCCCGGGCGCAGAGAGCTCCCGTCACCGCCCCGCAGCCGGATCCGATCTCCAGCACGCTCTCTTCTCCTGTAAAAGGAAGCCAGCTTAAGATATTTTCCCGCACATGAGAAAAATGATAGAGCACCGGCCAGCTTTTCCTCTCTGCAATGACGCGGTTCAGCTCCTCTTCCGGATATTTTTCCGCGATTTCAAGAAGCTCGTCCTCCACCGCCCCGTCGCTGTACAAATCTTTTCCCGGATAAAATCTGTCATCCAGGATCACCTGTCCGATCTTTTTTTTCATAGTCATTCCCCGCAATCAATCTCCACGGCGGAATTCATATCGTAAAAACCAACCGTGTTTTTTGCCGAAACCACAGTTACGTTACAGGCGTCGTAAAGCCGGTGAAAAACCGTGAATTCCCCGTCTTTGTAGCCTGTACATCCGAATGAAAGAAGATACTCGCCGCCCTGGAGGTACATATCCTGGGTAAAAGTCACCGTACATACGTCCCCGGCGTCGGAATGTTCCACCGCCGCTTTTTCAAAAAGCGTATTCGTTCCCGTGATCTCCGTCCCCTTGATGTCTTTAAAGGTAAAAGCCATGATCGGCTCCTGGATCGTCTCCCGGAACGCCACTTTCATTCTGATCTTAAAGGTGCTTCCCTTCTCTATGGTGTTGGTGCATCTTCCTTTCTCGTCCAGGACCGCGAAATCAACGATCTCCGCCAGTCTGCTCCCGTACTCCAGCATATCGGGATTCACCTGGAACTGGCTGTTCCAGTTCTCCTTCGGCTGTCCGGCAGGCTTCTCTTCCTCCGTCTTCGCCGGATCCTGACCCACCAGAAGCTGCTTGTACATATCCACCATCTGTTTGGGGGAACCCTCCTCCAGCTTCACGCCTTTATTCAGGAGGATCACCCTGTCGCAGTAACGGGCGATACTGCTGAGATCATGGCGGACGAACAGGATCGTCCTGCCCTGCGCCTTGAATTCCTCGAACTTTCTGTAGCACTTCGCCTGGAAGAACACGTCCCCCACCGAAAGGGCCTCGTCCACGATAAGGATCTCGGGGTCGATATTGATCGCCACGGCGAAAGCCAGACGGACAAACATGCCGCTGGAATAGGATTTCACCGGCTGATAGACGAAGTCTCCGATATCCGCGAAGTCCAGGATATCCTGAAGCCTGGCGTCGATCTCCTCTCTGGAAAATCCCATCATGGTGCCGTTCAGATACACATTCTCGATCCCGGAATATTCCATATTGAATCCCGCGCCCAGCTCCAGGAGGGCGGATATCCTCCCGTCCACTTCCACTTCGCCTTTTGTGGGATTTAGTACGCCGGTGATGATCTTGAGGATCGTGGATTTCCCGGAACCGTTGGTGCCGATGATCCCCACGGTTTCTCCCCGTTTCACATCGAAGCTTACGTCTTTAAGGGCGTAATGCTCTTTTACCGGAACCCGGAGCCCGAGAGTCTCTCTCAGTCTGTCAGAAGGCTTGTTATATAATTTGTACATCTTTTCCAGATGCTTTACCCGAATCGCAAATTCGTTCATTTTCCTCTCCGTTTACAGTACATCGGCAAAATGTACCTGAAGTTTTTTAAACAGTCTGGTTCCCAGAATAAAGACGATCACCGTGAACGCCCAGAAATACGCTGTAAGAACCGGATGCTCCCAGATCCCCACCTTATCGATGAGGGAATCCCGGTAGCCCTGCACAATATAAAAAACAGGATTCAGCTTCAGGATCGTCGTCAGTATGCCGGTCAGTCCCAGATCGCTGAAATTCCACATAATAGGAGTCACCCATACCCCCACCTGCAGGGCGATATTGATCATCTGCATGAGATCCCTGAAGAAAACAACCACAGAACTTGTAAGATAGGTGATCCCCAGGATCAGCATAAACGTACAGAAACTGTAGTAGATCAGCTGCAGGGCATAGAGATCCGGCGGATATCCCATACAGGTGTAGATCACCAGAATGATCACTATGAAAAAGCAGTGCACAAATACTGCCGAAAACACCTTTACCACCGGAAGGATACGGATATTGAACACTACTTTCTTGACCAGATAATTGTACTCCAGAAGAGACGCCGTGCCTCCGGTAAGTCCTTCCTGGATAAAAAACCAGGGGACCAGTCCGGCCACCAGCCACAGCACAAAGGGAACCCCTCTGTCCGCGCCGTTCCGGAGAGCCAGCCCGAAGACGAACCAGTAGACGCAGATCGTCACGATGGGCTGGATAAACGCCCAGACCGTTCCGAAATACGAACCTGCGTATTTTGTTTTAAAGTCGTTTTTCGCAAGTGAAAACACCAGCCGGCGGTTCCGGTAAAGTTCCACCGGCAGAGACGCTTCTTTTCTCAATCTTTTTTACCCCTGTTTTTGCTGAATTCCTGAAAGCTGCCCCATTTTTGATCCTTCTCGGACATGATCAGGGACATGCCTTCCGGTATGGGCCATTCCACGCCGATATCCGGATCGTTGTAAGCCAGTCCGCCCTCGTCGTTGGGATGATAAAAATCCGTACACTTATAGGCGAATTCCGCGGAATCCGAAAGCACCAGAAAACCGTGGGCGAAATTCTTGGGAATGAAAAACTGCTTTTTGTTTTCCGCGGAGAGAAGAACCCCGTACCACTGACCGTATGTGGGAGAACCTTCCCTTAAGTCTACCGCCACGTCAAACACCTCGCCGCTGACAACACGGACCAGTTTGTCCTGGGGGTAATTGATCTGGAAATGAAGTCCGCGGAGGACTCCCTTCCTCGAGCTGGACTGATTGTCCTGGACAAACTCCATATCGATCCCCGCCGCTTTATAGTCATTGTAATTGTATGTCTCCATAAAGTATCCGCGCTCATCGCCGAACACCTGGGGCGTGATCACTTTCAGCCCCTCGATATGACAGGTTTCTACCGTAATCTTTCCCATTTTATAATCCCTCCGCGATCTCGATCAGATATTTGCCGTATGCAGTCTTAAGAAGAGGCTGCGCCAGTTCCACAAGCTGTTCTTTCGTAATAAAGCCGCGCTTGTAGGCAATCTCCTCAATACAGGAGATATACAGTCCCTGGCGTTTCTGGAACGCCGCCACGAAATCCGCCGCGTCCAGAAGGGAATCGTGATTTCCGGTATCCAGCCATGCGAATCCCCTTCCCAGAGTTTCCACCTTCAGGGTTCCTCTTCTCAGATATTCGTTGTTGATACTGGTGATCTCGATCTCGCCCCTTGCGGACGGCTTCACATTCTTCGCGATCTCCACCACGTCGTTATCGTAGAAATAGAGTCCCGGAACCGCATAGTTCGACTTCGGATGTTCCGGCTTCTCCTCAATGGAGAGGGCTTTTCCGTTTTCATCGAATTCCACCACGCCGTACTCTCTGGGATCTCTTACATAGTATCCGAAGATCGTGGCGCCCTTCTCGTTCTCCGTGCGGTCGTGAACGCTGCGCAGCACGCGTGTGAAACTCTGTCCGTAAAAGATATTGTCTCCCAGTACCAGAGCCACCGGATCCGAGCCGATAAAATCCGCGCCGATAATGAAAGCGTCCGCCAGACCTCTGGGCTGCTCCTGCACGGCGTACTGGAATTTCATTCCCAGCTGGCTTCCGTCCTCAAGAAGATCGCGGAATACCGGAAGATCCCTTGGAGTGGATATGATCAGCACCTCACGGATCCCCGCAAGCATCAGTGTAGATAACGGATAATAGATCATCGGCTTATCGTACACCGGCATGATCTGTTTTGAAATGGCTTTGGTAAGCGGATATAATCTTGTTCCTGAACCTCCCGCCAGAATGATTCCCTTCATAAATTCCTCCTTGCCGCGCCCGGCCGGCGCGCTGCTTTCTGTATTTTTGTCAGCCGTTTTTGATGTAAAGAGCGATCAGAAGAATGATCAGAAGAACGCCCATGCAGCCTCCCGCGATGAGAAGGCGCTTCGCGGTATCGGAAAGCCCCTCCTGCTCTTCCTCTGCATTCTGAACTGCGCTTTCTGTCTTCTGAGTTTCCTGAGATTCCGATGTTTCTCCGGTTTCCGCTGTCTGGACAGCCCCGTCGGATGCCTGCGGCTCTCCTTCTGCGGAGACTGTCTCCGCCGCGGCCGTCACAGCCGCCGTGGGCGTTGCGGCAGCGGCAGGCGCGTATCCTACAAACTGCCCGTTGTAATAATACTGATCAAAGGTGTTTCCGTTTCTTTCGAACGACTGAGTGGTAAGGTCCGCGGCGGTAACGCCTTTGGGCACCGTCATCTTCACCCCGTTTACGTCTATGGTATCAAAATTGTTAAAAGCATAGTCGAAAAGAGCGATGGTATCATTGCAGTTCTGTCCCAGATCCTGGGTACGGAGTGTCACCGCAATATATGTCCGCCCGTTTCTCTCGGCGGCCGCCACCAGCGTATGTCCGGCGTCCTGTGTAGAACCTGTCTTGCCGCCGATACAGCCCTCATAATAAAGATTTGACTCTCTCGCCATCAGGGGCATATGGGTGTGCATTCCTCTGGCAGCGCTCATATTTGTGGCCGGGATCGTATAGTTCACTCCTCCCACCACTTTACGGAATCTGGCGTTCTGCAGTCCTGCCCGCATGATCTTCGCCAGATCGTGTGCGGTTGTGTAATGATTGGCGTCCGGAAGGCCGCCTGCGTTGGCAAAATGTGATCTTGTACAGCCGATCGCCTTCGCCTTCTCATTCATCATATTAATGAATTCAGCCTCTGTTCCGCCTACTGTCTCCGCGATCTGGGCGCAGACTTCATTAGCGGATTCAATGATCGCAGCATACCAGCAGTCCTTCATGGTGATCGTCTCTCCCAGCTGCATGCCGATATTGCTGCTGTCCCAGTTCACATCGCGTACGCCGGTTTCTGTAAACGTCACCTGATCCCGGGGAGACGCGTTCTCCACAGCCACAAGAAGCGTCATAAGTTTCGTTGTGCTTGCCGGATAACGGTATTCGTCCTTTCCCTTGTCGTAAAGAACCGCCCCGGTATCCGCATCGATCAGTACGGCTGTCTCGGATACTGTAGCCGGAGCTTTCGGCCAGTTCTGAATATTATCCGTCGCCACCGCAGCTACTGTTCCAAAATTCACGGTCACCGCTCCCACTGTCGCTGATGAAGTCAGGATCAGCGCCAGAGACGCCGCAGCTGCTTTCCATATTTTTCCACCCATTGTTTCTTCCTCCGTCAAAAACCAAATTCCAGTATTTTTTCCACTATATATTCCACATCGCTCATGGGAAGATTATAAAACATGGGAAGCCGCACAAGCCTCTCGCTTTCCCGTGTTGTATAAACGTCCTCTCCGCTGAATCTTCCGAACTTCATTCCCGCGGGAGAACTGTGAAGCGGCACATAGTGGAACGCGCTGTAAATACCGTTTTCTTTCAGATAGGCGATCAGGTCTGTCCTCGTCTCCAGATCCTTCACCTTGATATAGTACATATGGGCGTTATGCTCGATCCCTTCCGGCACAAAAGGCCTCTCGATCAGCCCCGCCTCTTCCAGGGGCGCCAGATGCCGGTGATAGTAATCATAAATCTGGTGACGCTTCCTGTTGATCTTCTCACATTCTTCCAGCTGAGCGTAAAGATACGCCGCGTTCATCTCGCTCGGCAGATAGGAGGAACCGTAGTCGATCCAGCGGTATTTGTCCACCTGGCCCCGGAAGAACTTGCTTCTGTCGGTTCCTTTTTCCCGGAGGATCTCCGCTTTTTCCTGGAAAGAGTTATCCTGGAAAACAAGGGCTCCGCCTTCCCCCATAGTATAATTCTTCGTCTCATGGAAGCTGTAGCATCCGAAATCCCCGATGGTACCCAGCGCTTTTCCGTGATAATAGGCTTCCACTCCCTGCGCCGCGTCTTCCACCACTTTCAGATCGTACTTCCGGGCAATCTCCATGATCGTATCCATCTCGCAGGCTACGCCGGCGTAGTGAACAGGAACGATCGCCTTTGTTTTTTCTGTGATCGCGGATTCGATCAGCTTCTCGTCTATATTCATGGTATCCGGCCGGATATCCACAAACACGATCTTCGCCCCTCTGAGAACAAAGGCGTCGGCTGTGGAAACAAAGGTATAGGAAGGCATGATCACCTCGTCTCCCGGATGGATATCGCAGAGATAAGCCGCCATTTCCAGTGCATGGGTACAGGAAGTCGTCAGAAATACCTGATTCACATGGAAACGTTCTTTCATCCATGACGAACACAGTTTTGTATATTTGCCATCCCCGCAGAGCATCCCCTGGTCTACGGCGTCTTTTATATATTCCAGTTCCTTTCCCACGATCGCGGGTCTGTTAAAATCAATCTTCATCTATATTCTCCTTTTCGCGGATCACATACTGAGGCGTCCTGTTAATGTTGAGCATCAGCTTGCCCAGATATTCTCCTACGATTCCCAGCATCAGAAAAGTAATGCCAAACAGGGCCAGCATGGCGCACATCAGCGAGGACCATCCGATGGCCACGGACGGATCCAGAAGCTTCCGCACAAAAACAACCACCGCGCCGATCAGTCCCGCCGCGGAAAAAAGCGTTCCGAAAAGTGTGGCCGCCCTTAAAGGAATTACAGTAAAATTCAGACAGGAAAGAAACAGTTTCAGTCCTTTCCGGAAATTATAGTTGGAGGTTCCCACCTCTCTCTCAAAATGTTCGATCTCTATATTTGCAATATTGTGGGAAGTACGGAAAAACAGCACCTGGAGAAAGGTGTTATATCCGTCATACTTCACCACTTCATCCCTCACATACCGCCGGCAGCACCAGAAGCTGCTCATCTGTATATGTTTCGGCCGGTCCAGAAGATGCCACAAAAGGAACCGGCTGACAGCGCCTGTAAGATTTTTAAACCAGGAAAATTTTCTCTGTCGGAACACGCCGAAAACAATATCGTATCCTTCTTCTATCTTCTCCAGGAACTGGGGAATCTGAGAAGGATGATTCTGCATATCGTCGTCCATACCCAGGATCAGATCTCCTTCCGCATAATTCAGGCCCGCCATGATCGCGTTGTGCTGTCCGAAATTTTTTGCCAGATTGATCCCCTTCACATTGGGATATTTCTGAGCAAGACGGCGGATCGCTCCCCAGGTATCATCCCGGGAATAGTCGTTCACCAGCACGAACTCACATTCATATCCTTCCAGTTTCCGGAATTCCTCAACAGCAAGTTCCACAACTTTTCCAATAGTCTTTTCTGAATTATAGCAGGGTATGACGATTGAAACCAGCATCTAAATGTTCCTCATTTCTATTTGTTAATATAAGCAGGATATCTACAGATTAAAAATAATGATTCCCGCAAGGATCAGGGCAAACCCGGCCAGCTTCCGCCTGCTGAATCTTTCTTTCAGAAAAAAGTAGCCCAGGCCTGATACAAATATATATCCCGTTGATTCCAGGATCGGCGAAAGAGACAGGGGAACGTATTTCAGCGCAAGCATTGTCAGGATCACGGAACAGAAAAACAGGCCGTATGCTCCGATCACCATGGGATTCAGATATTCGCGGACCGGACTGTTATATGTCTTCCCCGCCGCTTTCTTCAGGATGATCTGAGACACAGACGAAATAAAAACGGATATAAGCAGGATACATACAGATATTTCCAGACGGTTCATATACCTTCACCGCCTTTCGTTTCGTTCTCTCCCGTAACCAGCCAGATGCCTGCAAAAATCACAACCGCTCCCGCTATCATGTTCCAGGTGATCTTCTCCCCGAAGATCAGCGCCCCCCATATGATCCCCCATATAAGAGTCACCGGCCTGTTCGCGTACGCCACCGTAAGAGGCATTCTCTTCAGGATCTGCTGCCAGATCAGCGCATAACCGAACATAATCACAAATACAAGTCCAAACCAGAAAACAAACGGCACAGAGAAGATATTCTCTGTATAGCGGGACGCCATTTTTGAACAGACTCCGCTGAGAGAGCTGAACAACAGGCTCAGATGGAGAAGAAAAAATATAGTTTTCTTTGAAATCCGATCATTTCTCATGTTATTCTCTCACAATCATTCCGTAAATTCAATGTTAATTTTCGACAAAATGTCTTCCAGCCTTTTTTCGCAGGTATCCAGGTTTCTTCCGGTCAGGATCACCTGGCCGAGACGGTCTCTTCCATTTTCGTAACGCCTCACTCTGTCTCCAGGGGAAATATTGAAAGACAGGTCTATAATATCCTCTGAAGGCAGATTTTCATTATGGATCGCCCTGACCAGCCCTTTTTGATAGGAGATCAGCGTTCTCGTAAGATTTGCCGTATGCGGCGCGATCCCGGCGAACATTTTTTCCGGAGACATATCAAGAGCCAGCCTTGCGATGGCTTCATAATAGTCGATCCCGTAATACAGTCCCACCATTTCCGGAAGGCAGGTCCCCCCGGCTCTTCCGGTGATCTCTATCACATAAATCTCTCCGTCCTTTTCGATCAGATCACAGTTTACCGGACAGTTATCCAGTCCCACCGCCTGTATGGCGAGACGGACCTGACGTTCCACCTCAGGCCCCAGGCTGTCCTGTTTTCTGTAGGGAACAGAGTGTCCTACCGGTGTGGGGACATAGCTCTGACACACTTCTGTGTTGTTCGGCAGACAATAGAGAAGCCTGCCGTTATACATCATGGCTTCGCACCCCAGAAGCCCGCCTTCGATAAACTCTTCCAGAAGGCAGTAAGCCTGCCGGGTGGCAGACATGGTTTTCTGATAATTATCCAGCACCTCTTCCATGGTATTGCAGCGGAAGATCCCCCTGCTTCCCATAAGATCCACCGCTTTTACCACCAGCGGGAACCTGAGCTTCCGGGCCGCTTCCTTAAGCTCGGACGGATCATAGATACAGATATGTTTTGCGCAGCGTACTCCGCCGGCCATGAACGCTTCTTTCATCCTGAATTTATTCCCGCTGACCGCAGCCGCTTCCGCCGTCATCCCTTTCAGGCCCATTTTTTCGCATACATAGCCGATGGACCGCACTCCCGCGTCAAGGCAGCATGTTGCGATCCCGTCTATTTTATGTTTCCGGGCCGCTTCCAGTACGGCGTCCGGATCGGATATATCTGTATAGGAAATCTCGTCCGCCGCTTCGAATCCCGGCCAGTCTCCCGGCGTACTGACCGCCACCGTGGACGCTCCGATTCTTTTTGCGGCGTCGTAAAGGGGCAGCTGGGAATAGCTGGCGCCCAGGATCATAAGTTTTTTCATGGTGAAGTCACTCCTCCTGTTCCAGAAAATCAAAAAACAGCGGTGTTCCTCCCGTATGAAGAAACAGAATACGCTTTCCTCTGATCTCATGTTCTTCCAGATACTTTACCATACCATAAAACGCTCTTCCTGTATAGGTCATGTCCAGAGGGATCCCGTCAGTCCCATACACTTTCCGGATGATCGATGCCACATTTTCGGAATAGGTCCCATAACCGGCTTCCATGTATCTGTCGGTAAAAAAGCTACGGCTGCCATAGGTTTCCGGGAGGATATCCCCTGACCGGCCAAAATATTCCTTCAGATTCCGGGATATCACCTCCGTCCCCCTTTTCTCGTTTCGGGAAACGGAGATCCCCACGATTTTTCTTTCGTCTCCAGCCTTCAAACTGCCGGCGAGCAGGCCCGACTGTGTGGCGTTAGTGCTGGAAGCCAGAAAAATATAATCAAAGAACATACCGTGGTCCTTCTCATATCGGCATATTTCTCCATAGGCTTCCTCATATGCCTTCATGGGAATATGTTCCCTGCCCTCGCCCCGCGGATTGCCGTAAATATAGTAGGGCCGGTATCCTTTTTCCGAAAGTTCATCCATCGCCCTCTGTACGGCGGACGCGATTTCTGTTTTCCGGCAGGGGATCTCTGTCACACCCATTTTCCGGATGATCCGGCTGTTAAAAGTTTCTTTTTCTTCTTTCACGTCCTCTGTATTATGGATCATGTAGCAGGGAATCTCAAGCTCATGGCATAACGAGGAAAGTATACGGCAGAGATTAGAGTGATAGTTGCCGTATATGATCATACTGTCGCAGTTTTCTCTCTGCATATCCTCCACAAACTTCTCTGCAAACCGGACTTTATTGCCGCCGAAGGAACAGGGCAGGAGATCGTCTCTTTTCATATAGAAAATATTTTCGCTGTCTTTTGCCTGGAACCGGAGTTTCTGTATAGGAGTTTCCAAAATATTTACCGGGTTCTCCCAGGGACCGTGATGAAGAAGTTTCTCCATTTCTTCCATGGTATCGGTCTGCAGGATAAAAAAGCCCGGTCTGCTGCCGCTGTCTGCGATCTCGTTTTTCATGGCGTCCGCATCCAGCACTTCTTTTTTGAGACATTCCGGATGTATCTTTTTGATATGATCAAGCAGCTTCAGATCCCTCTCTCCCATGATAAAACGGATCGCGGACACATGAGGATCTGCCTTGGTGAAAACCAGCGGTTTCCCCGCGGCCGCGTCCACAACCATCCCCACAAAATCATATCCTGTGGAGAGGGGAACCAGATCTGAGCCGATACAGTCTCCGCCCATCCGGGAACCGATCTCTATGATCCTGATATTTCCTTCCCGGTCGATCCGCAGTTCACTGTGCGCCGCCCCTGTCTGTACTTCAAGGGCGTCCAGCGCCTGATACACTGTCTCCTCCACCTTCTTCGCCATATCCTCCGGCAGAGGCGCCGGCTGCAGATGTCCGGTTTCTATATAATGGGGGCTTCCCGTGGTATATTTCTTTGTGATAGCCAGACAGGTATGACGCCCCTGGCAGCTGATCGTTTCCACGCTGTATTCACTGCCGGAAAGATACTCCTCCACGATCGCTTTTTTCTCAAAGGACTGGGCGACAGCCTTCTGAACAGCCGCCTCAAACTCATCCCGGGAGAACACCTTTGTAATAGCCCTGCTGCCGGAACGGTCGGTGGGTTTCACGATCACAGGGAAACGCTCCGGATACACAATATCCTCCTCTGAGACAACCTGAAACCAGGGAACCGGGACGCCCGCTTCCTGAAAAGCCCGCCGCATGGCGTATTTGTTGGTGGACTTCTCAATACACGCCCTGCTGTTTCCCGGAAGTCCCAGTTTTTCCGTCAGGAACTGAACGGTAATATTCGCCAGGTCAGATCCGATCGTCGCAGCCGCGTCCGGGCGGATCTTTTTACAGATATCCAGGATACGTTCTTTCTCTGTGATACTGATCTCATAAAAATGATCCGCATCCGCCGCGCCGACGGCTCCTTCCCGCCATGCGAACACATGAGTCTCATATCCCATTTCCTTCGCTTTCTGTATCAGCGGCCTCTGAAAATCATTGGCGCCTATAATCACGATTTTTTTCATTTTCTCTCCCGTATTATAAGAACTGCGGCAATCCGAAAAAATCCGGATTCCCGCAGTATTTGTTCTCCGAAGGATCCATATCGGAGGATAGCGTCAGCGTACACTGGCGCTGTTATTTCACCTTATACATTTCATCATAGTATTTCTGATAATCGCCGCTGGTCACATTCTTCATCCAGTCCTCATGCTCAAAGAACCACTGGATTGTCAGACGGATGCCGTCTTCAAAACATGTCTCCGGATACCAGCCCACTTCTTTTTTGATCTTGTCCGGGGCAATGGCATAACGGCGGTCATGGCCTTTACGGTCTTCCACATAGGTGATCAGATCCTCGCTGACCAGCTTCTTCCTGGGATCTCCTTCCGGAAGCATCTCCTGAAGAGTATCCAGAATGATGTGGATGATCTCGATATTCTGCTTCTCATTATGTCCGCCGATATTGTAGGTCTCGAACAGGCGTCCTTTCTCCTGAACCATATCGATTCCTTTGGCATGGTCCATTACATAGAGCCAGTCGCGCACGTTTTTTCCGTCTCCGTATACCGGAAGCTTCTTGCCCTGAAGCGCGTTATTGATGATCAGGGGGATCAGCTTTTCCGGAAACTGGTATGGTCCGTAATTATTGCTGCAGTTTGTGATATTCGCAGGGAACTTATAAGTATCCATATAAGATTTTACCAGCATATCCGAGGAGGCCTTGCTTGCGGAATACGGACTGTGAGGATCATAGGGGGTCGTCTCATAAAAATAACCGCCGTCCTCGTCCAGGGAACCGTAAACTTCATCCGTGGAGACATGAAGGAATTTCTTGTCCGGCTTAAAGGTTCCGTCAGGAAGCTCCCATGCCGACTTGGCCGCGTTCAGCATAACCAGGGTCCCCAGAACATTCGTCCTGACAAAAACCTCCGGATTCCGGATACTTCTGTCCACATGACTCTCCGCAGCAAAATGGACCACCCGGTCGATATCATTCTCGTCAAAAATCTTCATGATAGTTTCACTGTCACAGATGTCCGCTTTTACAAAAGTATAGTTATCTCTGTTTTCGATCTCTTTCAGATTTTCAAGATTTCCTGCATAAGTCAGTTTATCCACATTGATGATACGGATCTCATTGTCATATTTCTGAAACATGTAATGAATATAATTGGATCCGATAAATCCTGCGCCGCCTGTTACCAGGTATGTTCTCATATCTTTTCCTCCTGACAAGCGCCCTCCCCTCAGGGAGAGCGCTCTGATTATTCTGATTTTAGTTATATAACGGGTCTGTGGGATCGAAGGTTCCGCTTCCTCTCAGAGGCGTCAGCGGGTTTCTTCCCAGCGGTCCTTTGAAGCATTCGTCTTCCTGATATTCGCCGTCGAAGATCCTGATCCTTGCGCCGTTGCAGTTATCCCATACCCACTTGGCATCTGCCACACAGCAGCGGATGCATCCGTGAGATGCCGGGCTGCCCAGTTTCAGATATTCGCCTGCCGGCAGGTTATTTGCGTTTTTGTAGGTACATGCCACAGAGTGGATATAGATACCGCCTGTTACATGGCTGCCATACTGACCCCATGACGGTCCCATAAGCAGCTGCCAGCGGTCCGCACGTTTCACCGTGTAGGAGTTACCCAGCGGAGTCGGTGTGGACGGCAGTCCTACAGAGACGCGGATCGTCTTCACAGGCACTGTCCTTGCGCTGTTATAAACAGTCATTACGCCGTTTACACGGTCAACCTCCAGGCGATACGGACCTTTGTAAATATCTGTCAGATCTGTTCTTCTGTATCCGTTGCTGTCAAAGTAGTACAGCAGTCCGTCGATCTTCAGGGAAGTATTTTTCAGGAATCTTCCTGTTTTGGGATCCATGTAGCGGGCCCTGTTCTTTGCGTCATTGGCAACCATCCATCCTGTAACAAACTTGCCTCTGCTGTCCAGACGTCCATATACATCGCCTTTTTTGATGTTATAGTTCGTAAGCGCCGTGCAGTTCTGGAAGTAATAGTACTCGTTGCGGATGGTTCTCCAGCCGTTGGTAGCCAGGTTTCCGTTGCTTGCCGCATAATAATATTTATTATTATACTTGATCCAGGTTCCTTTATACATTTTTCCTTTGTAAGCAGTGCTGGTGGAACGCTCAAAGAAATAGTAGCGTCCGTCTACTTTGCAGACACCGCTTGCCAGACGGCCGTCCGGAAGGAAATATCTGTCTCCGGAGAAATAATCTGTGTAATGGTTTCCAGCCTTGGAGAAATAGAACCAGCCGATGAATTTACCGTTGACTGTGATCTTCTGGAAACCGGTCTTCTCCTGGATCCTGCCGCCTGTACCGAAGTAATAATAACGGTTGCCCGCGCCGGGGAGGCGAACCCATTTGTTCTTATAGGTAGCGCGGCGTCCGTCTTTTATGAAGTAATATCTGTAATTGCCGATCTTAACCAGCTTATCTCTCTGAACCTGGGCATATCTGTTGGACATATAGTAATATCCGTTTGCAGCCTTAACCACCCTGTTCGTAAGCAGGTATCCGTTTGCATCCAGCAGATACAGCATGTCGCGGGAGGGGATCACCTGGTAAGCTCCGCATCCTTTTTTCACCCAGCGGCCGTCTTTGCCGAAGTAGAGCCACTGTGTGCCCTTGGGCATCCTGCGGTATGCCCATTCGTTGAAGAGCATCTTTCCGGGGATCTCATCTTCGCTCTCCGCTTCCGTAAAGCAGTAGAAACCTGTCCTTCCGTTACCGGAATAAGTAGCTTTGATCATACCCACATAAGGCGTTCCGTCCTCAAGCAGATAGTAGTAGTCCCTTCCGATACGGTAGATCGTATCTGCCTCGAAGTCTTCGCGTCCATCCGCGCCGTAGCGGTGAAAAGCTCCTTCTTCCCAGAACCAGCTAATATTCTTCTGCATCTGTCCCAGCGCAGAATTATACGGGGTCAGCGTATTGCCGGCAGCTGTATCCGGATTGGTAACAACTGCTTTTTCGGCCGGCAGGAAATAATATTCTGCATCTTCTGTATATTCAAATCCCTTTGTTCCGACTTTTACAGTTCTGCGGCCGGTTACCATACGGCCGTTCTCATCGAACAGATATGTACCGGATGCCAGCTGATTTCCCTTGTCATCTACTGTTGTGATCGTTACCAGCCCGTCTTCCGCCGTATAATATTCCGCCGTTGTAACTCCCACGCTGTCGGCAGCTTCTTCCGCCACAGGCGCTGCATCCTCAGCGGTTGTCTCTGCCGGCGCAGCATCCTCAGCGGTCATTTCTTTTTCCGCTGTCTGAAGGTCTTCTGTAAAGACTGCGGCTTCTGCCGTCAGCAGTGCGGCAGCTTCCGGTTCTGCTTCTGTCTCTCCCACAGCCGCCGGTGTTGTCTCCGGTGTTTCCGGTGCGGGTGTTGTCTCCGGTGTTTCCGGTGTCTCGGGCGCCGGTGTTGTTTCCGGCAGTTTCTGAAGTTTCCAGCTTCCGTCCGTCTGCACTCTCCACCTGGTATACAGAAGTTTCCCTTCTGCTTCTACCGGTGATGCTGCTACTGCCGGATCTTCTGTTTCCTCCACACTGACCTGGGTGTTCTGATCCTGAACCGCATCCGTCTCCGGAACTGTTTCTGATACAAACAGATCGTCTGTGAATTCCACTTCTGCATCCGCCGCCTGATCCGCGGAAGGATCCTCTGTCTCCTCAGCCGCACCAGGCGTCTCTGTTGATCCGGACGGATCTTCCGTTCCGCCTGATTCGCCGTCAACCGGAACCTCTATCGTAATATCTGTCTCATCATCGAAAGTTGTGTCATCTGTTCCTGTCTCCGCCGCCGGTTCTGTCACCGGCATTGTGTCTCCAGTTTCCTCTGTGCCAATTACTGCGCCGGCTTCACCACTTACTCCGCTGGTGAACAGCTCTGCTGCTGATACCTCAGTAACAGCTGCTGCGCCGGCTTCTGCCAGCATGGCAGAACTTAATGTAAGGCTTAACAGAACCGCCACAATTCTTTTCTTCAACGTACTTCCTCCTTATCCCTGAAAAAAACTTTTTATTCACCAAGGCCGCTGCTTATGGCACCGACCAAAGCTTCCATTGCCTCGCGCTCGTCCGCGCCTTCGCAGACAAGCTCAATCTCATCCCCGCATTTCACGCAGGCTCCCAGTACACTCAATACGCTTTTCGCATTGGCGGTGCCTCCGTCAAAGGAAAAAGTGATCAGTGATTTGTATTTCATGGCCTCGTTACACAAATTCCCGGCGGGCCGCAGGTGAAGACCCGAAGGATTTGTAATGGTAATCTTCTGGCTGATCATAAAACTCTCTCCTGTTCAGCTGTTTTCTTCTGCTATGGAAATCCTGGAAACTTCCACTCCCGTTGTCACTTCATCCACAAGTTCATAGCCTTCCGGAAGCCGAATCTCCACCGGCAGCTCATGGCTGCCCTCTTCTATATCTTCAAGATCAATGGAAGCCTGGATCTCTTTCTCTGTCAGGTCTTCCAGATCCTCACTGGTTTTCTTTACACGTACTTCTATCATAGCCGTGTCAAACGCTACCTGCATGGTATCCGGCGCGTTTTCAACTATGATATTCTTGGTGGGCACTTCACATACCGAACTTCCCTCCGGAAGAATATTCACCCGGATAAAGAGATCTTCACTGGAGTCTGCCGTAAGTTTCAGTCCCTCCGGAAGATAATCGGATATGTTTATCTTTTCTTCATAATCTGACTTCTCACCTGAGATATCCACCGCGTCCGCCGGGATCCAGATTGTATTGTTCTGTTCCTCAAGCGCTTCCAGCGCGGAAGTGCTTCCGGCGACAGTAATGACATTCGGGGTGGTTGTGATGCTCTCCGCTTCGTAGCCCTCCGCCGCCGTACCGGAGTACTCGGCGCGTATACGCACGTCTGAGCGCACTTCCCACAGCCTGGCTGTCACATATACCTTGGAAACGTTCAGGTAAGCCATATCTGTATCTGAAAAGACTTCGCCGTTTTTGTCGATCACTGTAACTTCTGTTTCTTCAGTCACATCTTCTGAAGCGTCGCTGACATCTATGGCGGCGTTTACCCTGTCAATTTTATTGATAAGTGAGATCGGTCCTGTAATCTTGATCTTCTCCGGATTGGACGACAGGGTCCCCACCTCGTATCCTCTGTCGGGACGGGTATTATTCGTGGTAACGTTCACGACGAATTCCTGTGTGTCCTTATCCTCTACGTGAAGACTCAGATTCTGCGGCGTCACCTGGATATCCTCCGGCGCGATTCCGGCGCAGACCGCGGTAATGGGAACCATCACCGGATCTGTATCAAGGCTTACCGCCTGCTGAAGATCCGCGACTGCCCGGATATCCGACGCAGAAATACGGTCCAGCACTTTTCTTTCCGCTCTGATGGTAACTCTGATCGGGTCCTGCTCTTCATCCTGCATGCACATTTTACCGTCGGCGTCGATATACGCTTCATTCAGAAGCTGTACATCGGAAACCACGAACGATTCTGTCATGATAGGATTGTCCGCATTTACAACGATCAGCCAGACCAGAAACGCAATGATCAGAGACAGGATTTTAAGAAGGAGATTATTTGTTATTTTTTCCTTCATGCTTCACCCTCCCCATTAAAAGCTGTCTCAGTTTATTATTGTCAACAATTTTCTTATTCTGAGCTTTTTCCAGGATCTCACGCAGCTGCGCGCTGGCCACATTGCGCTGCAGCCTGCCGTCCTGCGCTACCGACACCTGCCCGGTCTCTTCCGAGACAATGATCGTCACGGAATCCGTGACCTCGCTGATGCCGACACCGGCACGGTGTCTTGTTCCCAGCTGTTTGCTCAGTTCCATATTATCGGAAAGCGGAAGATAACAGGTGGCCGAAACCACTCTGTTGCCTCGCATGATCACTGCTCCGTCGTGGAGCGGTGTGTTATGTTCAAAAATATTGATAAGGAGCTGGCTGCTCAGAATCGCGTCCACAGTGATTCCTGTCCGGATATATTCGTCCAGGCGGATCTCCTGTTCGATTACGATAAGCGCCCCTGTTTTTGCTTCTCCCATATCATAGCACGCCCTGATCAGTTCGTTCACGGTCCGGTCTGTGAACCTTTCCTGGATCTCCTTTCCCGGATCAAACGGAAGGATTGCGGACATGATCTTTTTCTGTCCCAGCTGCTCCACCACCTTACGGAGTTCCGGCTGGAAGATCACGACTATCGCAGTGATCAGAGCGCCGGCCAGATTGGAGACGATCCAGAGTATCGTGTTCATTTTGAAAATATATGCGATCAGCAGAAAAGCACCTATGATCAGAAGGCCCTTGAGCACCGTATAGGCGCGGGTATACTTGATCCACACCATGAACTGATATACGAAAAAGGATATCAGTATGATCTCTATAACATCAATTATACTGACAGACGGCATATTGATATGGGAAAGATATCTGTTCAATATATCTGCAATGTTCAGCATGGATGCTCCTCTCCTTACACTGAGTCAGCGGGTTACAGATCTTTCAGGGATTCCTCCAGTTTCTTTTCGAAATCCACATGATCGAGTTCCGGTTTTCTCTCCACGGGTACGTCGTCCCGGGTATTCCTGGCCTTTTCCGGTTTCTCTTCTCCCTGGAAAAGAGGTTCTGTATAATTCACCACTTTTTCCTGGGATTTTTTTGTGTCACGCGGCTGTTCGCCGTTGATCTTCTTGATATTTCTCTCGGAAGTTGTCACAAGCGCCTTGGGAACAGCTTTCACATAGTAATAATAGTCGTCGTCTTCATATTCCAACCGTTCTGTTCTCGTATAATCACCGCCGAACACAAAGAACTCAACGACAATACCGATGAGCACCGCCACCACGGTAAACACTGCCAGAGACGGTACGGAAATAGAAATCCCGAAAGAAACACTTCCTGCCAGCATGATCACAATGTAGACCACACCGCCCGCCACAATGGCAATACGCCACGCATAATCAAAAGTACGCGTTCTGATGATATTCACTACGATCACGACCGCCGCAAAGGCAATCACTGTAAGCCACATTTCCCCGTTCCCCATAAGGCCGTCCGACAGGAGTGTGATCCTGTCAAGGATCTCCATATCTGTCCCCTGAAGGACCTGGGACTGCGCCCGGATAAATCTGACAAAGTAGAATATGATCACTCCCCCTGCCGCCGGAAGCGCGGAGAGAACATTGCTCAGAAGTCCGCACCCTACCGGAAGAAGAACCGGAAAGTCAAAAGCGCATGCCAGAGGCGTAAATACCAGAATGATGTTCTTCCCTGTGGTAAACCGCAGAAACAGGATCATCATAAACAGGATCAGCACCAGCATAAACGCGGCGACGTCGATCCCGAGAGCATAACAGTGCCCCACCATCATGGCGAATCCTGCGAAAATCATCATTCCTGCAGGAAGTATAGAGCAGATAAGGGACAGGATCAGCACAACGAATATATTATCCAGCGCTTTCATGTACCCCATATTCATATTGATCCATATAAAATATACCAGAGCAAGGACAAACTTCATAAGAGGCAGAAGATAAACCTCGTATTTACCGTACAGTCCTTTTATTCTCTGTTTAAATTCCAGTAAAGCCGTCATTTCCGAAATCCTCCTGCCGTTCCTCTTCCCGCCATCCTTTTCTCGTCACGGATATAGATCTTGCTCAGATCCGTAAGTTCGCCGTAATATTTTCTCACACTTTTCTTTGCCTTATGATATTTTACCGAATATTGAATATAAGTAAGAACAGAGTAAAAAATCAGAACCGCCACATAACCCACGATAATATATATCCCCACGGCCACCAGGTTCATCTTGTGGATGTTGTCCATGAGATATTCTCCAAAATATACTGCCACTGCGGCGATCATGAGCAGATAACCAAGAGTCACAAGAAAAAAGTTCTTGATCAGAGCCAGTCCGATATAATCGCTTCTGTAATATTTACTGATGGGAAGATACTTCCTGCCTTCCCCCTGTTCGTACATGGCGATCTTCGTCATTACCTTAATCTTTTCTTCGTTGATCATGCCAGACTCCTCATAAAAAAATTCGTTCATGTTATTGTAACATATATCCTTACCTATGAAAAGTGTTTTTTCCGCAATTCTCCTATACTCTTCCGATGCAAAGAGTAGTAAAAAACACTTTTTCCGCCCCCGCCGATTTCAGACAGGCCGCGGCGGCGTCTATCGTTGCCCCGGTGGTAAAAACGTCGTCCACCACCAGCACGGTCAGCCCTGAAATGTCTTCCGGCACCCTGAAAGCCCGGACAAGATTGCGTTTCCGCTCCGCCGCTCCCAGTTTCTTCTGGGATCTTGTATTCTGAATCTTGACAAGTATTTCTTCGGAAACCGGTATCCCGAGAGTTTCGCCTATCCTTCGGGCAAGATACGCAGACTGGTTAAATCCCCGCATCCGGAGTTTTCTTTTGTAAAGCGGAACGGGGACGATCACATCGGGAGCCCACCTGCGGATCTCTCCGCCGGCGTGTCTGCATATTTCCTCCCCGTAATAATCTCCGTATTCCCGGCATCCGTAATATTTGTATCTTACAAGAGACCTTCTCATGATGCCGTCGTAGAGAAAAACTCCCCTTCCGCGATCAAAAGAGCGGGTTCCTTTCCCGCATTCCCGGCAGTATTCTTCATCCGGTTTTACCGGTTTTCCGCATTTCAGGCAGTAATGCCCGCGCACTGGCCGGAACGTGTCTCTGCATTCCGGGCAGACAGACGTTCTTTTGTCTTTCAGGATCCGGTGGCATACCGGGCAGCGTCCCGGATAAAGAACGTCGAGGATACTGTAAAATATTTTTTTCAATCAGGATTCCTTTCTCCCCGATGCAGCCTGCAGAATCTCTTTTACTCCTCCCGGAGCCTTATGTCAAGAGAACTGTAGCGTTTCTGCTGTTTTTCATTTCTGATCATTTCGCGGAAGGTTTCCTCGCTTCCTACAATGGTGACGCATTTCCTCGCCCTCGTCACGGCCGTGTACAGAAGATTTCTGTTCAGAAGCATCTTCGGACCGGAAAGGACAGGCAACACCACCGCGGGATATTCCGATCCCTGGGATTTATGTATGGTGACCGCGTAGGCAAGCTCCAGTTCCTCCAGCTGTTTGAAGGAATATTCCGCGCAGCGCCCGTCCTCAAACTCTACTTCCGCTGTTTCCGAGAATTCATTTATGGATTTCAGGATCCCCGTGTCGCCGTTGAACACACCCACGCCTTTTTCCACAGGGATACCGTATCTTCCACGGACTTCCCATTCCAGCTGATAATTGTTCCGCACCTGCATGACCTTATCCCCTTCCCGGAAAAGGCCCTGCCCGTATTCCTTTTCTTTTTTGGAGGGATCCGGCGGATTCAGGTATCTCTGCAGGATCTGGTTCAGTCTCTCCACGCCCAGAAGTCCCTTGCGCATGGGAGTGAGCACCTGAATATCGAAAGGCTTCGCTTCCACATAACCCGGCAGTTTGTCCTGGATCAGCGCGATCACTACCCGTATGATGATATCCGCGTTGTCTCTCTTCAGGAAAAAGAAATCGCGGCTTTTATTATCCAGCACCACCTGCTCGCCTCTGTTGATCTTATGGGCGTTTACAACGATATCGCTCTCTGACGCCTGGCGGAAAAGCTTCTTCAGTTCCACAACCGGAAACATACCGCTTCGGATAATATCCCTGAGGACATTTCCCGGTCCGACGCTGGGCAGCTGATTTTCATCTCCCACAAGGATCAGCCTGGTACCGGCCGTCACAGCCAGAAGCAGAGAATGCATCAGATGAATATCCACCATGGACATCTCATCAATAATGATGACATCCGCTTCCAGAGGATTCTCTGAATTGCGCTCAAACCGGAGCGCCCGTTCGTCTCCGCCGTCCTCCGGCATGCCGCTCAGTTCCAGAAGCCGGTGTATCGTCTGCGCCTCGTAGCCCGTGGCTTCCGTCATACGCTTGGCCGCCCTGCCGGTAGGCGCCGCCAGCCTAAGCTGCGCGCCTTCTCCTTCGAAGAAGCGGATGATCGCGTTGATCGTCGTCGTCTTTCCTGTTCCCGGTCCTCCGGTAAGGATAAAAAGTCCGCGGCCGGCAGCCTCCGTGACAGCCCTGCGCTGCATGTCGTCAAGGACTGTGCCTGTCTCCCTCTCGATCTGCGCGATCCTTCTCTGTACCAGTTTCTCATCCTCCGGACAGTCCACGTTCAGCTCCCGCAGCATCCTCGCCGTGTTCAGCTCCAGATAGTAATAATAGCTTGGATAGACGAGGACTGTTCCGCCCTCTTCTTTCTGAACAATCTTCCGGTCCACCGCCAGATCCGTCAGATGTTTCTCCATATAGGCTTCATCCACGCCCAGCCGCTCGCTGGCCCGCCGGAACAGTTCCTCTTTCGGAAGATACACATGGCCTTCCCCCGCCGCCTGCGATAAAGTATACATCATGCCGCTCCGGATCCTGTAATCTGAATCCATATGTATCCCTATACGTCCGGCGATCTCGTCCGCCGTCCGGAAACCTACGCCGCTGATATCCTCTGCGATGCGGTAGGGATTCTCCTGAAGGACATTGTACACGGAATCGCCGTACTTCTGATAAATCTTCGCGCCCAGATTCAGCGAGATCCCATATTTCTGCAGAAACATCATCGCCCGGCGCATGTCGGCCTTTTCTTCCACCTGCACCGCAATCTCCCGGGCTTTTTTTTCACTGATCCCTTTGATCTCCGCAAGGCGCTCCGGTTCTTCTTCCACAATTCTGAGCGTATCTTCTCCAAAACGGCGGACGATCCGTGCCGCCAGCGCCGTGCCGATGCCTTTTATCGCTCCGGAACCCAGATATCTTTCCATGGCGAGAGCGTCCTCCGGCATTTTCTCTCTGAAAGATTCAATCTGGAACTGTCTGCCGTAGACAGGATGCGTGGTATATCTGCCCTCAGCCTCTATGGTCGCGCCCTGGCTGATCACCGGAAAAGCCCCCACACAGGTCAGCTCTTCCTGTCCTTCCACGCCTTTCAGGACCAGAACCGTGTATCCGTTATCTTCATTCCGGAAAACAATATGATCAATATATCCGGTTACACTTTCACTCATGACTCATCATTCTTCCATTCTTGCCCGGATCTCCGGATATTTTCCGGTTCCGACCACCACTACGTTCATCGCGTCCTGAACTGTCAGTGTGCTCACTCCTGTCCGCTGTTCGATCAGCGCGTCCATTCCCCGGAGCATGGCTCCGCCTCCGGCAAGGACGATTCCTCTGTCCACAATATCTGCAGCCAGCTCCGGCGGCGTTTTTTCCAGAACGCCGTGGACCGTATCAACGATCTGCCCGGTTGCATCTTTTAAAGCCACCCTCACTTCTTCTGAAGTAAGTTTTATGGTCTTGGGCAGTCCTGTGATCACATTCCGCCCTTTTACCTCCATAACGCGGGGACTTGCCTCCTCCACGGCTGTTCCGATCTTCTTTTTTATTTCTTCAGCCATATCTTCTCCGATAAAAAGACTGTGGCTGCCGCGCACATAATTCATGATCGCCTGGTCAAAAGCGTCGCCCGCCACTTTTACAGACGCGGAAACCACGATTCCTCCAAGAGATATTACCGCAGCATTGGAAGTCCCTCCTCCGATGTCTACGATAAGGTTTCCGAAAGGCTTCGTAATGTCTACGCCGGAACCGATCGCGGCCGCTATGGGTTCTTCCACCAGAAAGACCTCCCTGGCGCCGGCCTGGTAAGTCGCCTCCTCAATGGCTCTGCGTTCGATCTCCGTGCTTTCCCCCGGAACACAGATGCTGATCCTGGGTTTCAGGAACGCCCTTCTCCCCATAGCTTTGGATATAAAATATTTCAGCATCTTTTCCATTACAACAAAATCTGCGATAGCTCCCTGACGGATCGGACGTATTACTTCCATATTGGAGGTGACATGTCCGGACATCTGCCGGGCTTCTTCCCCGATGGCCCTGATCTTTTCCGTATCTTTATCATATACCACAACAGAAGGCTCCTGCAGTACAAGACCTTTTCCTGTAGAATAAACCAGACTGTTCCTGGTACCAAGATCTATTCCGATATCACTTGCCGGCATAGAGGACTCCTTTCTAATTATTTATTTTCCTGTTTCAGATATTTCGCAACATACTGCCCTGTATAGGACTCCGGGATCTCTGCGATCTCTTCCGGTGTTCCCGAAGCGATCACCGTACCTCCCCGTTCTCCTCCTTCAGGCCCCATATCAATAATATAATCCGCGGTTTTGATCACATCAAGATTATGTTCGATCACCACCACCGTATTGCCGCCTTCTGTAAGACGTTTCAGGATATCCACCAGCTTATGGACGTCCGCGTAATGCAGGCCGGTGGTAGGCTCGTCCAGAATATAGATCGTCCTGCCCGTGCTGCGTCTGCTCAGCTCCGCCGCCAGCTTGATCCTCTGGGCCTCGCCTCCGGAAAGTTCTGTGGATGGCTGTCCCAGTCGGATGTAGGAAAGTCCCACATCATAGAGGGTTTCTATTTTCCGCCGTATGGAGGGGATGTTTTCGAAGAAAGTCATCGCCTCCTCCACCGTCATATTCAGCACGTCATAGATATTTTTGTCTTTATATTTCACTTCCAGAGTTTCACGGTTATACCGTTTCCCTTTGCACACTTCGCAGGGCACGTAAACGTCCGAAAGGAAATGCATCTCGATCTTAATGATACCGTCGCCGCTGCAGGCCTCGCACCTTCCGCCTTTCACATTGAAGCTGAAACGGCCCTTCTTGTAGCCTCTGGCTTTGGCGTCGGGCGTGGACGCGAACAGCTCGCGGATCTGATCGAACACTCCTGTATATGTGGCGGGATTGGATCTGGGCGTCCGCCCGATGGGAGACTGGTCGATGCTGATCACTTTGTCCAGCTGTTCCTCTCCCAGAATTTCTTTGTGTTTTCCCGGTATGATCCTTGTCCGGTTCAGATCTCTTGCAAGTGTTTTATAAAGCACTTCGTTGATCAGGGCACTCTTTCCGGATCCGCTGACTCCGGTGATACAGGTCATGATCCCCAGCGGAATGTCCACGTTTACATTTTTCAGATTGTTTTCCGCCGCGCCTTTTATATGCAGCCATCCGGAAGGCTGTTTCCGGATTTCCGGAACCGGGATCCGGCACTTTCCGCTCAGATACGCGCCTGTGACTGAATGCTCATTTTTCATCAGATCATCCGCCGTTCCCTGAGCCACCAGCTCGCCGCCGTGTTCCCCGGCTCCCGGGCCGATATCCACCAC